>Ga0163153_10003687_pt1 | contig 20167 bp, 12 predicted proteins | sample OliLakLV19MP6IB1_FD_148629 | JGI IMG/M metagenome (GOLD analysis project Ga0163153, IMG submission 148629) | Freshwater microbial mat bacterial communities from Lake Vanda, McMurdo Dry Valleys, Antarctica - Oligotrophic Lake LV.19.MP6.IB-1 | ecosystem: Environmental > Aquatic > Freshwater >...
GACCGCCACCGCCACCGCCGCCCGAACGCTCTTCGCGGGGCTTGGCTTCATTGACGGTCAGGGCGCGACCGCCCATTTCCTTGCCGTTCAATGCTTCAATCGCCTTTGAGGCCTCGTCGGAGGAACTCATGGTGACGAAGGCAAAACCGCGGGGACGGCCGGTTTCCCGGTCCATCATCAGGTTGGTTTCCGTGACCGTGCCGAACGCGGCAAAGGCGTCGGTCAGGTCGTTCTGGGTGGTATTGAAGGAAAGGTTTCCTACATACAGTTTATTGCTCATGTGATGCTGTTACTGTCCGACAATCCGGCGCTTTCCAGAGACTGTTCCCGAACGTCGGGTCTAAAATCATCACTGAACTAAGTTCACCTGAGGATTACCATGCCTTGAAAGAGACAAGCTATCTTACAGACGAGGGGAACCTGACGGATTCCCCCAAGATAGCGAGAAGTATTTTGAACCCTCCGAAAGCGCGCAGCTAAAAGCCAGCTCACCTCACCCTTGCCGGCTCGGACGCGCCTTCCGGCCTTTGCCCTTCCCGTAATTCACCGGCGCAGCCTTGGTGGAACCGCTCTCGTCGCCGGTCATGCGCTTCAACTCGCGCACCTGATCCCGCAGCAGCGCCGCCTTCTCGAACTCCAGATTGTTCGCCGCCGCCAGCATCTCTTCTTCGAGTTCACGGACCGTCTCGGTCACATCCAGATTTCCGCTGGCCTCGTTGAGTATGGCCGTGGCTCGCGCCGCCTGATCTTCGCGCGTGGACAGGCTTTCCTCCACCGCCCGGCTCACGCTGCGCGGTGAAATGTTGTGCTCCTTGTTGTAGGCAATCTGCCGCTCGCGCCGATGCTGCGAGATCGCCAGGAACCGCTGAATGCTCTGCGTCTTCACGTCCGCGTAGAGAATCACTTCGCCATTCAGATGCCGCGCCGCGCGTCCAGCCGTCTGGATGAGGCTCGTGGTCGAGCGCAGGTAACCCTCCTTGTCCGCATCAAGAATCGCCACCAGCGAAACTTCCGGCAGATCGAGCCCCTCACGCAGCAGGTTGATCCCGACCAGCACGTCGAACTCGCCCTTGCGCAGCGCGCGCAGAATCTCGACGCGTTCAATCGCATCAATCTCGCTGTGCAGATAGCGGACGCTGATGCCGACGTCGCGCAGGTAATCCGTCAGCTCCTCCGATGTCCGCTTCGTCAAGGTCGTCACCAGCACGCGTTCCTTCTTCTCCACGCGGATGCGGACTTCGTTGATCAGATCGTCAATCTGTCCCTTGAGCGGCTTCAACGTGATGACGGGATCGAGAAGCCCGGTCGGGCGCACCACGAGTTCGGCGACGTGTCCCTTTGACCATTCCAGCTCCTGCGCCTGCGGCGTCGCGCTGACGTAGATCGCCTGGTTCTGCATCGCCTGGAACTCCGGGAAGTTCAGCGGCCGGTTGTCCAGCGCGCTCGGCAGACGGAACCCGTGCTCGACCAGGACTTTCTTGCGCGACAAATCGCCGGCGAACATCCCGCCAATCTGCGGCACCGTGACGTGCGACTCGTCCAGCACCAGCACGAAGTCCGGCGGAAAGAAATCGATGAGCGTGTGCGGACGCGAGCCCGGCGGACGCGCGCTGATGTGCCGCGAATAATTCTCGATGCCGGAGCAGAACCCCATCTCCTCCATCATCTCCAGGTCATACTCGGTCCGCATCTTGATGCGCTGCGCCTCGAGCAAACGGCCCGTCTTCTCGAACTCCGCGATGCGCGGCCCCAGCTCTTCGCGGATCGAGAGGATGGCGCGCTTCATCTTGTCCGCCGGCGTCACGAACTGCTTGCCCGGAAAGATCGCCACCGAGTCGAGCTGCTCCAGCTTGTCGCCCGTAAACGGATCGAAGCGCGTCAGGCGGTCAATCTGTTCGCCGAAGAACTCGATGCGCAGCGCGTCTTCACGATACGCGGGACAGACCTCCACCGTGTCGCCGCGCACCCGGAAATTGCCGCGCATGAACTCGATGTCGTTCCGGTTGTATTGAAGGTCGATGAGGCGCAGAAGAAACTGTTCGCGCGTCAGGTCCATGCCCACGGCGAGATGAATCACCATCGCCTTGTAATCCTCCATGCTCACGATGCCGTAGATGCACGACACGCTCGCGACCACCAGCACGTCACGCCGCGTGAAGAGCGCGTTCATCGTCGAGAGGCGCATGCGCTCGATGGCTTCGTTCACGCTGGAATCCTTCTCGATGAAGGTGTCCGTGCGCGGGATGTAGGCCTCCGGCTGGTAGTAGTCGAAGTAGCTCACGAAGTATTCGACCGCGTTGTGCGGGAAGAACGCCTTGAACTCCGCGTAGAGCTGCGCCGCGAGCGTCTTGTTGTGCGAGATGACGAGCGTGGGCCGGTTCACGTTCGCGATGGCGTTCGCCACGGTGAAGGTCTTGCCCGAACCCGTCACGCCCAGCAGCGTCTGATGTTTCGCGCCCGAAAGCAGGCCCTCCGTCAGCTTCGCAATGGCGGCGGGCTGATCTCCGGCGGGAGCAAAAGGCGATTCGAGCTTGAACATTCGCTGGCAAACTAAGGAGCACGTTTCGAGGTGTCAACGCGCCGATCTAAACTCGTAGCAGCCGAGGTGACGAGGCTCTGATCATTGGCTCGAAATCAGCAGGAGCCAGCATGGAGATGGAGGCTCGTCACCTCGGCTGCTACTTGCTGGAATTGACCACCGGCTGCGTCCAGGCCACCTCGGTTTCGTTCGTGCCGTAGGCGTTGGGCTTCGGCTTGGTCGAAGTCACCTTCGCGCGGACGTAAAGCTCATCACCCGACAGCGTGTAGCCGGCGCGCGGACCCTCCGCGACCGCGAGCACCGCGCCGATCTGTTCCGTATAGAGCCGCGTGACGGCATAGATGCTGTTCGTCGCGCGCGGTCCTGTCCGGCTCGTGGGATCAAAGCCTTTCAACGTGCCGATGAACTCCGTCTTGTAACTCACACCCGGCTCAACGTCGATTTCCAGGGCCAGTTCCCTGGCACTGCGACGCACATCCTTCAGGCGCACGCCGGAGCTGGCGTAGAAATCTCCCGCTTCCATCGCGAGGATCAGCGAGGCGGCGTCCAGACGCGACGAACGCACCATCACCCAGCCGCGGCCAGGGTTGCTGTTGGTGCGCGAAAACTGGTGGTAATGATGGGAGTCATCGACGGCCAGGCCGTAGAGCACGCCCAGCTTCAACTGCGAAAGCCGGAACGCCAATGAGATGTCCCACATCCGCTCGATGCTCGCGTGACGTTCATCGCCTTCGTTGTGAACAGCCGGATGCCCGTTATACACTTCGAAGAAGATTTCTCCGCGCACCTGCATCAGCTCCTCCGCCGTGATCGCCCAGCCGAAGTTCGGATGATTGATGTGCGGCATGATGGGCTGCCCCGTCTTCCGGCGCTGCTCGAGGATGGCGTCGATGTTTCGCTGGATGACATCGACGACGTTCGTCCCGGTCTTGGCGTCAAACTCCTCCCGCAGATTCGTCGCGTTGATGTGAATGGGCAGGACGTTGTGGCGGGAAGAAACCTCCATGCTGGGGATGACCAGGAACCGTCCGCGCTCATTAAAGAGCCGGCCAAATTCCTTCAGCGTCTTGAGCCGGACCATCAACGTCGGCTGGAGCGGACGTTCCTCCACCCATTCGTCGCCGAAGCGCTGGCGATACTTCTCATGCGCGAGACGCCGCGCCGCATTCGTGGCGGTCAGCCAGCGCTCGTGCGTCTGCATCACGTTGTGGTCGGACAACGAGACGAAGTGGTAGCCGTTGGTCTTGTACCAATCGAGAATGCTCTCCGGGAAGTCATCCCCATCGCTCCAGAAGGAGTGCGTGTGCAGGTTTCCCTTCCACCAGCGGGCCGGCTCGCTCGCGGGCGGCTGAGCGGCGTGGAGCAAGGTGGCCGGCAGAAAGCCGAGGAAGAAGAGAATGACCAAAGTCCAATGACGCAATGACCATGGAATGACCAAATCCGAATGGCCAATGGTGGTCGAGTTGACAGGCGGGCTGGAACAGAGTGGGAGTGGATTAGTCATCGGACATTCGTTGGTCATTGCGTCATTGGACCTTGGTCATTGGACCAAAACAGACGCTCCCACAGCCTGACACCTTCACTCTTCCATCGCCTTGGGCGGGCCGAGGATGATGCCCGCAAGAATGGCGGCGCGCTGTGACTGTCGGTTGCGCACCAGGCTGACGGCCTGCCGGACTTCCGGCGACGCTTCCCGTTTCATATAAAACTTTGGATGGGCGACGACTTGTTGGTCCGCGCGCTGCAGGTGCGCGGTGGCCTTCGTCTCGAAGTTGCTCGTGTGCTGGAAAGCCTGGGCTGAATGCGCCAGAGAAGGCATCTGCGCCGGGAAGCTCGTCTCCATCTCGCGGCCATAATCGGCGATGGGTTCGGGACGCTGCGCGGGTTTAGGACGTAGAGCAGGCGTTCTCGGCAACGGCGGAGGCGCCTGTTGCACCACGACCGGCGGAGGCGCGGGACGGGAGGGTTCCTCGCCCATGAGACGCCGGAGTTCATCCTCCCAGTTCGCGGCCTGGGATGGTGGAGCGCTGGCGGGACGATTCTGTGGCGGACCCGCGGGCGGACGACGCGGCGGCGTGGTCGGCCAAGGCACGGCATCTTCATCCCCCTGGCCGTTCCGTTTCTTCCACCAACTGTGGAGCAGCGAGAGGACCGCAATGGCGATGATGAGGATTACTTTTTCCATAAATCGAATTGCAGTGATTGGTCAGCTCTGATCCATGTCTTATGTCTGGTGAATCGGTCCTATTGCATCGATCCGCTCACGCAAATCGCTCTTTCAGCGGCGACGTGTATGCCATCAGCAGAATTCCGCCGTCTGCCAGATTTGCGATGAACAAACAAAACGAACCAAACGCCGTTTCCACCTGCAATCCCGACAGCAAAGTAATTAGTGCAGAGAAGAGGGTAAGCAGGGCGAACACCAGCCGGGCGGATTTGGAGAAGGCGTACAAGCCCACCGCCACCGCCACCGAGAGTAGCATCCAGAGCCAGGCGAAACTCGGAGGCATCGGCAGCAGCGCACCGTAACCTACCCAAGACAAGATATCCCAAGTGGCCGTGGAGATAAGCGACCCGACCAGGAGCAAATGAAAGAACCAGATCAGATAGGCGGCGGTTGAGCTGATGACCAATGTCCGGAAAAGCCGTGGAGGATCAGAGAGCATCTTCTCACCGCATCGAATTTCTCCGCTGAGAGTAGCGGAGCCGGGCTGCTTGACGATTGATGGGGCGGCGGGGCTGAATTGGTTCGTTCCGCACTCTAGACAGATCGCCGCAGCATCCTCGTTTTCCCGACCACAGCAGGCACAAATTTTCATGGCTTTGACGAACATGAAACATCACACACAGACCAACGCTCCCGCGGCAGATCTCTTGTCATACCTCATCCCCCATGCCCCTTCCCTTGCCCGCCGCTGCCTGAACCGCCGGAGATGCTATCTCTCATCCCGGTGTCGGCCTGGATGTTCTTCATCTTGTAGTAATCCATCACGCCGAGATTGCCGGAGCGGAAGGCCTCGGCCATCGCCAGCGGCACCTGCGCTTCGGCCTCGACGACGCGGGCGCGCATCTCCTGCACCTTCGCCAGCATTTCCTGTTCGAGCGAGACGGCCATCGCGCGGCGCACTTCCGCCTGCGCCTGGGCGATCATCTTGTTCGCCTCAGCCTGCTCGGTCTGCAGTTTCGCGCCGACGTTCTCGCCTACGTCCACATCGGCGATGTCGATGGAGAGAATTTCAAACGCCGTGTTGCTGTCGAGCGCCTTGTCCAAAACCGTCTTCGAGATGCGGTCCGGGTTTTCGAGCACGACCTTGTAGCTGTCCGACGAGCCGATGGTGGTGACGATGCCTTCACCGACGCGGGCGATGATGGTCTCCTCCGTCGCGCCGCCGACGTAGCGGTCGAGGTTCGTGCGCACCGTCACGCGCGCCTTCGCCTTCACCACGATGCCGTCCCTGGCCACGCCATCAATCGTGCTTCGGCCCGTCGAGGGATTGGGAACATCAATGACCTTGGGATTGACGGAAGTTTTCACGGCCTCCAGCACCGTCTTGCCAGTGCCTTTGGTGGCCAAATCAATGGCGCAGGCCCGATCAAAATCGAGATGGATGCCGGCCTTGCGCGCGGCGATGAGCGCCTGCGTGACCATCACGGCGTTGCCGCCGGACAGATAGTGAGTGGAAAGCTCGTCGATGCTGATGTTCAGCCCGGACTTAACGGCGGTGATGCGGGTATCGACAATCATGCCGACCGGCACGCTGCGCAGTTTCAGGGCGACCAGTTCCACAAAGGTGACCTTCGCGCCCGCCGCCATCGCGCGCAGCCAGACGAAGAAGAAGTTGAAGACGATGATCGCGAAGACGAGGAGGATGAGGCCGACAACGGCGCCGACAATCAGCCAGCCGAGGCCGGTTTTCTTTTCGTCCGCGAATTGCGCCAGCAGGAATGGGAATGTGCTCATGGATGTTTGTTTTTAGTTTCAGGTAACAGAATCTTGGGGTTCAGCGGATGCGCGGACGACGACGCGCATGCCTTCGATGGCGACGACTTTGATCGGAGCGCCCTTCTCAATCAGTCCGCCCTCGGTGACGACATCGATGCGCTGGCCATTGATGAGCGCGGTGCCGGACGGGCGCAGCAGGGTGAAGGCGTTGCCAGTCTGATGCAGCAGTTCCGGCCGTTCAGCGCGAATCTCGCCGGTGACGCTCTGCGAGATGAAGGCGCGGCCAAAGCGTGTGTTAGGAAATACTCTGGCCCAGATGATGAACCCGGCCATCACTCCCACGCTGGTGGCTGCAAAGATCCAGGTGCCCGTCGCAGCACCGAGATTCACGTAGCCAAGGATCACGCCCGCGATGAGGCAGCATCCGCCCACGATGCCGGCGACCATGCCTGGCAGGATGGTTTCCAGCAGCAGCAGTATCGCGCCAACCACCAGCAGCGTGACGACGAGTTCCATGCGCGGAGGATATGAATGGCGGGATCGAAACGTAAAGAGGGAAAGATGGGCGGAAGGACGTAAAGCGTGAAACGTAAAGGACCGCGCTGATCCTTCCCCCCTTACGTTTCACGTTTTATTCCCCCGCCGTTTCACTTCACTTCGCAATCCAGCTCTTCACCGGGCCGCCTTTGACGATCCATTCCTCATCCAGCGTCGCGTGATTGATGATGGTCCGTTCATGCGAGGTGAAGATGAGGTGGATGCGCCCGTCCCTCGCCTGGATGGCCAGCGGATAGGCGAAATCAAAGGGGCCTTCCGCCACATTGCGCCGATGCGGATACGTCCGGTCCTGATCCGTGGACAGCGCGAGGGTCAGCGGCGTGCGGTCGTTCATGCTGTCGTTATACACGAGGAGCAGGCTCCCGCTGCGGAGCTTGATGAAATCAATCGCGGCGTTGGGATTCGGAAAGGAGGAGTTCTTTCCCTCGCTCCAGGTCCAGCCGCCGTCGCGGGATTCCGCGCGGACGATCCAGCCATTGGTCGTCGGCTCATAATTTCCACAGCGACGGCTGTAGGAAATGAGATGGTCCGGGGCTGTCTCCACCACCGCTGCCTGAATGCTGCCGACCGCCGCGCGAATCGGCCCGGTTTGCTTCCATTGCTTCTTCGCCAGCTCGTAACGCAGGAACAGGCTCGTGCTGTCAAAGCCGGTAAACTCCGTGTCGTGCCCGGTCTCGTGATAGAGCGGCAGGAGATAGTCGCCGTTGTGCAGGACAATGGGCCGGTTGCAGACCATCATGCCTTCCTGCTCCACGAGCGGAAAGGCATCCGACCATGTCTGCGCGTTGTCATGGGAAACCTTCGCCTGCACGCGCGACGTTGACCACGTCGCGCCATGTCGAACGACGTAGAAGAGCCACACCACGCCATCCGGCGCCTGCCAGACGACGCCGTTGCCCAGGGATCGAAACGGATCTTGTGCGATGACCCCCGGCTTCGTCCACCGGCTGCTTCCTTTCTTCAACCGCGATCCAAACACCGCCGTCGAGGAAGCGTACTCGCCCTGGCCGCCGTAATAAACGAGGTAGAGATCGCCATTCGCCAGCTCCTCGAGTCGTGCGGGATGTTTGTAGGGTCCGGTCTTAATCTCAGGCCCGAACACGCGCTGGACGACAAGCGAGGCAGCGGACGCCCTGGAGCCTTGCACCAGCCCTACGAACAGGAGAACCAGCAAGGCGACACCTCGCAAGATGGAGGAATACTCAGGGCGCACGGCGCGAAAAGGCAGCAACGATTCAGTGGAGAACATGCAGTCCAAATACACGCGGGCTTTGTGTCCGTAAAGCCAGGAGTCAAATTGGGATGAGATCGTGGGTGATTAAACGCTGACCCGCCCGCTCACTCCAGCGGCTGCTGTTTAATCCGGCGCATATGTCCCTGCTCGGTGATGACGGCCACGGCTTCGGTTTCGAGAAGTCCTGCCTGGGCGAGCCGAATCTTGAGTTCTGCAAGACGGCGATCAGCCCAGTCGTTGCGCAACATGCGAATGGTCTCCGTGATGTTCCTGGGAAGATCACCGCTGCCTTTTCCATCAGCGACCGCCTGCGTGATCAGGCTCGCCGCCACTGCGTCTTGCAGCGCATCAATCAGCCCCGGGATGCCGCGCCATGAACGGGATTGGTGCGCATCGATTCGCGCTTCCGCCGTCCGACGCACAGCCGGATGTTGAATCCAGCCGAGGTCAAGATGCTGCGAAACCCAGTCCATGTGCTCGTCATCGCTCAGGAGAAAACGCAGGAGCCAGAACTCGCGTTCCGTAGGCGGCGACAATTCCGGTTCAGGCTCGGGCACAGAATCCGCCGGCTCCTGCTGGGTCGTCGGCTTGTTGCGGGAAGCCTTCTTGAACTCAGCGCGCACAGATTCCGGCGAGACGCTTAGGCGCATGCCCGTCTTTTGCGCGTAGGTGTCGAACAGCACGGCGCTGCCCGCCTTGTTCACCGCTTCGGCCATTTCCTTCACCACGGCGAGGCGTCCCTTGTCCGTCTGGACGTCGTTGGTGGCGCACAGGCGGTTCAGATAAAAGTCGAAGAACCCTTCCGCACTGTTGATGAGCTGTTGAAACGCGTCCCCGCCATGTTCCTTGATGAAGCTGTCCGGGTCATGCGGTCTCGGCACGGTGGCGACGCGAACCGCCAGTCCGGCGGCGAGCAAACTATCCTGCACACGGACGGCGGCGTTTTGTCCGGCGGAATCGGAGTCGAAGCAAAGGACGACTTCTTCCACGTATCGTTTGAGCATCCTCGCGTGGTCCGGCGTGAAGGCGGTCCCCTGCGGCGCGACGATGTTCTTCACGCCCGCCATGAAGCACGCGATCAAATCCAACTGACCTTCACAGACGATGACGAAGCCGGCATCAAGAATGGCGCGCTTGGACTTATCGAGACCGAAGAAGACTTTGCCCTTCGTGAAGATCGGCGTCTCCGGCGAGTTCACGTACTTCGCCGTCTTCTCATCGCCCGTCAGTATGCGTCCACTGAAACCAATGATGCGGCCCTGCTCGTCGCAGATCGGGAACATGAGCCGCCCACGAAAGCGGTCGTAGTAACGATCCGTCTCCTCCTTGCGGATGATGAGGCCGCCCTGCTCCACGATGGGCAGCTCGTAGCCTTTGCTCTTCGCCCAATTGACAGTGTCATCCCAGGCCTCTGGCGCGTAGCCGAGGCGGAAGAGCTTGATGGCCTCGTCGGACACGCCGCGCTTGGCGAGGTAGTCGCGCGCGATCTGTCCGCCGGCATCATTCGTCAGCGCAACCTGCCAGCGCTGGGCAATCTGCTCGTGCATCTGAAGCAGCGATTCCTTGAGATGCCGCGCCTGCTGCTGGCCGGGCTGATTGTCGAACTCCAGGGGAATGTTGGCGCGGTCGGCCAGTCGCTTTACGGCTTCCATGAACGAGAGATTCTCGTAATCCCGGACAAACGTGAACACGTCGCCGCCCTTGTGGCAGCCGAAGCAATGAAAGATCTGGCGGTGCGGATTGACGTTGAAGCTGGGGCTCTTCTCCTTATGGAACGGGCAGAGCGCGGTGAAGTTCGCCCCGGCGCGTTTCAAGGGAATGGCCGCGCCAATGATATCCACGATGTCACTGGCGGCGCGTATCTGCTCGAGCTTGTCGGGCGGGATGAGGCCGGCCATGCCCGACTTTCACCGATGGCCCTACTTCTTATCAAGGACATCGTACACCGAACGCTCGCGCGCGTGGGCGATGCTGTTCGCGCCGCCAAGCTGCTTGCCGCCAGGAGCGGTCGGCTGGATGAGGGCGAAGCCGAGATATTCCCGGACACAGCGTCCGGCAAGTGAGCGCGAGAAAACCTCCTGCTGAAGATCCGGCAGCGTGATGAAGAAGGAGCTGCCGTAATTATCGAGCTGGTACTGCTGGCTGGCCTTCAGCTCCTCGGCGGAATAATGGCGCGCGTTCAGGAAGGCAAACCCTACGATGAGAATGCAGGCATAACGGAAGCTGCCCGAAATCATGCCGAGATAATACTCCGCCGATCCAAACGCATCGCTGCCGATCAGCTTTTCACCCGCGCCCCGGCGAATGAACGAGAACACGATGGCGATGAGCAGGACCAGCGTGAGGTAAGCGGCCACATAGCATGCGAGCGTGCTGAGAACCGAGGTGGACTGGGAGAGCATCTGGCCGATGGGCTGGTAGAGCAGGCCGGCGGCGACCACGGTAATCACCCACTTGATGATGTCGAGGAACTCCTCCGACATGCCGCGCTTGCGTCCACGCCAGAGGCCGAAGCCGAGCAATCCGACGACTAAAAAATCCACCCAGCTAAGGGTCAGCGCATTAAAACTCATATCGATTCGTGTCCAGTTCTTGGACGGCGTGCCTTGCATATGAACGTTCTTCAGCCAGTCAGAACGTCCGCAGCCGTATGAACTGGGAATTAGCGAATCCCGTGCCGGATGGGGAAACGGGAGAGATGGAGGGAAGGAGGGAAGGAGATGGAGCGCCAAGCATTGCTCGGCTTTGGAAATCACGCGTGGTCCTGCCGAGCAATGCTCGGCGCTCCGCTTCATGGAGACGGCCTGCCGCTACGGATTTGCGGCGAGCCAATAACGGATCTTGGCGGCTTCGGCGTGCTTGGGATTGATCTCCAGCACCCGCTGGTAATGTTCGCGCGCGCGGTTCGGCTGCTGAAGCTGCTGCGCGTAGAGATTCGCCAGCGAGAGATGCGCCCGCGCGTCCGAAGAATTCTCGACGATGATCTTCTGGAACTGTTCAGCCGCATCTTCCCAGTAGCCGCCGACCTTGAGCGCGAGCCCGAAATTGTAGCGCGCGTCCTCACCGCTGGGTTTCAGGGCGAGCGCGATTTCGTAAGCCCACAGCGAGAACCGGGCATCGCCCCGCTCCAACGCCGCGAGGCCGAGATTGTAGTAGGCGTCGTAGTTGGCGGGGTCGGCCTTGACCGCCGCCTGATATTCCGTGATCGCCAGGGAAAGATTTCCTCCGCGCTGAGCCTTCACTCCGCGCTTGAACGCCTTCTCCGATTCCACGCTGTCTCCAGCGGTCGGAGCCGCAGGGGAGAGATAGGAATAGCGCGTGCTGGCTGGTGTCGCCGGAGCGCGAACAGACTTGCCGGCCTGCTCGTCCGCCGTCGTGTTGGTCCGTCCCTTTCCACCAAACGGATTCAGCCGGGAGAAGAATCCGCGTCGGGCGGCGTTGGTTCCTGACTTTCCATTGGCCTGCGTTTCAGCCGCGCCGTTGTCGGGCAGCGGCGGCAACGTCCGCACGATTTCCTGTGCTGGACGAATGACTGGTTCGGGCTGGACCTGGGCCACCTGCAGTTCGGGCGGCTTGGCCACCAAAGCCTCGGCACCTTTCGTTGGAGAAACTTTTGTCACCGGCCTTGGTCCGCCCGCATTGGAAGCCGACAGCGTTGCAAGCGGCGGAACTGTCGGACTGGCGTTCGCGATGGCAGGAGCTGGATTGCTTCGCGGCGCAACCGGCGTGAGCGAGGGAGGAATCGCAGGGCCGCGCTGAGTGGAATTAGAAGTCAGTGAGGCAGTGGTCGCGCGAGTTTGATTGCTGGCGGTTGAACCGCTGGATGCAGTTCCCCGGACCAACGGCGCTGACGTCACCTGAATCGGACGGGCCGCGAGCGGCTGAGGATTGAGTTCCAGCTCCAACTGCCGCACGACGACTTCGACTGCGCCCGCCTCACTCGTCCGGGGGCGCAGGTTGAGATATTGCCGGTAGCGTTGAAGCGCCAAAGTCCGGTTGCCCATTTGCTGCTGCACGATGGCGCTGTTCAGCACGGCGGGGGCGTACGGTGGAACTTGAACCGCCGCCGCATTGAAATGATTCAACGCATCCTGAAACCGGCGACGCTGCATCTGGATCAGGCCCAGGCCGTTCAACGCCTCGGGATGGCGCGCGTGAAGGTCCAGCGCGGTGCGATAACTTTTCTCCGCCTCCTCCAGGCGACGTGCGCGAAACAGTGCGGTCCCCTGCTTGAGCCAGCCAGCCACCGCTCCCGGCTGCAGCAAGGTGTAGCTGCGCAGCTCTTCAATCGCCGCCGCCGTGTTGTCCCGCTCCAGATAGAGACAGCCGAGATTGTAACGGACAGCGGCCAGCTTGTGATCCAGCGAGAGAGCGAGACGATACGCCTTGATCGCCTCCTCCGACTGGTCCGCCGCGTGATAGGCGAGCCCGAGATAATTCGGAGCCAGCGCGTTCTTGGGCAGCAGCACGGTGGCCTTCTTCAGCGCCTCAATTGCCTCGGGATACTTCCCATCGTCCAGCAGCCGCTTGCCTTCCAGCAGCGTGCGCGGACCGGGCGGTGAACAGCCGAGCATCCAGAAGCAGGCGGCCAAAGCCAGCAGGCAAAGCATCTTTTGGAGGCCGTCTGCGGTGAAAGTTGAAGGTTGAAAGTTGAAGGCAAAATACCGGCAACCCGCACTCCGCAACCCGCACTTCGCAACCTGCCCTCCTCCGCAATTTTTATTGGTCAGCACTGCCGCTGGTGGTAACACTCGCTCCTTGACGTGTCAAGATACGCACAGAAATTCAACGGTTGCCGCGCGAGCCTGGCGCTTGCTCTCGGATGCGGCGCGCTCGTCACGATGTTCAGCAGCGCCGCCGAGCCGCCGGGCCGCTCCACGCCGAAGCCGCCGCAGTCTCGCGTCGTCATCGTTCACGACCCTGCCGCCACGGAAGCCTTCAAGCCGGTTCCAAATCTCGTCCGCACGATGGTGGATGCCGGCATCACCAGGCTCACGGGAAAGACGAATCTCACCGCAGCCTGGCTGTCCTTCGTCAGCCCGAAGGACGTCGTCGGTCTCAAAGTCCTCAGCGCACCAGGCGCTGATGCGGGCACGCGTCCTGCCGTAGTCGCCGCCGTCATCGAGGGACTGCTCGCCGCCAAAATTCCGGCCACCAACATCGTCGTGTGGGACCGCCAACGCGCCGACCTGCGCAAGGCGGGCTACGCGGAAATGGCCGAGCATTACGGCGCGCAACTGGAGGGCAGCGCCAACAGCGGCTTCGACGAAAGCGCATTCTACAATCCGGAACGCCCCATTCTCGGCCAGTTGGTCTGGGGCGACATCGAGTTCGGCCGCAAGGGCGAAGGCGTGGGCCGCCGTTCGTATGTCACCCGGCTGCTCACCAAACAGATCACCAAGATCATCACCATCACGCCAATGCTGAACCACAACGCGGCGGGCGTGAACGGCCACCTTTACAGCCTCGCCCAAGGCAGCGTGGACAACTTCATCCGGTTCGAGAACGACCTGCTCCGCCTCAGCACCGCAGTTCCAGAGATCTACGCACTGCCGGCGGTGGGCGACAAAGTGGTCCTCAACATCACGGACGCCCTGCTCTGCCAGTATCACGGCGAGAACCACGGCCTGCTGCATTACGCGGTGATGTTGAATGAGCTGAGGTTCAGCAAGGATCCGGTGGCCTTGGATTTCCTATCCCTGCGCGACATGGAACAGGTGCGGCTGAACGCCAAGACGTTTGTTCCGCGTGAATCTTCGTTCACCAATCAAGTGGAGCTGGTGAACAACGCCGCCCTGCTGGAGCTCGGAACGAGCGAGCTGGAGAACATCCAGATCGAGCGGGTCTCTCTCGGAGGATCAGCCGAACCCGAACGGAGCAGCGGCCTCGAACGTCCGAAGCCGTCCGCTCCCGCTCATTGATTTCTCAGACGGTAGAACCGGGTGGCTCCATCGATCTGGTTCGTGACAGTGAAGCGTCCATTCACGATGACCGGGACAGCCGGGCTGACCAACCACGACGTTCCCAACGCTACGTTCGTCGTGCTTTCCAAACGCCAGACTGCCGGGCCGTTGCTCGGCCACGAGACAACTGCCCTGCCCGCCAACTGCTGCACCAGCAATGCCGGACCAGATGCGCCCACTGTCACCAGAAACGTGCGGCTGATTTGGTTCGTCCCACCGGCCAGGACTCCGCCGCTTTCGGTGACCAAGACGGTGATCGTCACGGAGCCGGTCGCGCCAGCATTCGGCGCAAAGGTCAGCGTGCCGGCCGCAGCGGGACTTGTGTAGGTAATGGCCGGATGAGGAATCACCGCGACATCACCCGACCGCGCCGTGACGGTCAACGTCTGCCCTTCGTTGCTGGCACCCATTCCGATTCCTGAAAGAGAGATCGTCTGGGCCGGGCTGCCAGCGGCCACGGGCACGGGCTGAACCGCGTCCAGCGTAGGCGGGTCGTTCAAAGGCACGACGACCACCGTGAGAAGATTGGTCGCGGACAACGCACCCGCTTCCAAACTTTCACGAACCACCACGTTCACAGTCGTCGTTCCAAATTCATTCGGAGCAGGCGTGATGCTCAGCGCGCGGTTGCCATCCGTTCCACCGAGCACAAGGTTGGCGGGAGGCAGCAGCACCGGATTCGTGGATGAAACCGAGACCAAGAGACCAGCCGCCAGCGAATCGGCATCGGCGACGACAAACGAAACGACGTTATTGGTCGAATCCTCGTTGATGGTCACGACGGATGGGCCGGTGATGGTGGGGGCATCGTTCACGCGAATCACGTCCAGGGCAAACGTCGTGGTGGCGGAGCCGCTGTCGCCATCGGTGACGGTGACGGATATCTCCGTGTTGCCCGCTGCTTCACTGAGCGGCGTGAGGCGAAGGATGCGGTTGCCTCCCGTTCCCTCGATCACAATTCCCGATTCATCCAGCACCTCCAGATTCGACGACTGGACCTGAAGCACCAGTCCCGCCGCCTGGGTTTCCAGATCGCTCAGCAGAATGGGAACCGATGCCGTCGTGTCCTCGTTAATCTCAATGGCGTTGAGCCGGGAGATCGCAGGGAGATCATTGACGGGGCGAAGCGTCACCGTGAACGAACGGGAGTTCGTGTTCACTCCGTCGCTGACCCGAACGGTGACCATCGCCGTCCCGGCGGCATTCGCGACTGGAAGAAATTCCACGCGACCCGTGCTGTTGCCGCTGCTGTAGTTCGCCACAAGGTTCGTGAGAAGATTCGCGCCCGACGAAACCACCGTCACGCTGAGCGGCTGAAACTCATTGGGCGCACCCGCAGTGATGCCGGCCAAGGCGATCACCTGCAACGGAGAGTCCTCGTCAATCGCCACGTCAGCGATGGCGTCAAAAGTCGGCGGATCGTCCACTGGAAGGACGCTGAACGCGAAGGCCGTGCTGTTGCTGCCGCCGTTCGCGTCGATGACGGTCACCGTGATGTTCGCGCTGCCGGACTGGTTCGTGGCCGGCACCAGATTCACGGTGCGATTGCTCCCGGTGCCGCCAAAGGTAAACCCGGAGATCAGCGAGGGGTTGGACGAACTGGCGCTCAGGAGCAAGGAACCCGCTGCGGTTTCCTTGTCGCCAATCGTGAAGGAAAGATTGGTGGCGACGTCCTCATTGACCGTGCGGTTCGTGATGCTGGAAATCAGCGGCAGATCGTTCACCTCATTCACAGTGAGAAGGAACGTCGCGGCGTTGGTGGCCGAGGAATCCCGGACCAGGACCGTGATGGTCGCGGTGCCGGATTTATCGGGCACAGGAGCCACGCTGACGGTGCGATTGGAGCCGCTTCCGCCGAAAACGATGTTCGCGACCGGCACGAGATTGGTGTTCGAGGAAGCACCAAAAGCCACCAGCGATCCGGGACTGGATTCGACATCACTCACCAGAAACGGCAGCACGCCCGTCGCTCCGTCCTCGTCGATGGTGCGGTTGATCAGACCTGTGACCGTGGGAGGATCATTCACCGCCGTCACCGTCACGCCAAAGCTGCGGACCACGACGTTGTTGGAGCCTGCGCCGTCATTGATGGCCACGGTAATCGTCGCCGTGCCGCTCAAGTTCGCCGCCGAGGTGAGGACAAATGAATTCGTGGAGGAAGAACCGACATGCGGGATGACGCCGGGACTCGGAATCAACTGCGGTTTGCTCGACGTGACCGTGATGCTCAGACTGCTTGATTCGTTGGTGGCTCCGGCGCTGATGCCAGTCAGCAGGACGGTCTGCGGCCCGGCGTCCTCACCGATGGTGATGGGCGCAATGACATCCAGCGTGGGAGCGTCATTGACGGAAGCCACGGTCAGCACAAACGAATCGCTCGCCGTGCCGTTGTTCGTGTCGGTGACGGAGATCGTAATCGTCGCGACACCAAATTGATTGGAAGCCGGAGTCACCACGACCGAGCGGCCAGACCCCGTGCCGCTGAGGAAAATGTTGACGTTGGGCACCAGCGACGGATTGGAGGACGTGGCGTTCACGACCAGCATTGCGAGCGGCGTCTCCACGTCGCTGATGGTAAATGTCGTGGCGGGAGTGCTCGTGTCTTCGTTGATGGTCCGGTTTCCGATGTCGCTGATCACCGGAAGATCATTCAAGGCGTTGACCGTCACCACGAACATGTCGTTGGCCGTCACCATGCCGTCGCTCACAGTCACCGTGATGGTGGCGGTGCCGGATTGATTGGTGGCCGGAACGACGCGAATCGTGCGGTTGGTTCCGCTGCCGCCAAACTGAATGTTAGCATTCGGAACAAGGCCCGGATTCGAGGATGCACTTGAAAGGGTCAATGAGGTTGCAGCGGTTTCCACGTCGCCAATGGCGAACGCAATCGGGCCAACCACGGTGTCTTCGTTGATCACCCGAGGCAGGATGTCACTGATGGTCGGCGGGTCATTGATCGCGGTGATCGTCAGCACAAACGAGTTGCTGACGATGGAGCCAGTCGCATCCGCGAGGGTGCGGGTGATGATGATGGCTCCGCTGGCGTTGGGCGCGGGAGTGACGGTGATGAAGCGGTTCGCTCCGGAGCCGGTGAAGACGATGTTGCCGGGCGGCACCACGGCAGGGTTCGAGGAGAAGCCGTTCAGGACCAGACTGTCCAAGGGAGTTTCGGCATCACCCACAGTGAAGGGAATGGGGCCAAGCACAGTGTCTTCGTTGATCGTGCGGCTGGAGATGGCCTGCATCGTCGGCAAGGTATTGCCGCTGACCAAGACGCTGGCCGAGTTGTTGGCGGGATTCGGATCGAGGGAAGTGGTGGTGGCGACCGCAACATTGTTTTGAGGCCCGGTGACATTCGCGCGAGCGAGGATGGTGATGGCGGCTCCGGCGTTCGCCGCCAAGGTGCCAAAGGTGCAGGTGACCTTGCCGCTCAGTTGACTGCAACTGCCTTGGGAAGTGCTGACGGAAACAAAGGTGACGCCGGCAGGCAGAGTGTTCGTAAGGAAAACAGAACCAGCAGAGGAAGGCCCGCGATTGGTCACGGTGAGAGCATAGGTCACGTTGTTGCTGAGGATGACCGGGTTCGGTGTCGCACTGAGCGTCAACGCCACGTCAGCCGCAGTCGCGACCGAAGTAGTCACCACGGCGGAGTTGTCCAAGGACGATTCATCCGGCGAATGGCCGAAAACGGAAATACGGTTCGTCGCCGTTCCCGCCTGGTTCAAGCGCGCCACAATCGTTGCGAAGACCACGACGTTGCTGCCGACTTCGCCGGGAACATCGCCCAGCGTGCAGGTGACGATGCCGTTGGCTTGATCGCACGAACCCTGCGATGCGGCAGCGGAGACGAACGTGGCTCCGGCAGGAAGCGTGCTGGTGATGCGGACGCCCGTCGCGATGTGGCTGGAAAAATTGGTCACTTGAACCGAGTAGCTCATCAGGGAGCCGGCGACGACCGGATCAGCGGAGTCCGTCGCCTGCACGCCGAGGCTCGTCGGAGGAGCCACTCTTCCCCACCACGTTCCCCAACGCTCGATCCCTGCCACCGGACTGGAGGCGTATTCCTGGATGGTCCACATGTCCGTGTCATTCACGGGATCGACGACAGTTCCGCTCCAGTCCCCCCACAGCACCAGACCATTGTCCGCCACCGTGAACTTTGATTCACCGGCCTTCAGGACCGTGTCCGCCGAGAGACGTCCCGGTCCGTCCTGGTATCCGTGAAACGCGTAGTTTGCGCTGGGATACTGGTTCAATGCGAACCGGGAATAGCCAATTAAGACATCCTCGTAACGGTTCACTGCGATGCTCGGGAAGGCGTACATCTTTCCTCCCACCGGATCATCCATCCGCCCATGCTGAAGCACCGATCCTCCAGGAGACAGCGACCACCATTGGACGGAAACACGGGTCGGCGCGACGGCCGGAAGGAAGACATGATGAGCCACCCACAGCGCGCCGTGGCGATAGACGACGTTCTGGATGCGCGCATCGCCGACGTGGATTTTATTGGTGGAGCCAATCTGCGGAGCGAAGTTGTCATTGCCCGGAGAGAGGCTTCCCCAGGTCGGACTGCCGAAGACCAAACCCGCCGCGACGTAAAAGGCCTGATCGTATTCGTTGTAGAACGGATTATCCACCGGCCCGCTGATGCTCATCAGGCGCAGCCGCCCCAGCCCGCCGAGCACTCCGACGTTGGCCACCAGAAAATTGGTCGCAAACGCATTGTCATAGCTGACCATCGGCACCGGCGTCGCCGCCTCCTGCGTCATGCCATCCGGCAGGCCGCCGGGGAAATGGTAGAAGCGCCGGTAAGCCGCCGGACCGCCGGCGTACAGATTCGTCTTGTTGAAGGTGAAGATGTCGGAACTGAAATAGAAGAGGCCGGTCTGATCCAGCATGTTCGCCTGAATCGTAATCCAGTCGCGGCTCAACCCGATGCTCGGTGACGCAGCATAGACGCCGTCAACGTCGTCCACGCGCACGCCGTGGCGATGCCAGTTGCCCGTGGGATCGCTCGTATGAGAAATGCCGATCAGCACGAGACTGTTGCTGGTCGCGGGATTGCACACCGCCGCCGTGATCCACCGCTGATGCATCGAATCATAGATCACCCGGGGATCAAACACGTTGGACTTGCCGAGGGTTCCCCAAAAGCCATCCAGCGAAATGGTGCTGATCACGCCGCCGCTGCGATTCTGAATCCGCACCTCGCTGCCCAGCGTCACCATCAGATGATTCGGCCCCACCGCACCCTGCGTGTCGGGATTGAACGACACCGCGTTGTCCAGCAGCGCCACGAAACTTGCGGACACCGGGGGCGACGGAGGAGAACTCGCCGCCGTCAGCAGCGGCCCTGACGCGGCCGTGATCGTCGGTTCGCTCGTGACCGCTGCTGCGGATAAAACGGAGGCGTTCGCGTTCGTTTCACGGAGGCGGGATGAACCGCGTCTGCGTGGAAGATTGCCCGCTGATTCCTTGGCGCGAACTCCGCCGCGCGCCTGGCTCTCCGCCAGTTCCGCGACATTCACCGTGCGTCCGTCCGTGGCAACTCCAGCTTTTCCCGTCTGGCCCGTTCCCGAGGAGACATCCGCTGCGACGCCGGTTGAAAGGCTCAGCCAGCCCGCTACCAGCACCGTCCAAAGACTACAACAAACCACATGGGCCCGATATCCATTCATAGATCAAAACTAGAAACCAAAATCTCCACTTGCTCCACTCACTGCACGCGCACCCGGTAAATCCGGCTGGCCGCCACTGCACCCGTCTCGCTGACCACAATGTTTCCGCCATTGCCAGCCGTCGTCCGCAACACGCTCCAGCTCCCTGTTCCCGGTGCGTCCGAAAACTCCACCGTATAGCTCAAGCCCGCAATAGTGCTGAACGAAATTTCCACCAGCCCGCCCCGTCGCGTGATTGAACCGATCCTC
>Ga0163153_10003689_pt1 | contig 20147 bp, 13 predicted proteins | sample OliLakLV19MP6IB1_FD_148629 | JGI IMG/M metagenome (GOLD analysis project Ga0163153, IMG submission 148629) | Freshwater microbial mat bacterial communities from Lake Vanda, McMurdo Dry Valleys, Antarctica - Oligotrophic Lake LV.19.MP6.IB-1 | ecosystem: Environmental > Aquatic > Freshwater >...
TTCGATAAGAAGGGCGACGTGCTTGTCTCCAAGACGAAGCTCCCGGAAGGCGACGGCTACAACGTCGTCGTGCAGTTCAAGCAGACTGCCGAGGCCAGGCCGGTGAACATCCGGTTCAAACTCGACATGCACCTCTGCGGCGGCTGCAAGCGCGCCGAATACGGCTGCACCTGCGATCACTAAATGGCTGATGAGGCCCGGTGCGTGCTTGCGACGCCTCGCCCGCGCCGGGCGGTTTCGCCTCGGCCGCCCGCAAAGGTTGGGTTTGAAACTAATGCCCATCGCACATAGGTTTCCCGCAATGAACTGGCTGCACCGAATCGTGGCGATGCTCATGCTGGCGGCATGGATTCCCGCCGCATCGCTGTGCCTTGCGGAGTGCGCGGGCGTGGTGGAACGCGGGGATTGTTGCCCGGACGAATCCGGCGGCAAGACCAACGCAGCCGATCACTCCTGCTGCTTCCTCGCGTCGGGCCTCTACAAGTTGCACGACAACCACTCCTTGCTGATGATCCCGGATGCCCTGCCCACGGCACAGGTTTCATCGCACCTTTCTGTTGCGCCTTCCTCGAACAGCCTGCCCTTGCCTGCGGCCAGGCGAAGCCCTCCCGATTTGCCCGTCTCCTGGCAGTTTTCCTTCCGCACCGCGCTTCCGCCGCGTGCGCCTTCGTTCGCTTCATAACAAGTCCCGTTCGGGACGCTCCCACGGTCGCGGTGTGCCTGTCGCACGCCGCGTGCGTCCCCTTGGCCGGCAAAACTCCGTTTGATTGATCTGATTCTGTCATGAAGCAAAACAATTTCTACATTCCGCTCCTGGCAGCGGCGCTCGCAGGCGCGACGCTGACCGCGTGCAAACCCAAGAACGTCGCAACCGCCAGCGAGGGCGAATCCGCCGCGCTCGGCCCGCAACACAGCAAGAAAGGACTGCTGCTGCCGGAGGATACGCGGGTGTCCCTGGGCGTGCAGATCGTCGAGGTCACCGAGCAGCGAGTGAGCGCGACGCTTGACCTGCCGCTGCGCGTCTATCAGGCGGGCGACGACGGCGGAAAGGCCACCGGCACCGTGACACCGGAGCAGGCCGAAAAGTTGAGGGCCGGACAGCCGGTGGAGTTGCAGGCAGCGGACGGCCAGACTTTCGCCGGGAAGGTGACGCGCTTGAACGACGAGTTGCGGAAGGCCACAGGCACTCTTGAAGTTCTCGTCGAGTTTCGTCCCGTGCCGGACGCGGTGCAGGCGGGGGCGTTTGTCCAGGCCCGCATCCGCCGCGACGATGCCACGAACGTCGTGTCCATTCCTCGCGCCGCGCTGCTGCAATGCAGCGACGGTTATTCCGTGTACGCGGTCAGCGGCGAGCATCTCGTTCGCACTACCGTCAAGGTGGGCGCGGCCAACGCCGACCTCGTGGAAATCACGGACGGCCTGTATGCAGGTGATCAAGTGGTGTTGCAGCCGGTGATGTCGCTGTGGATGACGGAACTGGCGGCGGTCAAGGGCGGGCAGGCGTGCTGCGTGCTGCCTGCAAAGGGGAAATAGCCGCATGATACTCAAGATCGTCGAGTGGTCGCTCCGCCAGCGGGCGCTCGTGTTGCTGGCCGCGCTCGTGCTCGTTGGTGTCGGCGCGTGGTCGGCCCTGCGCCTGCCGATTGACGCGGTGCCGGACATCACCAATCCCCAGGTGCTGCTGAACACCGCCGTCCCCGCGCTCGCGCCGGAGGAGATCGAAAGGCTCGTCACGCTCCCGCTCGAAAGCCAGATGGCCGGACTGCCCGGCATGATCGAACTGCGCTCGCTCTCGAAGTTCGGCCTGTCGCAAATCCGCATGACGTTCGAGGACGACGTTGATCTCTACCGCACGCGGCAACTGGTGAGCGAACGCCTGCTGAGCGCAGCGGAAAAACTTCCGCCTGGTCTGCAACCCCGGCTCGCGCCCATCAGCACGGCGCTCGGCGAGATTTTTTACTACGCGGTGGAGTTCGCGTCCAACTCTCCCGTAGCAGCCGACGTGAGGAGGCCCACTTCAACGAACGCGGAACGTCAGAGCCTCGTCACCTCGGCTGCAACGAGTTCCAGGAGGGAGCAACTGATGATCCTCAAGCAGATTCAGGAATACGTCATCAGCCCGTTGCTCCGGGCCACGCCGGGCGTCGCGGAAGTGAACACCAGCGGAGGTTACGAGAAGCAAATCGTCGTCATGCCAGACCCGGCGCGGCTGGCCAGCGCCGGCCTGACGATGGATGAACTCGCGCATACCATCGGCGAGAACACGGAAAACGTCGGGGGCGGTCTGGTCGAAATCGGCGGCGAACAGATCGTCATCCGCGCCAACAGCCGCGTGAGCACCACCGATGAGATTGCGAACCTCCCGCTCAAGTTCGCCGGGTCGCCCAAGGCGCTGCTCGTGCAGGACGTGGCGCGGGTCGGCATCGGGTCGAGCTTCCGCACGGGCGCGGCCACGGTGAATGGCGAGGAAGGCGTGGTTGGCGGTGCGTTGATGCTGGCGGGCGGCAACAGCCGCATCGTCGCTCGCGACGTGGCGGCGAAGCTCGCGAAGATTCAGGAGAAGCTGCCGCCCGGCGTGGAAGTGCGTCCGCTCTACAACCGCTCCGACCTGGTGAACCGCACGCTGCACACGGTGGAGACAAGCCTGTTCGAGGGCGCATTGCTCGTCGTGGTCGTTCTCTTCGCGTTGCTCGGCAATCTGCGGGCCGCGCTCATCGTCGCTCTGGCGGATTCCGCTGTCGATGCTCTTCGCCGTCACCGGCATGGTGGAGAGCCGCGTGTCCGGCAACCTGATGAGCCTCGGCGCAATCGACTTCGGCCTCATCATTGATGGCGCGGTGGTGATGGTGGAGAACATCATCCGTCATCTCGCGCACAGGCAGAAGGAACTGGGCCGGGAACTCACCGCCGCCGAACACTTCGACGAAGTGCGCTTCTCGGCGAAGGAGGTGGCCAGCCCGATGTTCTTCGGCGTGCTCATCATCACGGTTGTTTACATCCCCATCCTCGCGCTGACCGGCATCGAGGGGAAAATGTTCCGCCCGATGGCGCTCACCGTCATCTTCGCGCTGGCGGGCTCCCTCGTGCTGGCGCTCACGCTCATGCCGGTGCTGTGCTCCTATTTCCTGCGCGGCAAAATCAAGGAGGACGACAACTGGCTCGTGCGCTTCTTCAAGGCGCTCTACACGCCGCTGCTCGCCTGGGCGCTCCGGTTCAAGCTGGTCGTGGTCACCGCCGCCGTCGTGCTGTTCGCCTCGTCGCTGTTCACCTTCACACGGCTGGGCGCGGAGTTCATCCCGCAGCTTGAGGAGGGCACGATGCTCCTGCAATTCATCCGCAGCAGCAGCGCGGGGCTGAATGCCTCCACCGTTTTGCAGCAGAAGTCCGAGAAGCGGCTGCTGGAACAGTTTCCTGAAATCGACCGCATGTTCGGACTGATCGGCACGGCAGAAATCGCCGTGGACCCGATGGGGCCGAACCTGTGCGACACGCATGTTGAATTCAAGCCGCGCCGCCAGTGGCGCAAGATCAATGGCCGTCCCGCGACCAAGGAGGAACTCATCGAACTGATGCGGCGCGACCTCGCGGTGCATGTGCCGGGGCAGACGTATCTCTTCACGCAGCCGATTCAGATGCGCTTCAACGAAATGATGGCGGGCGTCCGCGCCGACATCGCGGTGAAGATTTACGGCGACGACTTCACGGAGCTGGAACGGCTGGCCACGGCAGTCCGCGACTTGCTCCGCAAGATTCCCGGCGGCGGCGACGTGGAGTTCGATGCGTTCGGACGTTCGCCTTTGCTGGAAATCAGGCCCGACCGTGACGCGCTCCGCCGCTACAGCCTGCAAACCGAAGACCTGAACCGCGCCATCGCCACGGCGCTGGCGGGCGAGGAAGTGGGCACCATCATCGAGGGCAACCGGCGTTTCCCCGTCGTCGTGCGCCTCGCTGAAGACGCGCGTCAAAGCGTGGACACCATGAAGCGGCTGCCAGTGCGGACGGATGAAGGTGGGTTGCTCGCGCTCGGCCAGGTGGCCCGCTTCGAGATGCTGGAAGCCGTCGGGGCGGTCACTCGCGAATCCGGCCAGCGCCGCGCCGCCATTCTCGTGAACCTGCGCGGGCGCGACGTGGAAGGTTTCGTGAAAGAGGCGCTCGCGGGCATCAAGGCCGAGGTGAAGTTCCCGCCCGGCTATTACTGCGAGTTCGGCGGACAGTTCGAGAACCTGCAACGGGCGCGTCTGCGGCTGGCCATCATCGTGCCAATGGCGCTCGTGTTCATCTTCATCCTGATTTTTCTAAGCTTCGGCAGCTTCCGGCAGGCCGCGCTCATCTTCGTCTGTGTGCCGCTCGCCGTGACCGGCGGCATCTTCGCGCTCTGGGTGCGCGACATGCCCTTCACCATCAGCGCGGGCGTTGGCTTCATCGCGCTGTCCGGCATCGCCGTCCTGAACGGCATCATGCTCATCAGCTTCATCAATCAACTTCGCCGGGAAGGCCGCAACGTCCGTGACGCCGTCGTCGAAGGCACGCTGACGCGCCTTCGCCCAAAGTTGATGACCGCCCTCGTCGCCAGCTTCGGCTTCGTGCCGATGGCGATTGCCAGCGGCGCAGGCGCGGAGGTCCAGCGTCCGCTCGCCACCGTCGTCATCGGCGGGATCATCAGCTCCACTTTCCTCACGCTCGTTTTGCTCCCGACGCTTTACGAGTGGCTGGAAACTAAACAAAGCAGCCGACGTAAGGGGGCTCTCAGTGAAACAACAATCGCAGCGGCCAAGGAATAGAGCCTCCTCACGTCGTCGGCACCCAATGAGTGATCGTGAAGCCGGGACGCTCCTTAACTCACAACGGCGCGGGCCTTGAGCTCCCCCACTTCCTTTTCAAGCTCGCGCGTGCGGCGGATCAGTTCCGGCAACTGCTGCAACGCGATCATCTGACGCTTCGCCTGCTTGTCCGCCACGGCCGGGATGCCGAGCACTTTGCTTCCATCAGGAATGTCCCGCATCACGCCTGACTTGCCGCCGATGGTGACCTTATTGCCGATGGTCAGGTGGTCCGCGATGCCAGACTGCGCGGCGATCACGACGTAATCGCCCGTGCGTGAGCTGCCGGCAAAACCCACCTGGCCCGTGATGATGTTGTGCCGGCCGATGACGACGTTGTGCGCGACATGCACGAGGTTGTCGATCTTGGTCCCCTGCCCGATCACGGTGGAGCCGAGAGCGCCGCAGTCGATGGCGGTGTTGGCCCCGATCTCCACGTCGTCATGAATCACCACGTTCCCAACCTGGAGCATTTTGCGATGCCGGCCCTCGTCGAACACGTAGCTGTAACCGTCCGAACCAATGACGGTGCCGGCGTGAATGACCACGCGATGGCCGACCTGAGTCTTCGGATATAGCACGACGTTGGGATGCAGGCGCACGTCATCCCCAATCTGGCAGTCACGGCCCAGATGATTGCCGCCCAGCAGCACGGACCGCGCGCCCAGCCTGACGCGCGGACCGATCACGCAGTTCGGCCCGATGTGCGCCGTGGGATCAATCTGCGCGGACGCGGCGATGCTCGCGCTCGGATGAATGCCGGACGGCGATTCGTCCGGCGGGAAAAAGAGCGGCAGCACGCGGGCCACGGCGATGCGCGCATTCGGCACGCGGATGAGGACTTTCTGCGACGCGCCGAAATCACCGCCCACGATGATGGCGGAGGCCTGGCTCTGCTCGGCGGCGGCGAAGTAGGATTCTTTTTCAGCGAACGTGAGGTCGCCCGGACGCGCGCAGTCGGCGGACGCGAAGCCGGTGAGTTCGATGGAGCCGTTGCCGAGGATTTCGCCCCGGAGCTGTTCGGCAATGTGTGATGCAGTGAAGGTCATGACGGGATGGGTTGCGATGGTTGGCTGTTCTCAGGAACTGAATGGATGGGCGAATTGGTCTCGCGACAGATTCATCGGAGCCGAGTCTCTTCCTCCCAAGCCGCGCAGCAAGTCCTTTTCCCGAAACAACTCAAAACCCGTCGTGCAGAAACGTGCAAATGGAGCGCCATCATCTGAACCGGCGTGCCAAGCGGCGTCGAATTCCGGGCCGGGCCGGAGAGCGTTCGACCTACCAGCGCCAGCGGGCGGTGGGATGCTGGACGTGCCGCGTCACCCGGACATGCGGTGATTCACTCGTGAAGAGAGAAAAATCGAAAGGCCGCTGCGAGTAGATGCCACCGGCCAGCCGGCGCAGGCGGTGATGCAACAGGACGAGCGGGCGCAGGCGCTGGTTCCACTTTGGCGCAGAGCCCCAGAACTTTCGTGCCTCATCCTGGGCCTTGGCGTCCAGGCTGAGGTTGCTGCCGGTGTGGGTGAACACGGAAGTAAACCGTGGAATCACTGCCATCGGCACGCCGGCATCAAGCATCGCCAGAATCCAGACCGCGTCTCCACAATACCGCCAGGCGGTGTCGAATAAAATCTTCCGCTCTGCAACGAGGCTTCGCCGAAAAAAAGTGGCACAGGTTAGAATGGAAAGCGGCAGGACAGCCGTGTGAGCGCGAGTGGGGACGAGCATCTTCCGATGCCAGAGGTAATTCCCGGACGCATCCACGGCGACCGTGTGTCCAAAGACGACGTCGATGTCGGGATGATCCTGGAAAAACTGCAGGACGGATTGCAGGCCTCCGGGCAGGTATTGTTCATCGCAGTTGAGATAGGCGAGAATGTCACCGGATGATTTTTGCAGGCCGCGATTGATGCCATCGTACATGCCACGATCACTCTCGACGAATGCCTTCACGCGCTGGTCTGACGGCAGCCAGTCGAGGGTTCCGTCGTCGGAGCAGGCGTCCTGGACGATGTGCTCAATGGCAATCCCTTGGTCAGCCACGGAAGCAATGCAAAGCTTCAACCATCCGGAGTTTCGGAAACTGGGGGTGATGATGGAGATGGTCATGCGCGGCCAAGGGTGCGTCGTGACTTAAAATACGAGGTCTTTGAATGCAGGAAGCCCGGTTAAGGAGCGGCGATTTTTGGAACAAGCCCGCCCGTCGGAGCAACCGCCGGTTTGCGGCAGACGCCGTTGTTGATCGCCATGCTGAAGCCCACCAAACCAACGAGGGTAAGAAGGTCGCCGCTGATGCCGCCAAACACCGCGAAGAAAAATATGGCGCGAACGATGAAACTGGAGAGAAGGAAGGCGTTTACAATCTTCAGTCCAGCACTGCCATTGCGAAAGTTGTAACGAAGCACCTGAAAGCCGGCCCAGAGAAAAGCAAGGAACGCGATGACCCCGAAAATGCCGAACGGAATCAAGATCGACAAAAGCCCGTTGTGATAGTCTCCCGCGATGAGCGACAGTTCAAAGTCTTCAGCCATCCCATAACGTGCAGCCTGCTGGGTCAGGTAATACTGGCTGGCACTGGCCGTGTAGCCTTTGCCCACCCAAAAATGCTTCGCCACATCTGGGCGAGCCGCTTCCCACATCCGAAGCCGCCAGTCCGTAGAACCCATCGCGTCCATGCGGGCAGCAGGGCTGACATCAATCGGCAAGATCGATATTGCGCGTTGCACGGAGAGAGGCAGTTGACGGGCAAACGGGATGACGCAAAGCATCATGCCCACGCTCAAAAACCCTAATAACGGAAACAGGCGGGTCCGGTGGAACCCTTCCAAAAAGAATTGCAGAACGAGCAGTGCGCCATTGAGAACCAGCACGGAGCGAAAGCCACCGTAGAGCCCAGCCCCAAAGGTGGCCACCACCAAGAGAGCCCGCCAAGGTCGTCGGATGTCCAAAATCCCGCGAATGCCGTATCGGGCGAGGAGAAAGGAGAGCAACGCCGTGCTGCTGAACGCCAACCCCTGAATGCGTCCAATCCCGCTGGTAAAACCATCCACCGAAAAATCATCGGCTGCCTGGAGCATGACTGAATCCACGGGAAAAAGAGCGAACAAGAACCAAAGCCCTGGCCCTAGCTTGTAGATGATGTTGCTGGCGACAGGAGTCAGACCAGGAATCAAAAAGGCACCGACGTAGAGGTTTGTTTTCTCCGAGGGAATCCGCATCGTGCTCAACCCGAAGTAGGCGACGATCGCAAACAGAATCAAAAAATACTTCTTCCCTCCGTATGACGAGCCGCCGAGAGATCTAATTCCGAGAGTTCCCGTCATGGCCATGGTGCAGACAACGACGAAAGCAATGGCCAGCAGAGACCAGGTCACAGCCGGTGCATTCAGGAGCACGGTCTTTCGGTCCATGATCTTGGCCAACCCGATCAGGCCGCAGCTAATCAGGGCCGCCAGCATCCAGGGCGGAGGGGAACCGGGGAGGAAAAACAATGTCATGGACAGGTTCCAGCTCGCCACCAGCATGAGGTGATGCCAGCGCAGAACCATCGGGATCGCCAAGATGCCCGCCAAAAACCCAACGACAGCCAGGGATTGAAAGTCCCCTTCCGCAACCAGGTAGCCGACCAGCGCTGCCAGAGGCAGTAGAATGCCCAGGGCAATCAATTTTTGGGGCAGGGCGAATGAGCCAGTCATTATTCGAGTTCTGAGTTCAGCACTTACTTCTGTTCATCGGGCGATTCGAGAAAACATTGATCTCTGATAGCAAAGTTTTTGGCAACCCTCCTGTGCAGGCGGTGCCGGGTTCAGCGTTCGTCCAAGGCGCTGCATTTTCGATTTTTCACTTCTTCCAAAAGCGTTGGTTGCAATGTTTCATTGAGCCGTTTCATCATTCTGCCGACTGTTTAGTATTCATTTCACTGCCACCAAGACCAGCGTGCCTTTTGACCTGTAACATGAAGATTCTGTTCGACCATCCGAGCCCATTTCTGCTCGCCCATGGGGGATTCCAAACCCAGATTGAGCAGACAAAGGCTGGCTTGACCGCCGCCGGCCTCGAAGTCGAATACCTGCGTTGGTGGGATGATCACCAGGCTTGCGATGTCATTCATTACTTTGGCCGTCCCACATCGAGCCACTTGGCGCTCGCCAAAAAGAAGGGGATCAAATTCGTCCTGGCAGAGCTGCTGACCGGATTAGGCTCCCGCTCCTCGGCTGCGCGGGCCGTCCAGCGGCTCGTCATCGGCACCGCTCAAAGGCTGGTGCCCCATGATTTCAAGGCCCGAATGGGTTGGGATTGCTACCATCTCGCAGACGCCTGTGTGGCGCTCACCCCTTGGGAACGCCAACTCATGATCGAGATGTTCGCCGCTGCCCCGGAAAAGGTTCATTGCCTTCCCAACGGCGTCGAGAGTCCTTTCTTTGCCGCCGCTCCACGCAAGCGTGGACCTTGGCTCGTTTGCACTGCCACCATCACCGAGCGCAAAAGGATTGTGGAACTGGCGGAGGCTGCCGTCCTTGCCGAGACTCCGCTCTGGATCGTCGGCCGTCCGTATTCCGAATCTGATCCGTACGGCTGCCGCTTTCTCGCCTTGGCTCGTCAGCACCCCAAGCTCATCCGTTACGAGGGCGCCATTGGGGACCGGATGAAAATGGCCGCAACATACCGCGAGGCGCGGGGGTTTGTACTCCTCAGCACCATGGAAAGTCTGAGCCTGTCCGCGTTGGAAGCCGCCGCTTGCGAGTGCCCGTTACTGCTAAGCGATTTACCGTGGGCTCGTTGCTCGTTCTCCCAGGGTGTGAAATTCTGCCCAGTAACATCCCCGGCAGCCACCGCGCCCATGCTCCGTCAATTTTACGACAATGCGCCCAAGATGCAGACACCTCTCCGGCCGCTTACCTGGCCACAAGTCGGCGAGCAGTTGGCCGGGATTTACCGATCCTTGTTCAGCACCTCGCGATAAATCTCCAGATGCCGCCGGGCAATGATGGCCGGAGTGAAGTGCTCGAGCACTTTCTTTTTCGCCACCTGCCCCATGTGCTCCGCCTCTGCCGGATGCTGAACAAGCCGCCGGACAGCTTCTCGCAATTCACTCCCGTCGTCAGCGGAGAACAAAAAACCTGAAGCCCCGTCCTGAATCAGCCCGGGGATGCCGCCGATTCGCGAACCGATGGACGGCACACCGGCGGCCGCCGCCTCCAGAACCACCATCGGACAATTGTCCTCCAGCGACGGGATCAGAAGCGCTGTTGATTCGCTCAAGAACTGCTTCAGCTTCTCGCGATTGGCAAACCCGGAAAAGGAGCACCAAGGGCGGGAAGAAATCAATTGAAGGAACTCTTGAGCATAAGGAGCCTGCTCCGGGCAATCGCCGACGAAGTGAACGTGCAATCCTCCTGCTTCGGCCAGAGGATCAAGGGATCGAATCAAGTGGTTCTGATTCTTGTGCGCGCAAATCGTTCCAGCAACGAGGAAGTGCCGCATCTGCGCTGCCCGAGGAACGTTTAAAAAACTGGCATCGACTGCGTTCGGCACCAGCCACGTCTGCCTGGCCTCTGTTTTGACCAGCTCGCGAGTGTATTCGCTGATGCAGACAATCCCGTCTGAGCGCCTTACGGCAAAGCCTTCCAAGCGGGCCGCCAGCCAATGGAAACTGAACGGACGGGCTCGGTTCACCTTTGCCACGCGCCGCATGTTGCCGTGGATGGTCAGCAAATTGGGATATCCGGACAGCACGGCGCTCAAGGCGCAATCCCGTTCGGTTCCCTGCGCATGAACGATGTCGGGCTGCAGCGCGGCAAGGTCTCGGCGGACGGCATGCACGCATCCCTGATAAAGGGTCCGCATCCAGCCCCACTTGGAAACATGAAGGGCACGGGGAAACACATTCGTGGCGAGCCTCTCAACTGTTCGTACCGGCTGTTGCAGGCAGGAGATTACATGAACCTCCACGCCATCCATGTCCGCAAAGCCCTGAAGCAACGCCTCCGGAGCCGTGCCAAAAGCGGGAACGTCCTTGGAGTAGTTTCTAAGAAACTCCCGTTTGTCGATCGTCAGGAAGGCGAGTCTGACCGGCCGGTTCATTTGCGGCGCAATTCCACAAGAATCACATCAGCCGCCGTTGCTCCGCCTATGGCCTGGTGACCAGCCTGACGACGCCACAACTTCAGAAAGGAAGGCAGCCGTCGTAAGATCAGCCCAATCAATGCCAGTTTGCTGATGGCACGGTGTGCTCCAAGATGAACGAGTCTGAACGCCTGCAACGCGCGGAAAAATGTGGACCGGGCTTTCGGCATGTGGAACCGCAAGTCCAGCCCGAATGATGCGGCCAGACTTTGATAAGACTTGAGGTTCCACCGACCTAGATGGTGCGGCGGATGGTTCATCACATCGAACCAATCCGATTCAAAGGACATCGGGGAATACGGTGTACTGACCAAAATACGTCCGTCCGACTTCAGCAACGGCACCATCTCACTGAGAAATCCTACGGGATCGGGAACATGCTCGAGGCAGTGAAAGCTGGTGACACAGTCATATTGGCCGGGTTGAAGGGCTCCGGCCCTCAGTGCTTCCTCAATGGTGCCGCAAAAAACTTTGACCCCGCGTTTGGCACAGCTCTCCACCGCAGAAACATTCATGTCCACGCCGAATCCAGCCACGTTCGGCATATCCGCCAGACTCTCCAAAAAATCGCCGCTGCCGCAGCCGACATCCAGCAGGCGCAGGAGATTATTTTTTGAGCCAGCCAGTTCGACCAGCAATTCCCTGATCTTGCCGTACTCCCAGCGGAACGCAGGATAATACGTCGGAAAGCTGCTGATCCATTCGTAGAAAACAGCGTTGCCTGCGCGAGGTGGAACGGCGAACTCAAAGCCGGTTTCCGGGCAGCGCCAAAGGCTGTAGTCACATTCCACTGCTCCTGGAGGAGGCTGCGCTCCATAATACTGGGCCAGTTCGCGAAGCAGCAGATCGCGGGGAAGTTCTCGGAGTTTTTCGGGGGGCTTGGAACTAAACGGGGACTTTATCATCAGGTGAGTTGAATAATTGCGGACAACGGCTACTTGCTGGTCGTTTCGGTCGAAACTTCAAACAGGCCGATCACCGAGATCCCGTGAAACGGAAACAGCCGTCGAAAGATGCCCGTCTCCAGCCAGATGGCGGCCTTCTTGCCGAACAGCCTCTCAGTCGCGCCACTCAAGCCAGAGATTGCAGTCGCATCGAAACCCCATTCCACCAGCCTGAGTCCACAGTGGCGCTCCGCCAGGCTCCGGAAATGCCAGTGGTCCCACGATTGCAGATGGCCTTCATTGACCACACCGAGGTCAATCGTCCGGGCGAAGAGCAGGTGCAGGTAACGCAGGTTCGGCACCGCCAGCAGCACGTATTTGCGGGACATGGCACGCAGCTCGTTCAATGTCTTTTTGGGATTGTCCACATGCTCCAGCACATGGAAACAGGTGACGATGTCGAATGACTTCGGGCCAAACTGCCCGACCGGATCCTCTGAATCCAGCACCACTGCCTTGCCGAAACGACTGCCCAGCTTGACACACTCCGGGTCCACGTCCGCACCCGTCACCTGAAAACCAGCCTGACTAAATAGCTGAATTGATTCACCCCGGCCACAGCCGTAATCCAGCACAGTCTGTAGATTGGGCTGCGTGTGCTTGAGCAGAAGCTCCAGGCAGACCCTCTTCCAGTACGTCTCGTAAAAGTGCGCCCTGCTCTGCTCGGGATCAATCTCGTAAGGGATGTGCTTGGGATGTTGGATACCAGAAGACATGTTGCTTATTTTTCGACGGCCATTATTGGTGAAAGACGCTAGGGGGTTTTGCCGACCGACACCAGCATGCTTTTGTTGCAACCAGGCCAATTCTTTGCGCTGCACGACTGTAGAACCATTCCCCAAAGAGATCGGCAGGAATAGTCGCTGGCTTAGAAAAATGTACGTGAAAGTTTTTGAAGGCACTCCACGTCCTAGCCTTTCTTTAGAAGATACTCGCATCGACCTTCTACTCATTGAGGCTTGACCCCTGTTTTGTGCCGCAACCATTCTTTTCCAGAATCATGTACGCCCGATTCTTTCCATTCGATAAAAGCAAGGTTACGGAACGATGAACCATCTCCGACAACCATTCTCCCGGCTCTGGAACTCGACGGTCGTGTGGTCATGGGTGTTCAATGGCCTTCGGCTTTCGTCGGTATTGATTCTTCTCCCGCTGCTGAGCCGGTTGCTGACGGAGGCTGATTTGGGGTTCTATCTGCTGCTCGCCATGCAGATCACCTTCATCCAATTGCTGGACTTGGGCTTCCTGCCGGCCATCAGCCGGAGCGTGAGCTACGCCACGGCGGGAGCGCGGGAATTGAAGGCTCATGGGATAGAATCGTCGGAACACAATCTCGGCACGCCAAATTACCCTTTGCTCTGGCAATTATTATCCACCACCCGCGCGCTCTACCGACGGCTCTCTGTAGGGGTGCTCCTATTGATGGGCGCATGGGGCACCTTCGCAGTGGGCTTGAAGATCGAGGATACTTCCGACCCGAGACAGGCGTGGATTGCCTGGTCTCTGACTCTGGCCGGGACAGTTTTCGAAATGTACTCTGGCTGGTGGAACACCTACTTGCGGGGTTTGAACCAAGTCTTGGTCTCCACCCGGATTCAGGCCGGCACGTATCTGCTGCGACTGCTCATCGCCGCGATCCTCCTGATCGCCGGCCTCGGCCTGTTAAGCGTGCCCATTGCAACCTTGGTTTCATCCTTTATTCAACGCAGCCTGTCCCGACGCTGGACACTCCGGTTCATGGCTGCCAGTCCGCAGCCAGAAACTTCCCATGCAGAAGTGAGCCGGCTGCTACGCGTCCTGTGGCCAAACAGTTGGCGCGTCGGGGTTCACTGCCTCTCAAACTCTCTCGTGCCCTACTTAAACACGTTGATTTGCATACAATGGATGGGACTCGCCGGCAACGCGAAGTATGGAGTGTCCCTGCAAATCATGAACGTCCTTCAAGGGATGGCCAGCGTGTGGGTGCTGGTAAAATGGCCGATCATGGGCCAGTACCTGTCCCGCCGGAACCTGCCTCTCCTGCGTGCGCTGGTCCGGCAGCGTTTCCTGCTGCAAATGGCGTCATTCACCGCGATGGCAGCGGTGGTCGTACCCCTCTCCCCCTGGCTTTTGACCCTGCTCAAGACGGACAAGAGCGTCCTGCCCATGATCTGGATGGCTTTCCTGACCCTCTACACGTTCGCGGAAATGCATCTCTCCTCTTGGGCCACCTTTATCTCGCTCGGCAACCGGCTGCCCTTCCTGCCCATCACAGTGCTGACCAATGTGGCCAGCGTGGGACTTTCACTGGTGATGCTCCAGTTCACCTCGCTTGGTTTCGGCGCTTTGGTGCTCGGTCCGTTGCTGGCAGGAGCCGTTCACAACTACTGGCGCTGGCCGAGGGAGGGTTGTCGCGTCCTTGAAACTTCGTGGACGCGATTGTTCTTTTCCCGCAAGAACGCCTGAACAACGGAAAACATCTCGAAGCAACGTCTTTGGAATGTAGTTTTTGCAATACAGGATCCGCCGAAGTCACGAATCAATATCTCTCGATCCTCAACCGGGTAAACCGGGTGGGCAGCGAGGAAACCTTCGCAGTGCTGCGATAAGTCACACGTTCCAAGTCACCAATGGCCTCAACTCCCACCAGTTCAAACCGTCCTTCGCCACTGGTCCAGGTAACCGCATCAGCAGAGGTTTCGGTGGAGACTTTGAGATATCTAGCTTTCGCCGACCTTGTGTAGGTCACCAGCAGCCGATCATTCTCCAAGCGCGCCTCGGTGTCCGCCCCAGGCTCTGACAAGCTGGGTAAACTGCCGCGCAGATACTCCACCAGGTTGGGCGAACCATCCGCATCCGGATCTCCAAAATCACCGCTCATGTTGAAGTCCTGAAGCGCTGCGGAACTGAATTGAGTCATTCTCCATGCATCGAAGCTTTCGGGGACCGGATCGATAAAGATGCCGCTGAGGATGGCGTTCGACCTGTTGGTAGTTGAGGAGACCGTCAGCTTGATATGCCCTCGGACGTTCCATACGAAATACTGGCCATCATGAAAACGGGACACAAATCGCTCATCGAGCAGTTCACCCGTGGCCCCATCGCGCAGGCTGAGTTTTTGACTTCGTTCGTTGGAATCCCAATCCAAGTTATAGATGGCAAGCTGGTGGTGGCGTCCATCCCTGAGCACGATGTCGATCTCACTGTTTGTGGCGGCAATCAGCACCGAGGCGGTCCGTGCAAATCGCGTCGAATACTGCATCGCCCGCACATCGAAGATGCCGGTTGCCAAAACGAATGGTCGCATTTCTTTCATGCCAACCTGAATCCCTCCCGCAAAATTCGTTCCATCTTCGACGATGAGGTGCCCTTCACTCCCGTAGGCTATCGGCCAGTTGCCCTGGGTATTGGTGTCAACCCGAACAAATTCAGCATGTGCGTTGGTGAGGCGGACGGATATCTGCGCTGCCGGCGAGGCGCTGACCGCTCCCTGTGCATCAAACGCTCTGGCAAAAATGGAGTAATCTCCCGACCAGACGCTCCACGGATAGAGAAACGGAGCATTAGTGGTTTCACCGATACGCACGCCGTCTGCGAAGAATTGCACCTTGCGAATGCCATCGGGATCAGACGCTTGCGCGCCCAGGTTGAGAATGCCCGGCGCCTGCCATGAAGAACCTTCGGCTGGACTGGTCAACAGAAGCTCGGGGGGCTGATTGGTTTCGCGGTCGAAGAAAATGCCGCTCACCACCGCATTGCCGCCTTGAAGACGGTTGAACCGCAGCTTGACGTGTCCCTCGACTGACCAGCTCAACATGGTTCCGGAAATAAAGTTCGAGACGGCGGTGGAATCCAGCACCCTGCCGCTGTCGGCGTCAAGAAGGTCCACCCCGGTGATCCGTCCGCCTCCCTGCCAGTCGAGCAGGTAGGCCGAGACCAAGTGCCGACGACCATCCGCCAGCGACAGATCCAGCGTGAACTCCTCTCCAAACCAGCAGGCAGCGATGCGAAGCGGCCCATCGATGCGTTCCAACGCCGCTCTATCCGACGTTGTTTCTGCAAAGGTGAAAGGATAGGCGTCTTCCAGTTCGATCCGTGCGTAATCCGGCAGGTTGGTGGCGTGGTTGATGATGATGAAACCTTCCTCCCCGTACCGTCCCTTCCAATTGCCCAGCGCATTGTTCTTCAACGAGCTTAACGCACCTTGGGCGACGGGCAGCGTGGCTGTGAACTGCCCGGGTGCCGAGTCGGAGAAAAATCCCAATTGATCGACTGCCCTCGCCTGGAGGCTGTAGTCGCCCGCCAACACATTGCTCCAGACAAAGGTGTAGGGAGGAACAAAGGCTTCACCCACCTTGAGACTGTTCGCGAAGTACTCAACCCGGCTCACGCCGGTGTCGGTATCCGAGACGTTGGCCCGCAATGTCACGGCGTCCGGCAAGGCCACGCTTGAGTTCGCCGCAGGCTCGATCAAAGAGACTTCCGGGGCCGCATTGAGATGGGATTGCAGGAACAGCCCGCTGATGATGGCTGATTCACCTGCGACCCGTGTCACGCGCAACCGAATGTGGCCACGCACGAACCAAGTCAGGTATTGTCCGCCAGAAAAGGAACTGACGGACTGCGTGTCGAGAACGATGCCGGTTGCAGCATCGATCACCTCGATGATTTGAGACCGTGTGCCGCCGGCAATCCAATCCAGGCAGTACACCGACAAGCGCCGGAGCGCGCCACCGCCCATCCCTATCTCGACGGTGAAGTTCGTGGTGGAATTCCAGTTGGCGGCGATCCGGCCCGGGGTTTGAAACCGTTGCAGCGCCCGCAAATCACTGGTGGAGCGTCTCCAAATCTGCTGCGAATGCCCGGTCGCGTTGACCGTAATGTCCGGGGGCAGATTGGTCGAATCACCAATGATGACGTGAGCTTCTCCACCATAGACACTGGGCCACCCGCCGGCCGTGATGGAATCACGGGTCAGAAACACGCCCACCGTCGGAGCTGGATCGACCGTGACAATTACGGGCTGCGAATCAAGGCCCGAACCTGCGGCGGTGCTGACCCTGGCAGTCAGCACATGCTGGCCGGTGGGCGCATCCGTCCAGGCGAAGAGATAGGGAGCCTCAGTGGATTCACCCAGTTTCTCGTCGCCACGGAAAAATTCAACGCGTTCGACGGTAAATCCCTGGGTGATGACGTTGGCCGCCAGTTGCACAACCGCCGGCGTCACGGGCTGGGGCGCGCTTCCTACCACGGACAGTTGAAGGCCAAGCATCCGAACATCTCCAAAGGTCGCGTCACTATTGCCCCAGTCATCGTGAGCGGCCACCGCCAGTCCCGCCTGGAAGTTCGTCGGCATTGCAATGATCTGGGAGCCTTTGACCGTCCAGTTTGTCGTATCCGACGACTCAAAGCCGCTGAACAGATCTCCGACCCGGGTCAGCTTGAACCACGGTTTTTCCGGAGCGAGCGAGGAAGGAAGAAAGGTCGTGCCCCCATTGGTGGCCTGCCGGAATTGGAAAGCGGACCGGCCGGCTGGATCAGCAAGCAGGCTGACATTAGGAGCTCCGCTTGACAGGTTTCCTCTCATCATGATTCCCGCCCTGGCTGCGGAGTCCGAAGCAAGCATGTTGGTCAGCCGGACCATGATGAGAAGATTTCCGCTGAAAGGCTGACTGAGGAAGTGAAAGCTGTCATTGGTACTGCGAACGCCCGCGCCGGACGCATGGATGGCATGAACTGAACCTTGAATGCTGGGTCTGCCCTCACGTTTCCCGCTTCCGATGTTGGCGGATTCCCACGGTGCGAGGGGAAAGCTGTCAATCCATTGCCCAATGAGGGCAATGCCGTTCGTGTCGAGCATCGATGTGCTGATGGGCGGCATCCGGCCGTTTCCACTGAATTTCATCAGTTGCCAGAGCAATGATGTGTCAGGGGAGTGCGGATTGATGAGACGTCCCAGAACCCGCATCTCCGTCAACCGAGTCCCCAAACGTCCATCCCACTCAGCCCCCACCGTGTAACCCCCGTCAGGCTGGTGGCACTGCGCACAGTTGACCGCAAGATAGGAACGGGCCCGGTGCGCTACAGAGTAATTGCCATTGGTGGCATGGGCCAGCACGGGCAACACTGAGGTGTTCGTGATGAGCCGATCAAAGTAGCCCGCCCGGCTCAGGGCCGTCAGTTGATTGGTGCGGCCTTCGGCGTAGTTGATGTCCAAATTGAGCTGCGCTGTGTTGAACCCTTGCGCATATCCGCCGGCCGCACTGTGGCAGGCCAGGCATTCAGCCCGGCTGGGATAATGCCAGACCTGCGTTCGCGTCACGCCGTTGTCGAGAATCACAAAGCTCTCGTCCATTCCTTCCTGTGGAACGAGGGTCGCGTTCGAGGACGAATTGCCCCACCGATAAGTGACGCCGTAGATGCCTTGATCGTTTTTCACCAGCAGGCGGGTTTCGAGGCGGCGTGCGGACGCCGGATTGCCCTTGATCATCTCCAGATCGAAATGCTTCACCCAGATCGTGCCGGCCGGAATTGTCCACGGCACTTCTGGTGCGAAGGCAATGAAGTCGTTGGTCTTTGGAACAGCAAACCACCGGCGCTTCAGTGCGTTGTCCGACCAAAACGGGACCGAGATGTCATAAGGCGTCAGACTGGGCGCGGGTGAGAGATTGAGCAGGCTCGAAAACAGCCGGGTGTCCGCCAGAGTGGCAGGAAAGGTTTCACCGCCAGCAGCCGGGTCGTAAACCAGCCGCCTGATGCGGCCCTGATGATAGTTCACCACAAGGATGCCGTTGTCGCGCGGGTCGCGACCGAAAGCGGAAACGCCCGGCTCAGCCGTCAGGCGTTGCAACGGAGGCGGAGCCGTTCCCTCATTCTCGGTGGGCACAGCCCAGATGTGGCCACGCACGTTGTCGCCGAAAACATATCTGCCTTCCAGTTGTGGAATGGGACCATTGCGGCAAACCATTCCTCCGATGACACAGTTTCCTTGATTAGTCGCATTGCCATGTCTGTAGGTCAAAAATGGCTCCGCAAAAGTCGCGCCCAACGGCGGAGCGGCGACGTTCAAGTTCCCCTCGAAGTACGGCCAGCCGTAGCTCGCCCCCGCCGTGATGATGTCCACCTCCTCTTCGGTTCCCGCCCCCACTTCCCCACAGAACAATTTTCCCGTCACGGAATCAAATGACATCCGGAAAGGGTTTCGAAACCCAATGGCGAAGAACTCAGTCCTCACCTCCGCTGGATCCACTGGATAGCCGTGATGGTAAGTGAAACCGACAAACGGATTGTCCGAAGGAATCGAATAGTTCGTGGTGCTGCTCGGATGAGGATTCGGCGCAAGATTTCCAGGCCTCTTGTCCACATCGATTCGAAGGATGCCACCAAAGAGACTCTTGTCGATGGGCTGCTTCGTGAAGAACAGCTCGTGCTCCGGCGGCCCCTCGTCGCCCAGTGAAAGATAGAGATAACCGTCCGGACCAAACTGCAGGTCGCCGGCGTTGTGCGTGTTGTTCTCATCGTATTGCGAGATCAACACCAGCTCCGAAGCTTCATCTGCCCGGTTCGGATTCGTTGGGGAAACTTGAAAGCGGGAAAGTTGATCGTGCAGCAAATTCGCCCCTATCGGGCTGGAGGTGAACAAGGTCCGGAAAACGTAAAAGTAGCCGTTCGTGGCATAGCCCGGATGGAACGCCAGCCCGAGCAGTCCCGCTTCGATGTAACTGGCATAAACATTCGCCTGCAAATTCAGAAAAACCGTCTTCGTGGGAGCGCTCAGGTTGGTCAGGACGATGATCTGTCCCGTGCGTTCGACGACAAACAACCGGTTCGTCTCTCCGGGAGGGGTTGCAATCACGACCGGATCATCAAAGACCAAATCTCCAAAAGCGTTGGTCAGCGAGTATCCCTCCATGGGCGGCTGGGCAGGGACAAAAAAACTCCCTGCCACTCTTTCACCAGGCACGCTGGCGGCCAGCCCGGCCGACGCACCAATCCACACCCAGCAGATCGAAATGAAGAGAACTTGCAGCGAAGCCCAAATCAACTGACGCGACAAAAACAACAGTGGCATATCAATCAACGATTCATCACCCAATACCACGTCCATCTTCAACCAAAGGATATCAATCGGCAATATTTTCGATAAGCCAACGCGTTCTCTACACGGCGTATTCACGAAGGGGAGCGGAGGTTGGGGCGGCGGGAGGTGACGGTGAGGAGGACGCGGCGCGCGTGATCAGCCGCCATGCCGGCCATGAAGTCGGTCGTGGTTTGGCGC
>Ga0163153_10003690_pt1 | contig 20147 bp, 24 predicted proteins | sample OliLakLV19MP6IB1_FD_148629 | JGI IMG/M metagenome (GOLD analysis project Ga0163153, IMG submission 148629) | Freshwater microbial mat bacterial communities from Lake Vanda, McMurdo Dry Valleys, Antarctica - Oligotrophic Lake LV.19.MP6.IB-1 | ecosystem: Environmental > Aquatic > Freshwater >...
CGGTTATCTAAAAATCCCCGTTCTTCTCTTATCTGCGTTCATCTGCGTTCATCTGTCTTCATCTGCGGTAAAAATTTAACCAACGATAAAAACAGACAACTTGACGATATCATTCTTATGCTAACGATGCAACTGGACACGATATTACCCCTACATCTGTATTGAAATTCTATGAACAATACAACTACTATTTCTTTAACCGCGACTAATCTCAGCCACCCAGGAGATAATTTTGCCATTACCTTTGCGCCATTATCCCTCGAAGAAGTCTACGCACTAGCAGACGATCGCGCTAACGGTGCTGTAGTATTGATGAGTGGGATGGTTCGCAACCAAACCGATGGAAAGCCTGTAGTAGCCTTAGAATATCAAGCTTATGAGCCGATGGCGGTTCAAGTATTCCGTCAAATTGCCGCTGATATTCGCAAAACGTGGCAAGATGTGAATCGGGTGGCGATTCACCATCGGATCGGACGTTTGGGAATCGGCGAAATCAGCGTGTTGGTAGCGGTTGGTTGTCCCCATCGAGGTGAGGCGTTTGCAGCTTGCCAATATGCGATCGATACTCTCAAACACAACGCCCCCATTTGGAAGAAAGAACACTGGGAAGATGGTTCTAGCACCTGGGTAAGTATCGGCGCTTGCGAACAGCAATTAGGAGACAATTGTTGAACTAGCCAGAGATTTCAATCCCTGGCGGGTAAGGAAAGCAGGTGCAAAACTTGGTTGACAAGTGAGATTTTACATTTTCAATCAATACTTACGATCGCGGATATCCCAACCACGCCTCTAAATCTGCCACTTCGGAAAAATCTAATAGTTCCACTCCCAAATCTTCTAATTGTTCGATAGATAAACTGCGGATTCGTTCTTGAAATGTAGAATCAATTTCCCCAAATCGCCACGTTAATTGGCGTGTAATAAATAAAATTGCTTCCTCTTTTTTTCCTTCTTTTTTTCCTTCCTTCCTTCCTGTCTTCCTTCTTGGAGAATCTCTTGATAAATAACAGACCCGCGCATAATATCGGCCCTCAAATTGAACGAATTAAGTCTTTCTCAAAGCGTAACCCCGCTAGAATGCCAGTACAAGCAGCGATTCCTTGCTGTTGTTCTGTATTTTCTATTCTATCAACTCTTTCGGCAACTTGTTCTAACAAAGTTTCTGGGGAATCGCTTCTCGCCAATACCGCCAAAGGTAACAAACCAGGATTATCCAAAAAGATAGCAGGGTCTTGTTCCCACAAACGAATTACGTTATAGCGGTGAGTTGTAGTTCTATCCTGATACTCTGTGGTAAAAACTATTTCAATGGAATTGAGAGTTTAATAAATACTGTCACACTGAAACCAACTTGTAATGCGATCGCCATGTTAAATTATACAGGTAATTCGCCAGCCAATTTGAGGACTGCTGCGCGGGTAGAAGGGTCAAGGCGAAAGCGAAGTCCATCCAGTTGATCGAGAATAGGCGCAATAGTTGTCATATATCCTACTTGCTTTCCTTATGATTTTCCTGTCGCAATTTCTGACTCAACAGCTTGGGGAATGATGATTTCACCATACAAAGTTGGCAGCAAATCTAACAAATTTAATTGGTAAAGATATTGGATTGGCGAAGTGTCAGAAATAACATTAGGCACGCGCAAAATCCTCCTTCAATTCCTCTTCTGTGAGTCGAAATGTGTCACTGCCGTGCAGGTCATAAAGCCCAAACTTATTAGGAGGAAAACTACCTACAGGGGTGGTTTCCTGACGATATTTTCCTTTAGCACCCGAACCGTAAGTATAATTACCGTCGTAATTAGCTAAGTCGGGCGTAATTGTTTCACCAAAATAAAATGGTGTGGTGGTTCCAGCGCGACAGGCGTATTCCCATTCTGCTTCACTGGGTAGGCGGTAGGTTTTACCAGTGTGTCGGGAAAGACGATCGCAAAATTCAACAGCATCATACCACGGAACACGCTCTACAGGTCGATTTTCTCCTTTAAATCTAGATGGATCTGGTTTAAGGTCACGGTTAACTTTGGGGAGATTCCCAACAGCTTTCCACTGCGCTTGAGTAACTGGATCTTTCCCCATTAGGAATGATTTGATTGTCACCCGATGTTGGGGTCTTTCAGGGTCTCTACTATCTTTTTCAGTTGTGGGCGAGCCCATTAAAAATGAACCCCCAGGAATGTAAACCATATCGAGTTTGACACCATTCCCCAAATCTTCAGTAAAGGATTGAGGAGGTGATCCTGGCGAAGGAGTAAGCGCTTTCAGAACTTCCGCCGCAGATTGATAGCGTTCTCCTATGGGAAACAATAGCATTTTATCCAATACTTTTCCCAAATCATTACTTACAGAAACATTTTGCTGACGCCATACCCATTGCATTTGCATCGGATCGAAAAGTTTATCGTTCCAATCACCATTTTTCTCTTCTAGCAAGCACCCAGGGGCTATCAAAACGGTGTTTGTCTACTGCTTCAAAAGTACGACCAAATCCACCTTCGCCAATGTACCTAATGGCACGGTAATGGTCAGCTAAAAGTAATTTATTCCCACACCGCTGACAAAATTTGGTGACAGGTGGGTTTAAGAGTTGGCAATCAGGATTAAGACACTGAGTCATATCATAAACTTAGTAGGGGCACGGCATGAGGAAACCTTAGCACTGGCGGATAATGTCTGTCGATGCCGTGCCCCTACGCAACGATTTTCATAGAAACCCGGTTTCTTTGCATAAGAAACTGACTCATATCATAAACTATTTAATAACTTGCGCGATCGCATCCTCTAATTCATTCTGTTTGCAGCTGGTGATAATAAAAACTTCTTGAAAGGTTTTGCCCTGTCGCGCTATTAATTTAAAACCGCCGCGAATTGGCACCGACACTTTTAATTGCAATTTGGGACAGTGACCTCTTGCCCTGCCAATCACTGCGGGAGTAATAGTTTGAATACCGGGATGTCTAGTTAGTCGTTCTAAAATTGGAATCAAACCGGAAATATGGGTAGAATGATTCATTACGACGCGGCCACTGCTGGGGTTACTCATTTTTATGCTGCCTCTAGGGGAGCCATAGTCAGTCCCGCCCGCAACAGTTGTTGGTGGTAATGTTCCGCTTGCTCTTGGGGGCCAACCCAGACAATGGCTTGACCTTCATAGTGTATCTGATTGGTGAGTTCCCAGGCGCGATCGCTCGTCATCCCTGGTATATATTTAAGCAAGCATTCGGCAACGTGCTGAAAGGTGTTGTAGTCATCGTTCAGCACGATTACCTTGTAATTGGGGTAAGGCTTGCTGGTAACTTGACTGGATTTTTTGGGGGCTACGATAGGTGCATTGGCCATAGGTCAGTTACCAAAAAGAGCTTAACAAACTGAAACAACAAAGTATTAGTCTATCTTAAAAAAGGGACTAGGGAAGAGCGGGAGAGTGGGGGAGCGGGAGAGCGGGAGAGCGGGAGAGCGGGAGAGTGAATCACCATTCGCCAGTCCCCAGTCCCTAGCCCCTAAAATTACTGCCAATCTTGCCGCTGATTTAAAATCGAGGTATCGGGGAAGGCAGTGGGGTTACCGTTTCGATCGAGGCGGCGTTGCAGGGCTTCTAGTTGGGGTTCTGGTTTGGGGAGTTCATCCACCAATTGATATGGTAAAATGCCGTTTTCGAGAGCGAAAGCTGCTGTGGTTCCAGCTGCTGCCCCTGCTGACCACTCAAACGAGTGTACCCGATAGGCAGCAGCGGCTGTGTGGCTGGTGGCGATACTTTTACCTGCAACTAGCATATTGTCGATTTTTTGGGGAATCATGGCTCTGAGGGGTACTTGGAAGGGGTAAGCTTGACCTTGACCTTTCCTAGTGCCTTCCCGTTCTTTGTTACCAGGGGTTTCTGGTGGGCTTTGGGTCATGCAAGGATGGAAGTCGATCGCATAATGACCGATACCGACAGAATCGGGGAAGATAAAAGCACGCGATCGCGGTTTGACATTTGCCGGAGATAAAGTTTCTGCTAGTACGGATGGTGCATTTATACCAGAAAGTATTGCCCACAAGCGACGATACTCTTCCGCAGATAAGTTATTGCGGTAATAATCATCACGGAAATTGTTCCGAGAAATATCAGCTTCCCACACAGTAAAACCTGTTGATTGACCGTAGCTGGGGCGTCCGATAATTCGGCGTCCTTCGCGCATATAGGGATATTTGGATAAACCGTGTACTGTTCCCATTGGGGATTTTAACCCGGTGACATAGCGCAAATTGGGATAAGGTTTTTTGACATTATCGCCAAGTTGAGAATCTGTGGTTCCTTGTGCTAACCAATAAAAGAAACCGATCGCATTTTCCTCACCCTTGCGGAGAGTTTCGGTCCGCAGTCCACCCATCCAACCTCCCGGTTGTAGCTGTCCGCCCTCTTGCAATTGTTCGCGGGTATATATAAGGTTATCTTGAGATGTTCCCGGACGATAATCGTTACCCCAAGTCCAGTTTTGCATGGAGATATCGCCGGGATTGATAGGATATTCTCTGGGGTTAGTTCCCAGTTTTTGATTTGGTTTGGCACTTTTGATGCGGCGATAGGTGAAAACGAGGGGGAAACTGGCTAGTCGCTGTAATTCATAACTGTAATAAGGTGCATATTGCTGATAAAATGATGGGAGCGTGTGAGTTTGCGGTTCTTTAGTTGCTTCCATGCCAAAAGTATAAGTAAATCCCTGGGTGCAGTAAGCATCGCCGCTTTCGGTAGGAGAAGAAGGTTCTAAAGTTGTACGAGGATCGATACCAAGACGGTAGGGAATGTCCGCAAGGGCAACTAATTCGCCGGTTTCGGTGGCTTCGATGATATACCAATCTGCTGGTTGTGGTTTTTGATTAGATTTTCTCGATTTCTTGGGTACAAAGCGGATAATGCTTTTGTCGAATCGGTTTGAATTCTCGTAACGGTAGCTGTCTTCGATCGTTTGTGATAAAGGTTCGGTGTTTAGGGGTGATGTGTTTTTAGCTGGATGGTGCTGAATTGCGATCGCACTTTGAATCACTTTCCCAACCCCCCCTTGTCCCTCTTGTCCCCCCCCGTTGACGGGGGGGTTAGGGGGGGTAATTTCCAGTTCCTTAATGACTGTAGAGGGGAACCATTTCAACTTGCCTTTACCGCGATTTTCGGCATCCTTTAATATATCAAACAACAGTTTGTGACCGTCGCGAGGCAGAAAACAAGATTCGCTTACCCAACATTTACCGGGATTGAGGCGTTTGTAATGTTCTTCGATGCGCTTGCGAAATTCTAAATAGCCACGAGGATAGAATAGCAATTTTCGCTGGGTTGGTCTTTCATCTAAAGCAGAAGTTCCCTGTGCTGAAATTTGTCCGCCTACCCAGTCGGTAATATCAGTTAAGCAAACTGTTTTCCCAGCCAGCAATCCTTCATAAGCAGCAGCAGAACCGGAAAGTCCCCCACCAACAATGAGAATCTCACATTCTTCTGTTTTATCTGGTTGTCTTGGTGGTGCGGCTATGGCAAATGGAAAAGCTGATTCTAGAACAATTAAGCTGAGGGAGAGGCTAGTTAGCAAACGTTTCATCTTTTGATATTTCCGTTAAAGTTTTACATCTGGTTTGTGATTTTTTTAAACGAACCGCGTTCGCGTAGCGTGCGCCTTCGCGCATAGGCACGAAGGACACGAAGAGAGGAAAGAAGAAAGATGCACGCAGATGAACGCAGATAAAACACTTTCTCCCTAGTGCAGGATGGCCGAAATAACTCACCACTAAAAATTGCCAATGATTGCTCTGGAAATCTTGATTTTTACCACTGACAACTGACAACTGACAACTGACAACTGACCACTGACCACTGACCACTGACCACTGACGACTTGCACTAGCCGCGACGCTACTGCCAATTTTTCCCAAATTCATTGAAAATAGAGCTGTCGGGAAAGGCAGTGGGATTGCCATTTTGAACAAGTCGTCGTTGCAAAGCTTCGAGTTGTATCTGTTTGCGGGGAAGTTGTTCGACAAGTTGGTAAGGCATTACACCATTTTCTAGGGCAAAAGCTGCGGTAATACCGGCTGCTGCGCCAACTGACCATTCAAAGGAATGCACCCGGTACGCTGCGGCTGCTGCGTGGCTGGTGGCGATACTTTTGCCAGCAATCAACATATTATCGATTTTCTGGGGAATCATGGCACGTAGGGGGATTTGGAAGGGGTAGGCTTGAGAAGCTGCGATCGCTTCGTTGGGATACCCGTAGTTGCCAGGAGTTTCTGGCGGACTTTTGGCTAAGCAGGGATGAAAGTCTATTGTATAGTGACCGATGCCGACAGAATCGGGGTAAAGGGCCGATCGCGATCGCACTTTCACTTCCTCCACAGACAAAGCCTCTCTGATGACAGCTGTTGCATTTATACCACTCAGCAATGCCCACAAACGCCGATATTCGCCTGAAGACAGGTTATTGCGGTAATAATCATCGCGGAAGTTTTTCCGAGAAATATCAATTTCCGACAATGTGAAGCCTTCGGGATGTCCCCAAGCGGGTCTACCGATAATTCTTCTCCCTTCTCTTATATAAGGATATTTCGACAAACCATGCACCGTCCCCATCGGCGAATCTAATCCGGTGAGATAGCGGTTATTCGGGTGTGGCTGCTTGACACCATCGCCGAGTTGTGAGTCGGTAATACCGGCAACTAACCAATAAAAATAACCTTGGGATAGTTCTTCTCCACCGCGCAAGCTTTCTACCCGCAGTCCTCCCATCCATCCTCCCGGTTGTAATTGACCGATCGCTTGCAACTGTTCGCGGGTATAAATTAGATTATCCTGGGATGTTCCCGGACGATAATCGTTCCCCCAAGTCCAATTCTGCATGGAAATATCCCCCGGTTTGGGAGGAGTAACGCCAAAAGTTTCTTTGCGTCTGATTTTGAACTCTGCTGGGGCATTTGGGTTACTCCAAATGCGTCGGTATGTGAAAATTAATGGGAAGTTAAATCGCGTTGCCTCGAAGCTGTAATAAGGACTGTAGCGAGAATAGAAGGGAGGCATTTGGTGGGTTTGCGGTTCCTTGGTTGCCTCCATCGCAAAGGTGTAAGTATATCCTTGAGTGCAATAAGGATCGCCGGTATCGTTAGCTGCTGAAGGTTCTAAATAAGAACGAGGATCGATACCCAGTCGGTAGGGAACGTCAGCAAGGGCAATAAGTTCTCCTGTTTCCGTAGCGTCGAGAACGTACCAATCTGTTGGCTGGGGTGTCTGGGATTTTTTACTAGGTTTTAGAGGCAAGAAACGGATAATTGTTTTGTCGAATCGAGACGAATTTTCGTAGCGGTAGCTGTCTTCGATCGTCTGAGATAGAGGTTCGGTGTTTAGCGGTGGTGTGTTTTTGGCGGGGCGATGTTGAATTGCGATCGCACTTTGAATCACTTTCCCCTCTTGTCCCCCCCCGTGGACGGGGGGGTTAGGGGGGGTAATTTCCAACTCTTTTACAACAGTAGAAGGAAACCATTGCAGCTTTCCCTTACCCTTTTTTGCAGCATTTTGCAACATCGAAAAAACAAATTTGTGACCGTCGCTGGGAATAAAACAAGCTACACTTACCCAACAGTCGCCAGGATTCAGTTTTTTATACTTGCGCTTAATTCGATCGCGCAATTCCAGATATCCACGCGAGAAGAATTGCCTTTGGCGCTGGGTACTGCGTTCATCCAAAGCCGAAACACCTTGGGATGAAACCTGTCCTCCTACCCAATCGGTGATTTCCGTGAGACAAACCGTTTTCCCCGCCAGTAATCCTTCGTAAGCAGCAGCAGCGCCCGCAAGTCCGCCGCCAACTACCAGAATCTCGCATTCTACCGTTTTATCTGGCTGTCTGGGTGGTGCGGCGAGGGCGACTGGAAAAGCCTCCAGTAGGATTAAGCTGAGAGGGAGGGTGATGAGGGAACGTTTCATAGTGCGATGAGTTAGTTAAGCGCCTGCATCCAGGTGGCTTTTAGAAGCTACCACTTCCTAATGCTCATGACAAGCTTTTCTCGATCGGGATTGGGTGTGGTCATTAGATGCGCGTCAGTTTATTGCTTGAAAAAATGCTCCCATAACCAAATTACCAGCCAGGTAAGCAGCCCAAATATGATGGTTGCACTGACAATAAAAACACCAGATGTTGCAGAAACTACCCAATCCGGCGGAACGTGCAGGTAGCTGTTAAGTGCATGACCTACAGGATGCTTCAATGCTTTATCTGGGGTATCTATTGGAAATTGAGTGCAGACAGAGGCAACTATTGAACCTCCTGCCAGCCCGACTCCCAGAATGGCGACGGTACTTTGTAAATTGCGATCGCGCTCTTGCTGGTCAATTTCAATTAAGCTCCGAACTGAGTTAATTGAGTTCATTAAACCTTCTAGTAACTTTTCCCCCGGACTGAGATTTTCATAATCTTTCTGAACTTGCCGTAAATATTTATCCTCAACGTCATTACTAAATTTTTCTAATAATTTTAGGTCTAATAAACCTTGAGAGTTAGTAAACTGAGATAGGAAAGGAGATAGGGCAGAATTGGAAATTAAGGAAGTGATAGCAGGGTTTTGGATTAAAGAAGCTAGATCTTTGGGAAGGAGACTATTTACCGTCTCTCGCTCGGCTTTCTCTTGTAATGTTACTAAACGCTTTTTGTAATTATCTAAATTAATTTCAATATTGCGTAGTTGATAATCAAAATAGCTGATGTTAATGGAATAGCGAGACAGCGTATCCTGAGCTTCTTCTAAAATAGGTGTTAGGAGTTTGAGTTTTGGGTAACTTACTTTTCTGAGGTCTGTGATTCCCTTTTGAAGCGGAACGAAATCTGCTTTCAGTTGTTGTTTGAGATATCGACTCTGAGCATAAGCCCACAAAATTTTATTGCGATAACAAAACAAACGCATCCAGTCAAAATTAAATTGAGCGGCTTTATGATGTGCGATCGCATCAGGATAGAGAGCTATAATAACATGATGATTTTCTTGGATACTTTGGAGATTAGGTGGTAAACTAGAGCGAGTATCTTCCTTCATAGACAAACGGTATCGCCACAGTTCAAAGAGAGTTCCTCCAAGCAAATGTCCTTGTCCTTGAAAATCTTGCTGCCAATTTCCATTAGGCATCAAAGCGTTATAACAAGCTTGGGCAACTGATTCAGAAGTTCTGCTACTATTGTTGGGCAAATGACCAGTAACCATCCAAGTTTGACCGATACTAGCTGGTTGGCTTTTCAGCTTGATATCAATCTGAGCTTTAAGGTCGGCAAGGCAATTAACTGGATAAGGAGTAACTTGATTGTTAATCGAGCAATCTAATAAAAGCCCATAAGTATCTCCCAAGCGTACTGGATAGTAGTACCCTTCATAGAGTCCGCCGCTAGCTTTAAATCGTTCGATTTTTTGACTACCTAAAAGTTCAACATACTCGGCATCAAATTCAGTATCAAACTGAAGTAGGGAATCTCTAATGTTTTCGAGAAGCTTTTGTTTGAATTTATTGTGATTGTTAGCAATCTCTTCCGGGTTTTGTCCTATTCCATCCCGCAGGTCATAGAGAAAGAGATTAATAGTAGGATAAATTAACTCTGTCATGGATTGGACTTGCCTTGGTTAGTTGATGGGGTTAGTAACTTTTGAATTTTCTCAAGAAAACTTAACTTTTTGGTAGTAGCAGCAGGGTTATCACTTCTGAGAACAACAACAGTAGCATTGAGAATTTCATTACTTTCAAGGTCAGCGTTACCTTCAAAGTAACCGCGTACCTCAAGGTAGCTTTTCTGGGGCAGTTCACGCTCTAGTTCTGCTGCTGTGGGCAGGCAGTCGGGGGGTATGTTACCATCTACACCATCTAATTGGGTAATGACGTTGTGATACAACTCCTTCAGGGAAGCATTTGTGTCAATTATCGTCATTAGACCTTCTTGGATAAACTCCCAGTCCCCAACAGGGTCGAGTTCTAGCTGTCCGCCTATCGTGTACAGCGCAGCTTGTTCGTCAGGATTAAGCGGTGATTCTAGAGATTTTAAGGCAAGTAAAAGAGCTAGTAGGACTTTTGTCTGTGGTGTATTCATCAAGCTTTTGGGGAATATTACTTAAATAAGCCTATTTTAATGGATTTACAACTATGAAGCGGGATGCCCTGGTGGTCGGTATCAACCAATACCCTTTTCTGAAGGATAAACCAGAGAACGAGGCTTTGCATTTGCAGACACCAGCAGCAGATGCAGAGGCGATCGCACATCTCCTAGAATCTTACGGTGATTTTGAGGTGCATCGACTCCCCGCAAAACAAGGCGTAAAGCAGGTCGATCGCAAAAAGTTACTGAAGACAGCCGATCTACAGGCTGCTATCCGCCAGTTGTTCTGTCCACAGGGTAACAGCATTCCCGAAACGGCACTGTTGTTTTTTGCGGGTCACGGGTTGCGAAAGAACCAAAATGGTGAAACAGAGGGCTTTTTGGCAACTAGCGAGGCTAGTCCTAGAAAGAATTTATGGGGTATTTCGCTTAAATGGTTGCGCCAACTGTTGCAAGAGAGTCCGGTGCGACAGCAGATTATTTGGCTAGACTGCTGTCACAGTGGGGAGTTGCTTAATTTTACGGAAGCTGAACTGGGGGAATTTCAAAAGGGACGCGATCGCTGTTTAATCGTGGCTTCGCGAGACTTCCAGGTGGCTTACGGGGATGGGGAACATGGAATGCTCACAAACGCCTTGTTGCAAAGCCTTGACCCAGCAAACCGCCCTGATGGCTGGGTGACTAACTTTACTTTAGTCGATCGCGTTAGGGAACTATTGAAAGCCGCACCGCAGCATCCCGTTTGTACCAATACTGGCGGTCAAATTATCCTGACGGGTAAACAGGGAGTTCTGGCGAATATCTGTCCTTACAAGGGATTGGCTTATTTTGATTGGAATGAGGAAGACCCCAAGTATTTTTATGGGCGAACGCGGTTAACGAACTTATTGTTAGAGAAGGTGCGATCTGGGAATTTCCTGGCAGTTCTGGGAGCTTCCGGGAGTGGTAAATCTTCTGTGGTCAGAGCAGGGTTACTGTATCACTTACAACTGGGAGAGGCGATACCAGGTAGTGAGCGCTGGAAGATTTACCCGCCTTTTACTCCTGGCGATCGTCCGCTTCAGCGTCTTAAGGAAGTTGTTGGGGTAGAAGCGGAGCAATTAGAACCGTTAATTAAAGCTGCTGCTGCGGAACGGGTGGTGCTGGTGGTAGATCAGTTTGAGGAAGTGTTTAGCCAGTGCCGGGATGATCGGGAAAGACAGCAGTTTTTTAATTGTTTGTTGGAGGCATTAGAGCGGACTGAGAATAAACTCTGCTTGGTGTTGGTAATGCGATCGGATTTCCAGGGTCAATGCGATGAGTATCCAGAATTAGCCACCAAAATTGACTCTAACCCGATTAGAGTCATGCAAATGAGTCAGGAAGAGTTAAAAGAAGCTATTACCAAACCTGCTGAAAAAGTAGGTCTGGAAATTGAGCGGGAATTAGTCACTCAAATGATAGCCGATGTTGAAGGCTCACCAGGAGATTTACCTCTGTTGCAGTACGCGCTGACTGAATTATGGGAACAAAAAGGCACAAATCGCCTCACAGTTTCGGACTACACCCAAATTGGTGGGGTGAAACAGGCATTGGAAAAACAAGCCAATAAGATTTATGAGTCATTTTCGCCACAAGAACAGCAGGTTGCTAAACAAATTTTTCTAGCACTAACTCAGATGAATGAAGGAATCCAAGATACTCGTAGGCGCGTTCGTAAGCAGGATTTAATTACACACCAACAATCGGAAACAATAGTAGAACTGGTAATCGCTCGGTTAACAGAAGCTAAATTACTGATCGCTGATAAGCTAGAGAATGAAAATGAGCGAGTTCCAGTCATAGACATTGCTCACGAAGCTTTAATTCGCCATTGGCAATTGTTACGAGATTGGCTGAAAGAAAATCGTGAAGCTGTGATTATAAAGCAAGATATAGAAGATGCAGCCCAAGCATGGCGAGACAATCAAAAGCCCAACGAATTAGGTTATCTACTGCAAGGGACAAGATTAGCTGCGGCTGAAGATTATCTTCAGCGTTATGGTGAGAGCGTGCCACTGTCAATTGTGGCTCAAGAGTATGTTCAGGTAAGCCAAGCAGAACGCGATCGCCTGTCTAAAGAAGAAGAGGAACGCAAACACAGAGAGCAAGAGCAGCTAAGGAGAGCTATAGAAGGAGAAATACAAGCCTTAGTCTCATTGTCTGAGGCTCGTTTTCTTTTAAACGATCAACTTGGTGCGCTGCTAGCTAGTATGAGAGCAGGCATACAACTTAAACAAGCAACTTGGGTTGAGGAAAGCTTCTTTATTCAAGCGATAATTAAGATTCAGCAAGCAGTTTATAAGATTCAAGAGTGCAATCGCTTTCAAGGGCATAATCATTTGGTTAATGCTGTAAGCTTTAACCCTGACGGTAAGCTGATTGCTTCTGCTAGTTATGACAAAACTGTAAAACTCTGGAGCCATGACGGGACTTTGCTTAAAACCTTAGAGAATAATTATGTTGTTGAGTGCGTAAGTTTTAGCCCTGATGGTAAATCCATCGTTTTTGGAAGTGACGACGGAACAGTTACACTATGGAACTTTGATAAAAGGGAGTTTAAAAACTTCAAGGTGCATAGCTCTAGTGTCTATAGCGTGACTTTTAGCCCAGATAGCCAAATAATAGCCTCAGCTAGTTCGGACACCACAGTAAAATTTTGGAATCTCAATAGCAGGGAATCGAAAATACTAAATCATAATAGTAGTGTCTATAGCGTTAGCTTTAGCCCTGACAGCAAGATAATTGCTACTGCTAGCTCAGGTATGGTTTACCTTTGGGGGCTGGACGGTATTATACTAAAGACTTTTAATATAGATATCGGTGAGTTTGCGAAGGCAAATTTTAGCTCTGACGGTCAGATAATAGCTGTTATCAATGGTCGCGATAGCACTATACAGATTTGGGATACTAACGGTAATTTACTCAAGACTCTTAATCAGAATGCTGGTAGTGATCCTAGTCAAGCCATTATTAGTATCAGTTTCAGCCCTGATAGTAAAACTATTGCCGCCGCTACTGGAGCAGGAGACACAAGTGTGAAACTTTGGAGTATAGAAGAAGATGAGCAGTTACTTATGACATTTCCAAGGCATACCTATGCAGTAAATGATGTGAGTTTTAGCCCTAATGGTAAAAGTATTGTTACGGGTGCTGGCAAAACTATCAGATTGTGGAGTTCCAATTATATAAATGTCCTGAAGATTAGCAGTTGGGTACTAAGTCTGCGTTTTAGTCCCGATGGTAGAACGATTGCTACTGTTAATCGTGACTTGAATAATGGAAGCACAATTTTGCAATTATGGAATGTGGACGGAAGATTAGAGAAAAAATTTAAAATACCTGTTTCTGGAGATGAGAAAACAAAGTTTAGCCATAGCTGTAAAACTCTTGCTATCCCTTCTGGCAAGAATATTTTACTTTGGAATTGGAATACAGGTCGGTGCAGATCCCTAAGAGGGCATAAGGATGTAGTAGTAAGCGTAAGCTTTCGATTTGATGGCAAAATGCTTGCTTCTGCTAGTAGAGATAACACTGTGATAATTTGGAATTTAGAAAAAAAGTTATTCACAATTATTCCTCATATAAATTGGGTATTTAATGTCATTTTTAGCCCAGATGGTGAAACTATTGCTACCATTAGCGACAAAATACACATTTGGAATTTAAAAGGTGAACTAATAAAAATATTGAATGAAAATAGTGACGGTTCTACAGTTGTATGTTTCAGTCCCGATAGTAAAATAATTGCTGTATCGGATAGTAGTAATGATGGTACCGTAAATCTGTGGCATCTGGAAAATGGCTCGATAAAGCATCTAACTCCTAAAGAGAAAATCCCCAGTGCTGGTGTAAAAAGCATTCGTTTTAGACCTGATGGTAGAATTATTGTTACAGCTTTTGAAGGATTAAACTTTTGGAATTTGGACGGGAGCTTATTAGGAACTATTAACGGGCATGGAAGTGATATCCTCGATATAAGTTTCAGCCCAGACGGTAAAACTATTGCTATTGTTGAAGGATATATGCCTGGTGTTGGAAATCTTAACTATATCCCCTTTGTTAGCCTTTGGAGTTTTGAACTAGATAGTTTATTATTAAAAGGTTGTACTTGGTTGCGTGATTATCTAAAAAATAGTTCCCAAGTTAGTGATAGAGATAAATGCCTTTGTCATGGAATTAATAATTTTATTGTATAGCAGTGATACTTAGAGAATTGAAAACATTTAATGGATGTTAAAATAAGCCAATTTGAGCGGAGTTCGCCAATATGAGCCGGGATGCTTTGGTAGTGGGCATAAATCAATATCCTTATATATCACATCTCAAAACCCCGGCTTTTGATGCGGAGGCGATCGCCATCTCTGTGACAGTATTGCTACTGAGAACTAAAAGAGCGAACAAAAGTAGTTTATTTGAGAGAGCGATCGCTGGCTAATATTGACCTAAAACTGATATCGATCGCCACTACAATACAATTATCCTCCCATCTCAACTCAGCTTGCCAACAAAATAAATGGAACCTCTACCCAATAACTGGGCAGATATTCAGCCTGATACAATATATCAAACAACTAATGGGCTGCTAGTATCTTTTAGTCAAGCTCAAATACAACTCGGAATCAAGTACGATCAAAATCACAAGCATTTAAAAGCGATTGAAAAAGGAATTGTTGCCCATCGCGGTAATATTGGTCTTGTTCCTTCTGAAGTAGAAGGTTACGCTCTAAAATCAAAGGTGCTAGGAAAAGGAGGCGATCGCCGCTTTCACGGAAAAATCCTTGATGGAGTCTTACACTTCTCCGGTTTTGTAACAGAACATTAATCATCAACAAGCTATGACGATAATTGAATTAAAAAATCACCCAGTTTGGCAAGATTTAACTGAAGTATTAGAAAATCTAGAGGCCAACGCCCTTGTGACAGAACATCTGGAATTATGTGATTATAAAATCTGCGGTTACTGGGATGAAAAAGATGAATTTTATGAAGAGATTATCTTACCTCGTTCCCTGTTTGCTGAGTTAGTCAGCAGTTCCATTGGTGTTACAGGCAGAAACCGTTGGATTCAACTTAAATTTGTTCTCAAAGCTGACAGGATAGATTCTGAAGATTGGTCGAATGCTAATAGTAGACAAAATCTTGGAGAACTGACCATAATTTATAATGAAAGTCTACAATTTGTTGATGAGAATTGGCAGATAAATATCGACTCTCCTTTGATAATTGCCAAACATCAACAACAGTAGTCACAACCTACCCTATAAATGAAAGCCCAACTTTACGACATCATTCAAACCTTAGTTGATATTAATGCCGATTTTGACCACCGCGATCGCATTATTCCCAAAGGCACGGAAGGCTCGCTCGTCGAATGTTACAAAAACCCAGAATTATACGCAGTCGATCTAGCTATTCCTAACGACAAATTGGTAGGCGGATTTGAGTATGAAAATGTTTAATTCGATTTACCATCGCTGCCAAAGTATTCCCGATAGGCGCAAATTTTATCTCCGCGAACATCGAAGGAAACTGCTACCCGATTCTTGTAAGGTTCTCCCCGCAACATTCCTTCATCGCGGAACTCAAAAACAACAGTAGTATCGTTGCTGGTGATGCGCTCGACTGAAGTAATCGTCAGTCCTCCTATGAAAGTTTCTGAAACATACTGAAAGAATTCTCGAATCCTATCTTTACCGACATTCAAGCCGTGGAATGGCCCGACTGGGAACCAAAAGGTAAAATCATCGGTGAGCATATCTAGAAGCTCGTTCCAGTCACCTGTCGCTAGACCGTGAGTTAAATGCTCGAATGCTTTATGGCCAACTTCTAGTGCGTTATCTTTTATTTGTTTTGTCATCTTGATTATCTCATAAATACAAAATCAAACCTCTTCAAATCGTCATTAATTCATCTGCGTTCATCTGCGTTTATCTGCCTTCATCTGCGGTAAAAAATCTCTAAAACCGACTTTTCGGATACATTATCAAAAAACTAATGACCAATAATTAATCAAAACCTCACTACCACTTTACCGCAATTCTTACCGCCGATCAGGTATTCAACAGCGTCAGGAATTGATTCCAAACCTCTGAATTCAGTAGGATCGATAGCTACTTGAATTTTTCCGCTATAGAAAAAGTCGAGCAAGCGATCGCGTGCTGCTGGCATATATTCCTTGTAAAGTGGGTTAAGAAACCCGCGTATCGAGGCTGCTTTCCAAAGCAATTTTCCATAAATTCGGGATTGCTGAACTTGCTCTGGGTTTTTTCCGTAGTCGGAAATGAAACCAACCACAATTAAACGTCCCCGCATTGCCAAATTATCAACGCAGATATCGAAAGTTTGTTTGCCAACGCACTCGAATATCAAGTTAATGCCATTGGGATATTCTTTTTTGAGGACTTCATCTAGGTTTTCTTGGCGGTAATTGATAATGCGATCGCATCCTAAGCGTTTGAGCAGTTCAACTTTAGCATCCGATCCGCAAACTCCAATGACATGATTTCCCGCCAATTTTGCCCATTGCACCGCGAGATGTCCTGTTCCCCCCGCCGCTGCGGTGACGAGGACAGTTTCGCCGCTTCTCATCTCGCCAACTTGTTCCAACGCCAGCACAGAAGATACCCCAGTAGGCATCAAAGTTAGCACTTCTGGAATTGCTGCGGGAATCTTTATCGCCTGGGAAATATCTACAACTTGGTACTCTCGATATCCACCACCGCGCATAATCGTTTGCACTGGATCTCCGACTTTAAAATCGGTGACCTTATTGCCAATTGCAACAACTTCACCAACAACTTCCACACCCAGATCGAAAGGTGGTGTTGGATTGACATAGGGAACTTCTCCTCGACAAATTAATGTATCGAATCCGCCATTAACTCCGGCAAATTTGTTGCAAATTACAATTTCGCTGTCAGCAGGATCGGTAAGATTTACTTCTACGATTTCAACAGCCGAGCGGAAATCTCGGTTAAACTGTTTGGCTATGAGCTTTTTGTAGGTTTTTGAACTCATATTGTTTTACTCTTATGATTTACGTATTTTATCACTTCATCAACTACATCTAGGGTAAAAGCGCCTTCAAAGCGTAAGTCCTAAAGCTAAAAAAAAGCAACCCGAAAACCAATGTCATAAAGAGAGGCATCGGCATCAAATTTACCACGAAATGCAGAACGGCAATTTCTAGGGCTAGTGTTCCAGGAACCACCGCGCAACACCCGTTTATTGCGATCTTCATCTGTTGTCCAAACAGTACCATCAGTTGGTGCATCTTGATAGTTATCGTGCCAGAAATCGGCACACCATTCTCTGACATTACCGTGCATATCGTACAGCCCAAATTTGTTGGCGACTTGAAAGTAGCCAACAGGAGTGGTTTCTCTGCGATCGCTTCCTTTTGGCCCAGCGCCGTAAGACCCCCGACTGCATATTTTCCCCATGTATTCCCAGTCTATTCCTGAATAGTTAGCTAAATCTGTTGTGCAAGTTTCTCCAAAATGAAAAGGTGTTTGAGTTCCAGATCTACAGGCATATTCCCACTCTGCTTCACTAGGAAGTCGGTATAACCGTCCAATATATTGAGATAACCTGTCACAGAATTCGATCGCATCGTACCAAGAGATTTGTTCTACAGGCAGGTTTGCTTGTTTAATAGTAGATGGATCGGGATTCAGAAATTGCTTGACTTCGGGGAGAGTTGCTACTGCTTGCCATTGAGCTTGAGTAACTGGATATTTCCCCATAAAAAAGGGTTTTATAGTTACTGAATGTTGAGGACTTTGAGTGGGTGACCACCCTTCTTCTGTGTTGGGTGCGCCCATTATGAAAGTACCGCCAGGAATGACAACCATTTCTAGGGTGACTCCCTGTCCCAAATCTTCCCTCAGATATTGAGCGGAATTTCGATAGCGATCGATTTCCTTACCTTGAGGGTTGACGATCGCTACATCAAAGTCAAACGCAACCAGAGCTAACATTTTATCCCCATTCGATATTTACCGCCGAGTTAAAAACTATTGTTTCACTCGCTCTTCTTGCATGGTGGTGCGCTTAAAAACGCGATCGCTCTTGAACCAATGCAAAGTGCGGTTTCGGTAGTTGCCGCAGGACTCAGATGTATTATTTCATACATATAAGCGTCTGGCAGAGTTTTGTATTTGAACCACAAAAGAATAATTGAATCGTCCACTTCCCAGGCGTATCCTTCCAGGCGTTCTGTGTCAAACCAGATTTTTTTATCGCGGTAAGTTGCTGGAAAATGATGTTCTTCATACTTACCTTCAGGCCAGATATACTTATTGATTTGGTAATAAGGATATTCCCCGTTTTCTGGAAACTCGCAGGTTAAAATAGATTTATGCTTGTCAAGCATATTTCCCTCCGCATCGAGTATTGTATAAATACCCGCCCATTCGCCTTCATGTCGGGTAAGTAAGGGCATTTCATCTCGAATAACAGACATGGCAACCTCTGATTTTTTGGCAAATTAGCGATAAATTTCTCAGATTTTAAACCACCAGGGATCGGAAATAGGCTGTGTTTTGATCAAAAAAGCTTTCTTTCGCATAAAGCGTTTGATAGAAGCTACACCCATTCGCGATCCACCCAGTCCGGAAAATTTGAAAGAGTTTTTCTCTCCTTCGTGCATGATAGCTGTTAATGCAGCATCGTTGATGCTGATCGCACCTGCATCTAGGTGACGTGCCAGTGCGATCGCTTCTTGTTCCGACCCGGCAAAAACAGCACCACTCAGTCCATATATAGTATCATTTGCCAGCTTAATTGCTTCCTCATGATTGGCAAATTGCATAATTGGCACGATCGGGCCGAACGTTTCTTCTGTCATCACCTTCATAGAATGGTTAACCTGAGTCAGCACCGTAGGACAACACCACAAACCACCATCCAATTCTTCCACGAAACCACCACAGCGAACAACTGCCCCTTTTTCAATTGCATCGCGCAGGTGTTCTTTAATGATATCCGCCTGTCTTTCGGCAATTATAGGGCCAATTTGTCCATCTCGAACAGACGGATAAGCCAACTTAAGGCGTTGTGCTTTTTCTACCAGTTTTTCAACAAAATTATCGAAAATAGATTCGGCAACATAAATGCGTTCTAATGAGAGGCAAGATTGTCCCGTGTTGACTACAGAACCCCACAATATTGCTGAAGTTGCTAATTCCAAATCTGCTGATTCTAGCACGATGGCAGGGTCTTTGCCTCCCAATTCCAAAAAGGCGGGAATGAATCGTCTAGAAGCAGCTTCTGCTACTTTTCTGCCAGTAGCTACACTACCAGTAAAACACACTAAATCCACAAATTCTATTAATGCCGCACCTGTATCACCTGCACCTTCGATATAAGTCAAGACATCGCGCAATAGCGGTACAGATGCAATAGTTTTTAGCAGGGGTTGAATGAATCGCGGAGCAATTTCGCTCGGCTTGACTATAACTGCACAACCTGCCAACAATGCGGGTATGGTATCAATTGTAGAAAGCAACAGGGGAAAATTCCACGGACTGATAACGCCAATCAATTGATAGGGAACCTGTTGACTTTGCAGTTGGATAAATGGAATTGCAGTTGCTTTGACATCTTCTAAGAATAATTCTGGTACTAACCGACACCAGCGATCGATACTGGAGATAACAGAATCAACTTCAAGTACAGACTCTAACCATCTTCCCGTATCGGTTACTAAAGCTTTGGTAAGCTCATCTTTTTGAGATGAAATGGCTTGCTTCCACTGCTGCATTGCCTCTATTCGCTGTTCTAAACCTACCTGCTGCCAAGCTATTTGAGCTTCGCGCCGGGGGGTATTGGATTCGGCAAGTTGGTCTGGTGTGGGTGGCGCAATCCAGCTGTCAATTTGTCCGGTGCGAGGATTGCGAACGCTTAGTTTTTCAGTAATTGCTCAACCCCCTTGACAAGAAGACGAGATAGACATTAGATAAAGGAATGGAAAAACTCCCCAACTTAAAGCAACTATCGAACGAGGCAAAAGAAGCCTTGATAGTAGAGCTATGGCAAG
>Ga0163153_10003691_pt1 | contig 20144 bp, 10 predicted proteins | sample OliLakLV19MP6IB1_FD_148629 | JGI IMG/M metagenome (GOLD analysis project Ga0163153, IMG submission 148629) | Freshwater microbial mat bacterial communities from Lake Vanda, McMurdo Dry Valleys, Antarctica - Oligotrophic Lake LV.19.MP6.IB-1 | ecosystem: Environmental > Aquatic > Freshwater >...
CCGTTGTTCCCAATACAGTAACTGGTTCACCCATCGCCGGTCACGAAGGATTGAACAGAATTCTGGGCTTGGTGGCATACAGCAAGACCCAGGCAAACCCGTCTGGGCTGAAGGGGGTTGCGCGTTTTAGCAGTGGCGAACACAGTTCCCTGCTCAGCCCGACCTTCCCTGCGGTCACCGCCGAAATGCAGGGGCAGATGGTGTCATTCATTGCTTCCGGCGGACAACTTGTAATCGTTGCCAATTCAAGCGTACTGATACCCGTGGCGCAAATTGAAGTTGCCCCCGGAGATGACAGTGCGCAGAGCGAAAGCCATTCGGGCAAGAGCAAGAACAGGACTACACCCGTTAACAATCAGGCACAGGATTAAAGTCAGGGGATATCAACATGAAGCAAACAACCAGCCTTGTTTCTACCAACAATGACTGCTTTTCGGGCAGCACCGGCGGGCAAAACGGCGCCAGCTTGCTGGCCCGTTCAGTGGCATGTGCCTTGCTGGGATTAGCAGCAATGCCCGTTTCGGCCATTGAGCTCAACTGGGGTGACGAAATCAGCGGAAGCTGGGACACCACTGTCAGTTACGGTGCAGCCTGGCGCATGGATGATGCCGATGAAGACAATCTCGGCAAAGCCGTGTTCAACCCCACCGCTTTTACCTTGAATAATGCGGGTCAAAAAGCGCTAACGGGCCGCTGGTCGGTCAATGGCGATGATGGCAATCTTAATTACCCTGATGGCGGTGACCTGATTTCCAATACCATCAAGCTCACTACCGAAGTGGATCTGACCTGGCGTAACTTTGGTGCCTTCACCCGCTTGAGCGCCTTCTACGATTTCGAGAATGCTGACAAAGATGTGCTTTCAGAAGTGGCGCAACGTCGGGTTGGGACGGATATTCGAATTCTTGATGCCTTTATCTGGGGTGATCATCCGATTGGTGAAAGAAACCTGACCTGGCGCCTTGGCCGCCAGGCGGTGAGCTGGGGCGAATCTACTTTCATCCAGGGCGGTCTCAACTCCATTAACCCGGTTGATGTCTCCAAGTTACGTATTGCCGGTTCAGAACTGAAGGAAGCCTTTGAAGGCATCAATATGATCTGGGCCAATATTGACCTGACACCGACAGTTTCATTTGAGCCCCTGTACATATTCGAATGGAAGCCGATCATCCCCGATCCGGCCGGTAGTTTCTTCTCGACCAATGACATCGCTACTCCGGGTGGTTCCTACGCCATGCTGGGTTTCGGCACTGTGCCGCAACCGGTGATCAACCCGGACCTGTACGCGTCTGTCTGCCTCAGTGGGCCCGCTGGTTTTGGCAATTCGGATTCCTCGCTGCCACCCAGCCTGGTGGGCGCCGGATGCGGTGCCAGTTTCCCCCGGATAGACAGCATCGAACCCAGTAACAGCGGGCAGTATGGGGCTGCGCTGCGTTGGTTCGCCGAGGACTGGAACGGCACCGAATTCGGCTTCTATTTCCTCAACTACCACAGCCGCTTGCCACTCATCAGCGGAATCTCGATTACGTCGCAGAATCTGAGCAGTGGTCGTTACTTCACCGAGTACCCGGAAGACATTCACCTGATGGGTGTGAGCTTCAATACCTCCGTGGGCACCTGGTCGCTGGGTGGCGAGGTCAGCTATCGCCCTAACACACCGCTGCAATTTGATGACGTGGAGGTGCTGTTTGCCGGATTGACGCCGCTCAATCCCCTGATTCCTGCACCGGTCTTGCGCTTCAAGAGCCAACTCGGCGAATTAGCGCCGGGTGAATTGATCACCGGCTGGGACGAGCACGAAGTCTGGCAGGGCCAGTCCACCCTGACCAAGCTGTTTGGGCCGGGCAATTTCCTCAAAGCTGACCAAATTGCCTTTGTTACTGAAGTGGGCATGAACTATGTTGCTGACCTTCCCGCCAAAGACTGGCTGCGCTATAACGGCGACGGCACCGACACCGGCGGTGGTGCAGACTTCCTCAGTGGTGATTTCCGCAATCCTGAAACAGAGCAAGATGGATTTGCCGATGACTTTAGCTGGGGTTATCGTTTGGCTGCCCGCGCGGATTACAACAACGCCTTTGGCACGGCCTGGACCATGTCGCCCTCAATTGGCTGGCAACACGATGTAAGTGGCACCACCCCTGGACCTGGCGGCTCATTTATCGATGGCCGTAAGCAACTGTCCGTGGGTTTAACGTTTAGTTACTTGCAGCAATGGGTGATGAATCTGGCCTACACTGCCTATTTTGGAGGCGGAAAATACAGCCTGCTGTCTGACCGTGACTTTATTGGCGCCAGCGTCAGTTACTCATTCTGATCAAGGAACAGAATATGCTCAACATCAAGAAGATCGCGCTGGCGAACAAAATCGCGCTGGCAACCTGCATTGGATTCGCCGGTATTGCAGGCCAGGCATTTGCCGGAGCCAAACCCGACGAAGTGGCTCGCCTTGGCCAGGATCTCACCCCAATGGGTTCAGAACGCGCAGGCAATGCCGACGGATCCATCCCGGAATGGACCGGCGGCATTACCAAGCCTCCCGCAGATTATGAGCCTGGCCAGTTTCATGCCGATCCATTTGCATCCGACAAACCCTCGTTCCGGATCACTGCTGCCAATGCGTCACAACACGCCGACAAACTGAGTATCGGCCAGAAAGCGACTCTGGAGAAATATCCTGACACCTATTTCATGGATGTTTACCCCAGTCATCGCAGTACCTCGTTTCCGCAAAGAACCTATGAATTCACTGCCAAAAATGGCGCCACGGCCAAGCTGGCAGAAAACGGCGAAGGTGTAATCGATGCGGCTGAAGGGTTTCCATTTCCATTTCCGGAAAACGCTTATGAGCTGATGTGGAATCACAAGCTCAAATACAAGGGAACTGGGGGTGTTCGATACAACAATCAGGTTGCGCCAACAACCAATGGTGATTATTCGGTCACCGTGATCCGCGAAGAATTGCTGGGCTTGTATTACAAGGAAGGCGAAACCACCCAAAGCATCAACAACATCTTGTTGTACTTCTTCCAGGAAGTCGAATCTCCCGCCCGTTTGGCCGGGAACATCCTGTTGGTTCACGAAACACTGAACCAGATCGCATTACCTCGTCAGGCGTGGATTTATAATCCTGGACAGCGCCGTGTGCGGCGCGCGCCCAATGTAGCCTATGACAATCCCGGCACGGCTTCGGACGGTTTGCGTACGAATGATATGACTGACATGTTCAACGGTGCTATGGACCGTTTTGACTGGAAGGTGATTGGCAAACAGGAAATGTACGTTCCGTACAATTCTTACGGCGCGCACCAAGCGGGCACACCTTATGATGACTTTGTACGTCCAGGGCATTTAAACCAGGATCTGATGCGCTACGAGTTGCACCGTGTTTGGGTTATTGAGGCGAACCTCAAACAGGGCATGCGCCATATTAACCCCAAGCGTACTTTCTACCTGGATGAAGACAGCTATCAGATTCTGCTGATTGATCACTACGATGGCCGTGATCAATTGTGGCGCGCTTCCGAGGCTCATTCAGTGAATTATTACGATGTTCCGACTTTCTGGTCCACCATCGAAGTACATTATGACCTTCAGTCAGGTCGCTACGTGGCTCAGGGGTTGGACAACACGGGTGATGTCAATACGTTTAACGTGGAGATGAATCCGAGTGAATATACACCTCAGGCCTTGCGCACTCGCGGCAGGAGGTAAGATTCCAAATACGCCAAAGGCCAGCGCATGCTGGCCTTCTGGTTTTCTGAACGATATCGCCCAGATGCAGGTACTGTGATGAAAAGACCGCTTCGCGCCTTGTTCCCCCTCCTTGCAATATTTTTGTTGTCACCAATCGAACCCTTGAGCGCTGAAATAGAAGCAGATGGTATCGATATCGAGTATGCCGAGATCGTACCGCTTGCAGCCCAATCAATGCAGTTGGATTTGGTGCGAATTGGCGAGCGCGTTGTTTCGGTGGGTGAGCGCGGCATCATAGTCCTGTCCGAAGACGGTGGTACCAACTGGAAGCAGGCTGCAGCAGTGCCTGCCCGCGCGACACTGACCACAGTAGTGGCCGTTGGCCAAAGGCTGTTTGCCGCCGGCCACGATACGGTCATCCTGACCAGTGGTGATGGTGGCGATACCTGGACCCGTCAGTACTTTGACCCGGAACGGCAACAGCCCATCATGGATATGTGGTTTTCTGACGAAGACAACGGTTTGGCCATCGGAGCCTATGGCTTGATGCTGAGCACTGCTGATGGCGGCCAGAACTGGGAAGATTGGGCAGTTAATGATGCAGACGATGCGCATTTGAATAACATCGTCGAGCTGTCTGATGGCACTTTATTGATTGCAGGTGAGGCCGGTTTTTCTTACAGAAGCGACGATGCGGGTGAGACTTGGGAGGCACTGGATATTCCCTACCAGGGCTCCATGTTTGGAGCAGATGTGGCTGGAGATGGATGCATTCTGTTCTATGGCCTGAGGGGGCACATACTTCGCTCTTGCGCCAGCGTTGGAAGCTGGGAAGAGCTGGAAACAAAGTCGGAAAATACTTTGGCCGGTGGTACCAGTCATGCGGGTGGTGTGCTGATGGTCGGGAACAGTGGTGTGATTGTGGATTACCGTAATGGCGGTGCCCTGTCGCTGCACAACCACTCCAGTGGTGTAGATTTTTCCACTGCCATCATCATGAATGATGGGAGCTTTCTACTGGCCGGTGAAGACGGCGTTCATCGTTATCCGGAAGCCCGCGCAGGGGAGCAAGCGCAATGAATACCAATTCCAAACTGCATCATTTCGCAACTTTCCTGATCAATTTCCGTTATGGCATCGTGGCTGCTTTTCTGGTGGTGACCGTTGGCATGATGTATGCCATGACCAACCTGAAGATTGAAACAGGTTTCAAGAAGCAACTACCGCTCAAGCACGAGTACATGCAAACCTTCCTGCAATACGAGCAGGAGTTTGGTGGTGCCAACCGCGTTTTGGTTGCCTTGGTTGCGCGCGATGGCGATATGTTTACCGAAGGGTTTTTCACCGCTTTCGAAGAGATCACCGACCAGACTTTCTTCATTCCCGGGGTGGATCGCGCCTGGGTGCGTTCCATTTTTACGCCGAATGTTCGGTTTGTGGAGATTGTTGAGGATGGTTTTGCTGGCGGCAACGTCATTCCTTCGGCTTTCTCACCCACTCCAGAAATGTTCAAACGGGTGCGTTCCAATATCGTAAAGTCAGGCGAAGTTGGCCGCTTGGTTTCGAACGATTTTTCCGGCGCCATGGTCTGGGCCAATCTGTTGGAGGAAGACCCGGTTACCGGCGAGAAAATGGATTACCGGCAGGTAGCTGAAAAGCTGGAAGCGATTCGCAGCGAATACGAAAATGACCAGTACACAGTCCACATCATAGGGTTTGCCAAGATCGTAGGAGATATCTCAGACGGTGCCAAATCCGTCATCTGGTTCTTCCTGATAGCTTTAGTAATTACAGCCATTCTTCTGTATATCTATTCACGATCTGTCTGGCTTACCCTGCTGCCGCTGGCTTGCTCTTTGATGGCTGTCATCTGGCAGTTGGGCACTCTGAGCCTGTTGGGATATAGCCTTGACCCCATGAACATCCTCACGCCTTTTCTGATTTTTGCGATCGGCGTCAGCCATGGCGTACAGAAAATCAGCGCCTGGATAGTGGAAAAGAATTTCGGCGGCAAAACTCCGGACGACTGGGCGCGTGCAGGCGTTACCGACCTTTCGCAAATTCCGAATCGTTCGCCCATGCATGGTTCGCGAGAGACCATGAAGAAATTGCTGGCGCCGGGAATCATCGCATTGGTCTCCGACACCATCGGTTTTTTGACCATCCTGTTTATCCAGATCCGCATCATCCAGGAGTTGGCTATTACCGCCAGTGTGGGTGTTGCGGTAATTATTCTGACCAACCTGATTTTGTTGCCGGTATTGCTGAGTTGGGTGGAAATTCGCAACGCTGAGAAATTCCGCCAGCGCTTGCTGGACATTGCAGCAGCGGACAAACCCTTCTGGAAACTTCTGACCTCTTTCACCCAGAAAAAGCGCGCAGCATGGGTGCTGGTGATTAGCGGCCTGTTGTTTATCGGCGGTTATGTGATTGCCCAGGGCATGAAAATTGGTGATTCCGAAGCTGGCGTGCCTGAGTTGCGACCGGAATCACGCTATAACCAGGATGCCTTGTTCATTGCCAACAAGTTTTCACTGGGTGTGGACCTGCTGACCGTGGTTGCAGAAACAGTGCCCAACGCCTGCACCGAAAATTATCATGTCATGGATACCATTGACCGGTTCGCCTGGCAGTTACAAAATGTAGAAGGTGTGCAAAAAGTTATTACCTTGCCAATGGTGGCCAAAGTGGTTAACGCGGGTTGGAACGAAGGTAATATCAATTGGCGTATTTTGCCGCGTGATAACTACGTCATGCGCCAGGCACTGAGTGGCATAGACACAGATACCGGTTTGCTCAATAACGACTGCAGCGCCATGCCCATCATGGTTTTTACCATTGATCACAAAGCGGAGACCATTGCCAGGGTAGTCGAGCGAGTTAAGCAGTTGCGTAATGAGTTGCAATTGGGCGATGTTGAATTCGCCATGGAGCATCCCGTTCTGGAAGAAATGGCGGATGATGACCAAGCTGCAACAGGTGAGGCCTTGCGGTTCCGGCTGGCAAGCGGAAACGTAGGAGTGATGGCCGCAACCAACGAAGACATTGCTGCTGCCGAAAAGCCGATGTTGGCGCTGGTTTTCATTTCCATCATCATTCTCTGCCTGATCACTTATCGGTCTGTACTGGGTACGATTTGTATCGTTCTGCCGCTGGTAGTGGTATCCACTCTGGCAGAGGCATTGATGGCGGTTTATGGCATTGGTCTGAAGGTTAATACCTTGCCGGTAGTGGCTCTGGGTGTTGGCATCGGTGTGGATTATGGTATCTATATTTATCAGAAGCTTGATAGCCTGCTGAAAGCAGGTTTTACTTTACAGGAAGCCTACTATCGAACTTTGCGCTTAACCGGCAGGGCGGTTATTTTCACTGGCTTTACACTGGCCGCTGGTGTGGGAACATGGATTTTTTCACCATTGCAGTTCCAGGCAGATATGGGAATATTGCTGGCCTTTATTTTCCTCGCCAATATGGTTGGCGCAATCGTCATGCTGCCGGCACTGGTGCGTTGGCTGATGTATCGGAATGAGCCGGAGCACCATGCACATGGCTTGGGCCACCACCCAATTGTTGCAGAGAAATCGGCGTCAGCGTAAAAAATGCCAGGATGTAGTTGTTATGGCTTGCAAAGATCTGCGGATTTACGTACATTCAAGTCATGAATGAAACCTGCAGAAAACTGGCAGACCTTACCCTCCGCCTGCGCCGACCCTCAATGAAAAATTGGGGCTGGGTAGCCGTGTAAGTTTCATTCTCGAAATAAGCCAGAACAAAAAACCCAGCCACCGGCTGGGTTTTTTTGTTTTGTGAAACCGTGGGCCTGTAAACACTATTTGAATCGCCACTGTTGCGTTTGAAATGGCACCAATCAATCGAGGAGTTCGTTTTGGCCATAAAGCATTTCCTGACAACTCAGGATTGGAGCAAAGACCGGTTGCAGCAGATGCTGCAGTTGGCCAGCGAGTTGAAAAAGAATCCGTGGCAAAGTCAATTGCGCGGCAAATCGATTGCCTTGATGTTTCTCAATCCTTCGCTGCGAACACGTACTTCTTTTGAGCTGGGTATGCAGCAGTTGGGTGGTGTCGCCATTGTTCTGCAGCCTGGCAAAGATGCATGGGGCGTGGAGTTTTCACCCGGAACCGTTATGGACGGTCGGGCCGAAGAGCACATTTCCGAAGTTGCAGGTGTATTGTCCCGCTATTGCGACCTGATCGCTTTGCGTGCTTTTCCCTTGTTCAAGGACTGGCAATACGACCGGCAGGATGTCGTGATTCGCGCGTTGGCGCAACACGCCACCGTGCCTGTAATCAACATGGAAACAATCGTACATCCTTGCCAGGAACTGGCCATGATGCAAACCTTGCAGGAGCATCTCGGTGACGTTCAGAACAAGAAGTTTCTGCTCACCTGGACTTGGCATCCAAAGCCGTTAAACACCGCGGTGGCAAATTCGGCCCTGATGATGGCCAGCAAATTTGGCATGGATGTGACATTGTTATGTCCGGAAGAAGCATATCGTCTGGATCCACAGTTCGAACAAGCCGCGAAGGAAAACGCCACGAATTCAGGCGGTTCGTTTGCCGTCAGTCATGACATTGAGTCTTCGTACCGGGATGCCGATGTGGTTTACGCCAAGAGCTGGGGCGCACTGCCTTTTTATGGCCGACCCGAGGAAGAGTGGGCACTGCGGGAGAAATATCGCCACTTTATGGTAGACGAGGAAAAAATGGCATTAACCAATGGCGGCCTGTTCAGTCATTGCCTGCCGTTGCGGCGTAATGTCAAAGCGACTGATGGTGTGATGGATGCCGATTACTGCGTAGTACTGGATGAAGCGGAAAATCGCTTGCATGTGCAAAAGGCTGTGATGCTGACCTTGCTGGGGCAGGGATGACTTGCAGGAGGCAGCCATGCTGCCGAGCATTCAGCCGGTCGCGGATAGCTCTCGCACATCCGTGGATAGCTCTCGGCCATCCTCGGCAACTGCTCCTGCGTTGCTCTACCTCCTGCATCCATGCAGTCGTGCCCTCCGCTATCTAAGTGCATCCCTGCACAAAATCGCGAGCAAAGCTCGCTCCTACAGCTACCGAACATAATTTGTAGAGAGAGATATTGATATGACAGTTAAGATTGTACTGGCCTTCTCCGGCGGACTGGACACCAGTTACTGTGTTCTGGACATGGTGCAGCAGGGCTATGAAGTGCATACCGCCTTTGTTGATACCGGTGGTATGAGCTCCGCTGATAAGGCGGCAATATCCGCCCGGGCAATGTCCCTGGGCGCTACCCAGCACCATGAGATTGCGGTGGCCGACGAGATTTGGCAGGAGTTCGTGGTGCCGTTGGTTTGGAGTCACGCCCGCATGCTGGGTGAGTATCCTTTGCTGTGTTCCGACCGTTACCTGATCGTCAAGCATTGCCTGAAGCTGTGTGATGAATTGGGGACGATACATTTCGGACACGGTTGTACCGGTATGGGCAATGACCAGATGCGCTTTGACCAGACCGTACGTAGCCTGGGCGACTACCAGATTCACGCACCCATCCGTGATTTGCAATCACGCGTGTCTCTGGTGCGCGATCATGAGATGAAAGTGATGAAAGAGGCTGGTTTCGAGATCGCTGCCAGCAGCAGTCGCTACTCCATCAACGAGAATCTGCTGGGCGTGACGATTTCTGGCAGCGAAATTGATCAGTACCAGGCGCCGGCGAATGATGTCTGGACCATAACCCGGGCACGTGAAGAATGGCCCACCAAGGCCATGAGTGTGCGTGTTGGTTTTGAGCAAGGCTGCGCGGTCAGCGTCGACGGCAAGCCGTTAAGCGGCCCCGAAATACTGCAGGTATTAAACAAGCGATTGGGCGAGTATGGCATAGGTCGTCACATTTACACTGGCGATGTAACCATCGGCTTGAAAGGCCGCATTGCTTTTGAATGTCCAGGCATAGACGGTCTGCTGGCAGCTCATCAGGCATTGGAAGACTCAGTGAATACGCGCTTTCAGACTCAATTCCGCGCTGGGATCGCACAACGCTGGGCCGAACTGGTTTACGCAGGGTTTTTCTACGAGCCTCACAAACACGACCTGGAAGCCTATTTGCAAAGTTCGCAACAGTTTGTCACGGGCGAAGTCGAACTGGTCAGTGAAGGCGGTTATCTGTTGGCCGCCAGTGTGGTAACGCCATATCGCTTGCACAAACCTGGTGCAGTCTATGCGCAGAGTTGTGACTGGACACCCGAAGAAGCTGTGGGCTTTATCAAGCTGATGGGTCAGAGCACTACGCTGGCTGGCAAAATCAGGAAAAGTCAGTAATGAGCTTGCAGCCCGTCATCAAACACCTTACCCGCCTGGTGGCCTGCGATACACAGAACCCGCCGCGCCTGATCAGTGCGGATGATGGAATATTCGCTTATTGCGCAAAAACAGTGGGCAGCAGTTTTGACATCCAGGTCTGGGATCACGGCGATGGTCGTGTCAGTTGGTTGGCAGTCCGCGGCAAGCCGCAGATCCTGTTCAATGTCCATCTTGATACTGTTCCGGCAGGCGAAGGCTGGAGTAACGATCCGCATGAATTGGTTATTAGCGACGAGCGGGCCTATGGCCGTGGCAGTTGCGACATTAAAGGTGCTGCAGCCGTATTGTTGGAGATCGCCTCTCACTCGCCGGATCATATGGCCATTTTGTTTACCTCGGACGAAGAGGGCGCCGGCGGCTGCTGTGTCAGCCGTTTTGTCGACGCTGGGTTGGCCGAACCATTCACACAGATAGTGGTTGCAGAACCCACATCTTGCCAGCCGGTATTGGGACATCGGGGCTATCTGTCGGTGAAAACACGCTTTCATGGAATATCGGGACATTCATCCGAAGCGCGGGCATTGAATGATAGTGCCACCCACGATATGGCACGATGGGCAGCAGCAGCATTGGAGGTAGCACGTAAGAAAAAAACCGCTGCTGCCGATCCGGGCGTCTGCATGAATATCGGCATAGTGAATGGTGGCACCAAGAGTAACGTGATTGCCGGTGAAGCTTTTGTGCATTGGAGTGCGCGCCTGAGGCCTGGCGAATCAAACGAGCACTTTCTGGAGCAGATCAAGGTCTGCGCCGCTCAACCAGATAGGGTTGAGTGGGAAGTGCCCTTTGCTGGCGAGCCGCTGCCTGCTGCTAATATGAGTGCAGAAGCGGCCGAGCATTTCTGCACGCGGCATCAGATGAATCCGGCTGCAAACGTGGATTTCTGGACCGAAGCCTCATTGTTTTCTGCTGCCGGAAAACCTGCGCTGGTATTGGGTCCCGGTCGAATCAGCGAAGCGCACCAGACAGATGAATGGGTGGCCTTAAGCCAGCTTGAACTGACGATTAAACGATATGGAGAATTGGTGAAATCAGATGGCTGATATTCGGAATACCGTCAAGCAGGTTTTGAGTCAGCTCGCGAACAGTCGCGAGGCGCGCTACTACCTTTCACAGTACAACAAGGAAGACCGCATGGAGTTTGCGGTTGTAAAGGTGGGTGGCGCGATAATCGAGGAGCAACTCGATCAGTTGGCAGCCGCTCTGGCATTCCTGCGCAACCTCGGTCTGATGCCCATCATTTCACATGGTGCTGGACCGCAGTTGGATAAGGCCATCGCCGAAGCGGGAATACCCACGGAAAAGTACAACGGTTTGCGCGTCACCACGCCTGAAGTCATGGCTATTGCCAGGCCGGTGATTTACCGCGCCAACCGGCAGATCGTATCAGCGTTGGAAGCACAGGGCATCAGGGCCGAGGGCATCCAGCATGGTGTATTTGAATGTGACTACCTCGATAAGGAAAAGCTCGGCCTGGTGGGCGAAATCAAGAGCATAGACCTCGAGGCCATTCGTGAGGCTATTGACCATGGCATGCTGCCGGTCGTCGCTTGCATGGGCGAGAGCGCTACCGGCCAGGTAATGAACATCAATGCCGATATAGCAGCACGCGAATTGATCTGGGCCGTGGAGCCGCAAAAGATCATCTTTCTCACCGGTACCGGCGGCTTGCTCGATGAGGCAGGCCGGGTCATCTCATCCATCAGCCTTAAAACCGATTATGATTACCTGATCAGCCAGCCGTGGGTAAATGGCGGCATGCTGCTCAAGCTGGAGCAAATCGCTAATATTCTCGAGAAATTACCCGACACCGCCTCGGTTTCAATCACCTCGGTCGATAACCTGGCCAAAGAACTCTTTACCCACCGGGGGGCTGGTACACTGATTCGTAAAGGTGAGCGCATTCTCGAATTGGATGATTTCGACGGTGGTAACCGACCAAAAGCCGTCGCTTTGCTGGAGCAGAGCTTTTCCCGGAAATTGAAACCCGGCTACCTTGAAGAGCTGCCATTCGATTTTGTACTGGTTAGTGAATCATACGGTGCTATGGCTATTCTGTTGCAAGGAGTGGATGGTATTCCCTACCTGGACAAGTTTGCCGTAACTCCGGAGGCTCAGGGCGCGGGGCTGGGTTCGGCAGTCTGGCAGACGCTGATAAAACGCTGCCCTCAATTGTATTGGCGGTCGCGGGTAGGGAATCCCGTGACCCAGTGGTATTACGAACAGGCGGATGCCAGCTTTACCGACGGGGGGTGGGTCGCATTCAGTAAAGGCATTCAAGACCGCGATCAGATCTGGCGTTGCCGGGAGGACAGCCTGTCGCGCCAGGAAAGTTGGCTCGCGCTTGAATCAGAACAGGCAGTGAAATGAGCATAAATGTAGTCGTAGTAGGAGCCCGTGGTTATACCGGCAGTGAAATTTTGCCCATCCTGTATCTTCACCCGCAGTGCAAAATTTCTGCCGTAGGCTCAGGCAGCGCAGCGGGCCAGCCATTGACCGACCATGTAAACGGCCTGGAAGGCCTGGACCTCAATTTCTCCGATATCCGCGCTGACAACCTGGCTGACTTTCCAGCAGACGCCTATATCCTGGCCTTGCCGAATGGACAGGCAGGCGCTTATGTAGCGTCCATTGACGCACATTATCCCGATGCGGCGATCATCGATTTGAGCGCTGATTACCGCTTTGACGATACATGGAATTATGGCCAACCAGAGCGCTTCGCCAGCCGACTGGCGGGTGCGCGCCGAATCGCCAATCCGGGCTGTTACGCCACCGGCGCTCAATTGGCACTGTTGCCGATCAAGGAGAAGTTGGTGAGTATGCCCGCAGTTTTCGGGGTATCTGGCTACAGTGGTGCAGGCAAAACGCCATCACGGAAGAATGACCCTGTCGCGCTGAAAGACAATCTGATGCCTTATTCCCTGGCAGACCATGTCCATGAACGGGAAGTATCTCATCAGTTGGGTCGGGACATTCGTTTCATGCCACATGTGGCGCCGTTTTTCAGGGGAATCACGTTGACAATTGCCGCTGAGCTGGATTCAGCACAAACGCCCGAGGGTTTGCGGGCACTTTATCAACAAACTTACGAACCCCACGCTCTGATCGAAGTGCAAGCAGAAGCGCCTGAAGTCGCAGAGGTAAGAGGAAAGCATGGTGTAATCATTGGTGGCTTCACGGTCAGCAAAAAAGACCCCAGGCGTATTGCCGTGGTCAGTGTGCTGGATAATCTGCTGAAAGGTGCAGCAACCCAGGCAGTACAGAACCTGAATCTGGCGTTTGAGTTACCGGTGGCAACTGGCCTGGATGACCCGGATTTTCGCAGCCTGGTTGAAGCCGATGACTGATTTTCTCTGGCAAGCAGCATCGGGTGCCGAAGTAGACCAGGCCATAATGCGCTTTATGGCGGGTGATGATGTGGTGCTTGACCGTGTGCTTTTCCCTCACGACATCAAGGCCACTGTGGCGCATGTGCGCGGCTTGCACCGAATTGACTTGTTCAGCGCGGACGACTGCGAGAAGTTGTGCCAGTTGCTGGAAGAGCTGTTGCGCCAATTCAATTCAGGGAGTTTCCTGTTGGATGATCGTTTTGAAGACGGCCATTCAGCCATAGAAAGCTGGCTAACCGAGCAGGCCGGCGACTTGGGCGCCCGTGTGCACACCGGCCGCAGTCGCAATGATCAGGTGGCAGTTGCAACCCGCCTGTACATGTTGCAGTGCCTGCAGGAGTTGGCAGCTTTGGAAGCTGCCATTGCCGGGGCCTGCCTGAATCAGGCAGAAGCCCACGCCATGCTGCCCATGCCGGGCTATACGCACCTGCAGCGCGCGGTGCCATCCAGTGTAGGTTTGTGGTTGGGTAACTTTGCGGAGTCCTTTACGGACGACCTGGCATTTGCTCACGGTGTCTATCGGGTGCTCGATGCAAACCCTTTAGGCACGGCCGCGGGTTATGGAGTCAATTTGCCCTTGGACCGCAACGGAGTTGCAGCAGAGTTGGGCTTCTCCAGATTGCAGCTCAACCCAATGGCGGTGCAGAATGCTCGTGGCAAGTTTGAGCTTATGGCTCTGCAGGCGGCACTGCATGCGATGCTGGATCTGCGCCGCCTCGCTTGGGATCTCAGCTTGTTCACTACCTCCGAATTTGATTTCGTGCACCTGCCAGACCAGTACACCACTGGCTCATCCATCATGCCCAATAAGCGCAACCCGGATGTAGTGGAGTTGTTGCGTGGGCAGGCGGCTGTTGTCGAAGGCGCTATTGTCGAGATCCAGGCGCTATTGAGTTTGCCCTCGGGCTATCAACGCGATCTGCAGTTGACCAAGCCTGCGCTGATTCGCGGTATGGAAAGCGTGCTGCAGAGTTTGCGCATAACGCCAGCACTGATAGCCGGTTTGGAATTCAATGCGGCGAACATGCGTACCGCAATCACTCCGGAATTGTTCGCAACTGACATTGCTATCCTGAAAGCGGCTGCTGGAGTGCCTTTTCGTGATGCCTATCGCATGGCCAAGGAGCAGTTGGCAGTAATGCCTCCGGGTGATCCACTCGAGAGTCTGGAAAAACGCATCTCTCCGGGGGCTTGCGGCGATTTGCAACTGGTTGAAATTCGCCAGCGTTTGGATGTTCTTGTTACTCAATGGCAGGCCATCGCGCCTGTGATCTGAGTTAATTTTGATCAATTGGTGGAAAATTGGTGGAAAGCGCTTGACCTCCTCCTTGAGGTCTTTATAATGCGCCTCCTTGCTTGGTTGAAACGTCGGTCTGGCAAACCGCCCAGAAAAAAAGTTTTGGAATATTTGTAGGAAAGTTTCCAAAAGGCGTTGACGGAGGATTCGGTTAACGTATAATGGGCGGCCCGCTCAGCACCGGGTAGTGATTCAACTTTGAGTTTGCCGGCGCGGCGATCCGAAAGGGTTCAGCCGCGGGGTTGTTGTGCGGAAACTGGTTGCGAAATGCACCAGGGTTCAAAAGGTTCTTTAACAAGATACAGGTAACTTGTGTGGGCGCTCGTGTCATGGAATTTGCCATGAAGAGAGCGACCATGCCCTGATTAACGCCAGGTTTTGTCTTCGGACGAAATTTGGTTCAGAGCAAGGTTAAGTTCTCAGCTAGAAGATATAGATGGAAAACTGGAGTCAGGCTTTCGGGCCAGGCAAAAGTCGGAAATCGAAAACTTTAAACTGAAGAGTTTGATCCTGGCTCAGATTGAACGCTGGCGGCATGCCTAACACATGCAAGTCGAACGGTAGCAGGAGCTAGCTTGCTAGCTTGCTGACGAGTGGCGGACGGGTGAGTAATGCGTAGGAATCTGCCCTTAAGTGGGGGATAGCCCGGAGAAATCCGGATTAATACCGCATGTGCTCTACGGAGCAAAGCGGGCCTCTGTTTCAAGCTCGCGCTTGAGGATGAGCCTACGTCGGATTAGCTAGTTGGTGGGGTAAAGGCCTACCAAGGCGACGATCCGTAGCTGGTCTGAGAGGATGACCAGCCACACTGGAACTGAGACACGGTCCAGACTCCTACGGGAGGCAGCAGTGGGGAATATTGGACAATGGGCGAAAGCCTGATCCAGCAATGCCGCGTGTGTGAAGAAGGCCTGCGGGTTGTAAAGCACTTTTGTCGGGAAAGAAAATCACAGGACTAATACTTCTGTGCCTTGACGGTACCCGAAGAATAAGCACCGGCTAACTCCGTGCCAGCAGCCGCGGTAATACGGAGGGTGCAAGCGTTAATCGGAATTACTGGGCGTAAAGCGAGTGTAGGCGGCTATGTAAGTCGGATGTGAAATCCCCGGGCTCAACCTGGGAACTGCATTCGATACTGCATGGCTAGAGTCTGATAGAGGGAAGTGGAATTCCAGGTGTAGCGGTGAAATGCGTAGATATCTGGAAGAACACCAGTGGCGAAGGCGGCTTCCTGGATCAAGACTGACGCTGAGGCTCGAAAGCGTGGGGAGCAAACAGGATTAGATACCCTGGTAGTCCACGCCCTAAACTATGTCAACTAGACGTTGGGTTCTTTAATGAACTTAGTGTCGAAGCTAACGCGTTAAGTTGACCGCCTGGGGAGTACGGCCGCAAGGTTGAAACTCAAAGGAATTGACGGGGGCCCGCACAAGCGGTGGAGCATGTGGTTTAATTCGATGCAACGCGAAGAACCTTACCAGCCCTTGACATCCTCGGAACTTTGTAGAGATACATTGGTGCCTTCGGGAATCGAGAGACAGGTGCTGCATGGCTGTCGTCAGCTCGTGTCGTGAGATGTTGGGTTAAGTCCCGCAACGAGCGCAACCCTTGTCCTTAGTTGCCAGCACGTTATGGTGGGAACTCTAAGGAGACTGCCGGTGATAAACCGGAGGAAGGTGGGGATGACGTCAAGTCATCATGGCCCTTATGGGCTGGGCTACACACGTGCTACAATGGTCGGTACAGAGGGTCGCAACCCCGCGAGGGTGAGCTAATCCCAGAAAGCCGATCTTAGTCCGGATCGTAGTCTGCAACTCGACTACGTGAAGTCGGAATCGCTAGTAATCGCGAATCAGCATTGTCGCGGTGAATACGTTCCCGGGCCTTGTACACACCGCCCGTCACACCATGGGAGTGGGTTGCACCAGAAGTAGTTAGCTTAACCGCAAGGAGGGCGACTACCACGGTGTGATTCATGACTGGGGTGAAGTCGTAACAAGGTAGCCGTAGGGGAACCTGCGGCTGGATCACCTCCTTATAGAGCAAGCATCTTTCAAGGTGCGAGCGCCCAACACAAGTTACCTGGGAAACACTGAGACTAAGATCTCGTGTTTCTGAATTGCAGCCGGCCAAAATTTGGGGTCAGAGTAAAAATTTACTTGGCCTTCAAATTCCTGAGCTTGGGGTTGGAACAAATTTTTGCTCTGACCCCAAATTTTGGGTCTGTAGCTCAGTTGGTTAGAGCGCACCCCTGATAAGGGTGAGGTCGGAAGTTCGAATCTTCCCAGACCCACCACGTTCGGGGCCATAGCTCAGCTGGGAGAGCGCCTGCCTTGCACGCAGGAGGTCGGCGGTTCGATCCCGCCTGGCTCCACCAATGTGGTCCGGGAACGGTTGCAAACAGTAGAATTTGTGGTTGTGTTGATTTACGCATGAAGCGAAATGCCGAATGCAGACACAAGCGCTGAACATGAAGGCTGAGAAGTAACTGCTACGGCAAGTGCATCAAGGTTTGATTGTTGTTCTTTAACAATATGGGAGTTCTGTCAAGAGCGTCTTGGGTTCAAGACGGCTTGAAGCGTAATTGTGATGATTACGCCAAAGTCGAAATGAACACAGGACATTGTGTCAGCAAAACGCAAATTTGATGTCGTATCAAATTTGTCAGGTTTAGTCCGGTAGAGCTTAGCCGCTTCTACTGTTGGTTAACCAAAAGCTTGCCAGGAAAGACTGAAGTTGCGTTATACAAAAGGGCAACAGCAGTTGGAACTGGTACTCGCAAAAAAGTGTGGTGATCTTTACGAGCAATCGAATTGATCTCACGCTGTTTAAGTGAGAGGGTTTTAGGTTATATGACCAAGTGACTAAGCGCACATGGTGGATGCCTTGGCGGCAGAAGGCGATGAAGGACGTGTAAGTCTGCGATAAGCCTCGGGGAGCTGACAAATTAGCTTTGATCCGGGGATTTCCGAATGGGGAAACCCACCGCATTAGCGGTATCGTTACTTGAATACATAGGGTAACGAAGCGAACCCGGAGAACTGAAATATCTAAGTACCCGGAGGAAAGGAAATCAATTGAGACTCCCTCAGTAGCGACGAGCGAACGGGGACTAGCCCTTAAGCCTATTTAGTTTTAGTAGAACAGTCTGGAAAGTCTGGCCATAGACGGTGATAGCCCGGTATACGAAAAGGCAATTTAGGTGAAAACGAGTAGGGCGGGGCACGTGAAACCCTGTCTGAACATGGGAGGACCATCTTCCAAGGCTAAGTACTCTCTGCCGACCGATAGTGAACTAGTACCGTGAGGGAAAGGCGAAAAGAACCCCGGAGAGGGGAGTGAAATAGACCCTGAAACCGTGTGCGTACAAGCAGTGGGAGCCTGGATTTATCCGGGTGACTGCGTACCTTTTGTATAATGGGTCAGCGACTTACTTTCAGTAGCAAGCTTAACCGTATAGGGTAGGCGAAGGGAAACCGAGTCTTAATAGGGCGAATAGTTGCTGGGAGTAGACCCGAAACCGAGTGATCTAGCCATGAGCAGGATGAAGGTGAGGTAACACTTACTGGAGGTCCGAACCCACTAATGTTGAAAAATTAGGGGATGACTTGTGGCTAGGAGTGAAAGGCTAAACAAACTCGGAGATAGCTGGTTCTCCTCGAAAGCTATTTAGGTAGCGCCTCGTGTATTGCCCTAGGGGGTAGAGCACTGTTATGGCTAGGGGGTCATACCGACTTACCAAACCATGGCAAACTCCGAATACCTAGGAGTATGAGCACGGGAGACACACGGCGGGTGCTAACGTCCGTCGTGGAAAGGGAAACAACCCAGACCACCAGCTAAGGTCCCAAAATCACTACTAAGTGGGAAACGATGTGGAAAGGCCCAGACAGCCAGGAGGTTGGCTTAGAAGCAGCCACCCTTTAAAGAAAGCGTAATAGCTCACTGGTCGAGTCGGTCTGCGCGGAAGATTTAACGGGGCTAAGTAGTGTACCGAAGCTGTGGATTCAAATTTTCTTCGGATTATTTGGATGGTAGAGGAGCGTTCCGTAGGCCTGCGAAGGTGGATTGAGAAGTCTGCTGGAGGTATCGGAAGTGCGAATGCTGACATGAGTAACGATAATGCGGGTGAAAAACCCGCACGCCGAAAACCCAAGGTTTCCTAGCGCAACGTTAATCGGCGCAGGGTGAGTCGGCCCCTAAGGCGAGGCTGAAAAGCGTAGTCGATGGGTAGCAGGTTAATATTCCTGCACCAACTGTTATTGCGATGGAGGGACGGAGAAGGCTATACACGCCAGCTGTTGGATGTGCTGGTATAAGCGTGTAGGGAGTAGTTCTAGGAAAATCCGGAATTACATATCCTGAGGCGTGATGTGGGGTCCCAACATAGGGACGAAGGTGTTGATGCCATGCTTCCAGGAAAATCTTCTAAGCTTCAGATAACAGTTGACCGTACCGAAAACCGACACAGGTGGGTAGGTTGAGAATACCAAGGCGCTTGAGAGAACTCGGGTGAAGGAACTAGGCAAAATGGTACCGTAACTTCGGGAGAAGGTACGCCCTTGCTGGTGATGAGACTTGCTCTCTGAGCTGGTGGGGGCCGCAGTAACCAGGCCGCTGCGACTGTTTATTAAAAACACAGCACTCTGCAAACACGAAAGTGGACGTATAGGGTGTGACGCCTGCCCGGTGCCGGAAGGTTAATTGATGGGGTTAGCAGCAATGCGAAGCTCTTGATCGAAGCCCCGGTAAACGGCGGCCGTAACTATAACGGTCCTAAGGTAGCGAAATTCCTTGTCGGGTAAGTTCCGACCTGCACGAATGGCGTAACGATGGCGGCGCTGTCTCCACCCGAGACTCAGTGAAATTGAAATCGCTGTTAAGATGCAGTGTAACCGCGGCTAGACGGAAAGACCCCGTGCACCTTTACTATAGCTTCACACTGAACTTTGATTAGGTTTGTGTAGGATAGGTGGGAGACTTTGAAGCCAGGACGCTAGTTCTGGTGGAGTCAACCTTGAAATACCACCCTGATGTAATTGAAGTTCTAACCCAGGCCCGTCATCCGGGTCGGGGACAGTGTGTGGTGGGTAGTTTGACTGGGGCGGTCTCCTCCTAAAGAGTAACGGAGGAGCACGAAGGTGGGCTAATCACGGTCGGACATCGTGAGTTTAGTGCAATGGCATAAGCCCGCTTGACTGCGAGATCGACGGATCGAGCAGGTACGAAAGTAGGTCATAGTGATCCGGTGGTTCTGTATGGAAGGGCCATCGCTCAACGGATAAAAGGTACGCCGGGGATAACAGGCTGATACCGCCCAAGAGTTCATATCGACGGCGGTGTTTGGCACCTCGATGTCGGCTCATCACATCCTGGGGCTGTAGCCGGTCCCAAGGGTATGGC
>Ga0163153_10003694_pt1 | contig 20137 bp, 16 predicted proteins | sample OliLakLV19MP6IB1_FD_148629 | JGI IMG/M metagenome (GOLD analysis project Ga0163153, IMG submission 148629) | Freshwater microbial mat bacterial communities from Lake Vanda, McMurdo Dry Valleys, Antarctica - Oligotrophic Lake LV.19.MP6.IB-1 | ecosystem: Environmental > Aquatic > Freshwater >...
GGACATGGTGAAACCTCGATCGTTTTGGGTTTGGTTGTGGTCTTCGTCCGCTTCGGGTAGATGCCGTGCATGCGTCGGCATTGCCCGCAGAGAGCAAACACGCCGCCGCGAGTCGGAACGCGCAATGCGATCGCAGGGCGGACTTGGCACAGGTGGCAGTCACTCACGTCGTGATCCCCCGAAAGGGATTGGATCGCCACGCAAGTTGCGGAACAGAATCCGCGAGAGTAAGATTCATTCGCACAGTACAACTCCAGTTTGAGCTACCGCCCCGGTTCGCACCCGGGGCGGCAGCGTTTGATGGTTAAGCCTCCACAATCGCGGCGAGTTCCTCGATTTCGCGTTCGAGTGAATCAATCGCCGAGTCCAGCTCCATTCGCTCCCACTGTGCATCTTGCGTGTAGGATTGCAGGGTGCCGACACGACTGCGGACGGAGTTCAGGTCGAGTTTGCTCTTGAGCACTCGCCCGCGATCGTTCATGGCGGCCTCGACCGTACGCATCAGCTCACTGCGTGTTTTGTCCATCTGCTGAAAGACATGAAGCAGACCTCTGGCGGCAGACTCGCATTCATACAGCCCGCCGAAGTCCTCAACGACGTCTCCCAAACTTCGCTGTTTCTGTTGCACAGCCATTGCACGAATCTCCAGCACGGCACTTTGAAGAAACGCCCCAGCCGCCGCCGTGAAAGCAGAGGGGCGCGGGGTTAGTTTTGGGAATCGCCGCAATCGACCGTGCGGGCTTCGAGAAACGCCAACACGTCTTCGCGCCGGTATCTGATGTTCCGCCCGACGCGAGTGAATCGAAGCGGGTAGCGGCGATGATGCCGCCAAGCGACCAGAGTGGCCGGCTTCACGTCGAGGATGTGGGCAACTTGCTCAGTGTCGAGCAACGCGGGAATGTCTACGGCTAGCATGTTTCACCTGAGTTGAATTTGGTCAGTGACCAGCAACGTCAGGCGAAGTCTAGACGGGAATAACGCGCAAACAGTACGCGCTTAGTTAGCGCTAAGTGCGCATCAACCGAGTTTGAGTCGGCATCCCGACTTGTTGCTAGTTTCAAGCAACTTTTGAATCGGCTCAGGACACTGTTTGCGCAGTGTATCGGTCCGCGTTCCGAGCAAACGATTATCAAGCTCTTTGGCATCTGACGCGCTGACCCACGCACCCGCCGGGGAATTCAGCATTTCCAGCCACACGGCGAGCTGTGTTGATTTGAGCTGCAATCGCTTATCGTCGAGCGTGGCGCACAGGCCATTCACGTCAATTGACAAACGATGCTTCGCGGCCGGCGGCTTCGGGTTGGGGTGCCCTTTGGCAAACGGCAACAGATTCTCCATCGCAATGCCAAACTCTGCAATTGCGGCGGCATCCCCTTCGTAGTTCAAGTTGCGGCGCTCGTATGACGCCTCACAAACGGCATCGATAAATCTGCGATGCACGTCGGCGACACGAGTAATTCGGTCCGCAATCTCGGGACGCGCTTGCAATGCGGCTGAGTAAGCATTTTTCCAGGCGATGTTGCTGACCACTTCATGCAGCAGCGGCGGTTTAGGAATAACCTCTCCGGTCAAGGCGTCCTTGCGCGGCGGGCTTTGGTCCTCATAAAAACCCATCGAAGTGTGCCAGCCGCTTTCATTCTCGGGATTCGGCACCGGCTGATACGCTGGCTCCAACCAGCCGTTGCGGTGAAGTTCTAGTCCGTGTTGGTGTGTCCAAGCAAGCGAATTGTGGTGTGATGCCACCTCGTGAATGAACCTCGCCAATGCGTCCATCACTTCGCCCTCCCTGCCGCCAATAAAGCGTCCACGGCCTTGGTGACCGATTCGCGGACCGTGGATTGCGTGAGTCGCGAGTAAACCGCCGTCGCCGATGAACCGGGCGAATGCCCTAGCGAAGCGCCGATGATGGTCTGACTAGCACCGCCAATCGCCTGCCAGCTTCCCAGCGTCCGGCGAAGATCATGCAATCGCAGGTCGGTAATCCCAGCCGCCGCACAAATCGCCCGCCATGCCTTGTCCGGTTGCGAGGCGTGACCGCTCTTGCTATCGCTCCGGTTGGCAGGGAACACCCACGGCGAGCCCGTCACAATCTCACGCTGGGCTTCTAAGACCTCCACGGCCTGTGGTGCCAACTCGACGTTGACCGGCTTGCCGCTCTTGGTCTCCGGCAGCCGCCATACGGCGCGTTGCCAGTCGATTTGCTCCCATCGGGCCGCCAGCGCGTTCGCGCGTCTCACGCCCGTCAGCAGCAGCAGCCGGAAGTAATTGCGCCAGGCGGCGTCTGGACAATCGTCGATGGCTCGTAGCAGTTTCGGCACTTCATCGGGCAGCAGGAATCTGTCCCGGGATTGTTCCTTGAACCGATCCACGGCGAGGGCTGGGTTGTCGCCCTTCCAGCCGAGTTTGCCGGCAGCGGTGCTGAATAGTTTGCCGACCAGTTCGATAACTCTGTTCGCCTGGTACTGACCGTGGTCGGTGCCGAGTCGAGTGTGGAAAGCTTGGACCTCTTCGGTGCGGATGGTCGCCAGCCGTCGATTTTTCCACGGCGACAGGTAGGCGTTGAACATCCGCTCATCTTCGCGCCACGTCTTTTTCTTCAACCGGGCGAAGTGCTCCAAGTGGAAGTTGAATACGTCGCCGAGCGTGACCTCGGCGCGGCGGTTCCGCTTGGCTTCTTGCGGGTCTTGCCCATCGGCGACTTGCCCGTTGATTTTCGCCGCTACTTTGCGGGCTTGCTCGATGCTGGTCCCCGGGAACGTCCCGATACGTACGCGCTGGGGCCGACCATCGACACGGCCATTGCGGTAGAACGTCCGGCCGCCGGCTTGCGTGACCGCCAAGCATAGCCCTGGCACAAGTTCGTCATAGACGAAGATGCGCCCTTCCGCCGGTGCCGGGAATCGCTCTAGCGATCCCTTGGAGAATCGAAACTTGATTGGCTCGGCACGGCCATCGGGGTCCGCAACCCGCAACTTGCTACGCATCGTGTAGCCTCACTGGGTCGGTTCTGTGCTACGTCTGTGCTACGCACTCGGTCAATTCCCATGAATCTGGGTGTAGCACAATGTATGCGTGAAACGGCGGAAAGTAAAGCAGTATAGACGCTTATCAATCTCGATGAACCAGTGAGCATGCGCCTTTACACTGGCTCTGAACCAGTTAGCCTAGGTTCGAATCCTAGTTCCCCAATTTCTCTCCTTGATCGGGAACTACCTGTCCCAGCCGGCCAGGTTGAGTCGCGGCGCTTCCACGGTCACGCGCGGCCTTCCAGTGTCTTCAGGTTCTTGTAGGAAACCGCGCCGCGCGCCGTCGTGATGGTCTTCAGAGCTTTGCAAAGGCTTTCGACCGCGTCGATGTAGTTTTGGTCGGGCTTGGACTTGTCTTTGGCGATCGTGTTTTTGTGGTCGACCAAGTCGTCGACCCCTTCGAAAAAGACTTCCAAAGCCACGCGCGCCTCCGTGACCTGAGTGCGGGCCGCCGCCTTGGAATAGGCCTGCATCGCCTTTTCGGCCTGCTTCGCGGCATTAAGCGTCTTGAACTTCTTTTCCAGTTCGCTGTACTTCTTGGCCTCGGTTTTGAACTTGGCCAGAGCGGCGTCCATGTCTCCTTCGAGGGAGATGATGTCGATCTTCGTGTTGGTCGGGCTTTTCGTTTGTTGCAGCTTCTCCAGTTCCCGTGCCACGGGCGTCTCGAACCCGATCACCACTTTGTTAAAGGTCGCGCCCGCCATGTGGATTTCACTCAGGGCGTTCGAGGCGGTCTGATCTGTGACTTCGTTGGATTTGGTTCTCGCTTCGCCCGCGAAGGTCAGCACCTTCACCGCAGTTTTTTCGATGACGGCGTGCAGCGCGGTGAGGGCGTCCATCACAGCCTTACGATGTCCCTTGCCGAATGCCGCGTCGACCTCTTTGAGCGCCGGCGTCATCCCGGTGTCGGCCTTCAGAAACGTGGCGGCGAGCTTCTTAAAATCGGCCGGAATCGCGGCGCCGCCGTTCTGCAGTTCCGTCAGAACGTTCGCCTTGAAGGCCTTCTTTTCCTTTTCCCAGTCTTTGAGAAACGCGGTCATCGAATGCCACTCCTGCCAGGTTGAAAGTTGCTCGTCAAAGCTGAAAAGCCGCCTGCCGGGAGCAGTATCGCAGATTGATTTGGAGGGGCAAGCGGCGACGCAATGCGAGACGACGCCTCAGGTCTCCCCCAGACCGTCTCCGACACCGATTGGGCGTTCGGCGTTGCAGCCACGGCCGGCGCCACGTATTTCTTCACGCCCAAGTTGTTCCTCGACCTGAGCTACACGTTCGCCAACCCCTTCCCGGAAGAATTCCATGCGGAATCGCCGTTCCACAACGAGTTCTACAGCCCGCGCGTCTACGAAGGGACGCTGGTCGGCGACTACACGGCGGAAATGAGCATGCACTTGCTGACGATCTCGCTGAACGTGGGGTTCTGAACGCACTCCGCCAGGCAATTTTGTAGGTCAGGCACCCCGGTCGAAGTCGAAGCTGCTTGCCCCGCCGAAGCATCCTGCAAAGTCCAGAGTCGTTGAAGGCTAATTGCCTGACAAGGAAGAGCGGCCGCGTTCCGTCAGGCAATTTGCCGGCAACTTCTCTGGTTGTTGCGACGGCTAATCGCTGTACGAGCGTTTCGACTTCGGCGAGGGTGCCTGACCTACAGGATTGGATTGGGCGCCATCGTTTAGATTTGCATCACGAAGCTAAGTTTTCTCGCTCAGGTCGGCATCGTCGGCATGCAGCCGATGCAGCATCCGATGCACGACGGGTCCCAGAGCGATGCCCGCGATGACGAGCACCGCGAACCCGCTGTAGAGTGCATAGATACCCGCAAAGATTTTTCCGGCCGCGGTCTCAGGTTGCATCAAAGGGCCCATGCCGGACAAGATCATCGACGCATTCAGGAAGGCGTCGATCCAGGAAAGATCCTCCAAATAATGATAGCCTGCCATCCCGGCTACGAGCGACAACACGATCAGCCCCATGCCCACGCCGACGCTGATCAGCAATCGCTTGAGGAATTGAAACCCGGGGAGGAGCGGCTGGCCAACGTGTTCGAAACGCAGTTTCATGCGAGCATCATACCGCAACACTCGCCTAGTTGCCGAGTAGCGCGGCGAGCGTGAACGGAGCGCCAGCGAATCGCGCCTTTTGTAGGTCAGGCACCCCGGTCGAAGTCGATGCCGCCGGCCCCGCCGAAAGATGTCGCCAAAGCCCAGCGTCGTCGAAGGCTAATTGCCTGACAAGGAATAGCGCGCGGATCCGTCAGACACGTTGTTGGCGAGGACGTTGTACGTCGCGATGGTTGTTTTTCAGGCCGGCCGTTTGGCTTCAGCGGAGGTGCCTGACCCACTTGGCTGCGTGTCGTCAGGGAAGGTGAAATCAGACTCTACCAAGCTGTCTGCCGCCGAATACAAATGTGCCGAATGGAATTCAAACCACGCCATCGGCCCGTCAGTCGAACGGTAGGTTCGCTCCAGTGGCGTTCCGTGAAAACAGCGAATAAACCTGCTGCGCGCCGGTGCGCCAAGAAGCAACTCTACTTCTTGCGCGCACTGCTCCTTCCATTCATCAAATTGTTTCCATTCGTGGGCGACATCTCCGCCAAGCCTTGTTGGTCCGATGCACGATACGGGCGCGTGAACTGTGTAGTTCGCTAGTGAAATAATTCGCGTGCGCCCTTCTTCGGCAATTTCGCGAAGCCGTGCCTTTGTACGCGCGAGTCTAGCCGGTGCGCTTGTCAACTGTTCGCCAAGTTTCCCACTGAGCGAATCTCGTTCGAGCCTCACGTGATTAAAAGCGTAGAATGTTGCGGCGACGATCCCCAACGCCATCGCAGTGAGCCAAACCCAGGTCGAGAAGCCGTCCCATCGCGTAATGTCGAGTATGAGGCCGAGAATTCCAAAAAGCTCGCCGATGGCAAGCATCCAGAACCAGCGACCAAGAACGCGAATGAACTCGAATGCGGATTTGCGGTATGCATTCATGAACGCTACTTTCTTGCCGATACGACATTCAGTGCCAACTCTTCTATGGTCGACGCACGCGACAATGGCCAAACGAAACAGGCCGGCGAAATGCCGAGGCGTTGACGCAACGAGGAGCGACCGAGTGTCGTTAGGTAGGTGGCACCAGACGACAATGTGCGTGGCAATGGTCAACCCTTCGACGTACGTTTCGCTTCCGCAACCGTGCCTGAACTAGCGAACTTCAGTCTCGTGGCGCTTTCTCGAAAAACTCGATCGTGTTCCTGTATTTGTGCTCAACTCCAAATGGAATCTCATAGGCTCCCAGCAAGCCAAGAAGCCACGCCAATTCCTTCCCTTCAAGGCACCCGCTCGGACGAAGCGAACGAACATAACATGCTTTCGGCCAGTTTACCGCATAGAGCCTTTGCGGCCCGCCCTTACATGGAATCTCGGCCTCAAACAAAAGAAAATCCGGTTGTTTGGCACCGATGTCACTCGATACATGCTTGCGAATTACGATTGATGCCTTGGGCGTCGCAATGGCCCCGATTAGCTCAGGCTTTTCATACCACGTTGCGGCGTCCGTCACGGCCTTTCCCATGATCAGATTATGTCGGTCGCTTGCAATGTATTTGCCGATTGAGAACGCACCTCGAAGAAATACGGCTCTTGAAAGGCAGAATGACACCAGACGCCGCACGATTGTTGCAAATCCCTTGATCGCCTCATAGATTTCTTCGTCTTTTGCCTCTAATGCAACTATGATCGTATCGTTGAATGTAAACAATTTCGGCAAGAAGATACCGCGGGCTGCCGATTGATCGCTTGCCTTTGCGTCGACGACTTGGCGAAGGTCGTCTTGAAGCTCGACGAAGGATCGAATCTGGTCATCGTCGAAGTTCTTGACGCCAAGTGCGTCGAAGACTCCGACGATGCCGAACGATTGCTCAACTTCCATGGATCTGCCCTTCTTACTCATTCGCGCCAACTCCCTCCAGCACCACCAGCGGTTCTCCATTCGCCGCCATCTTCCGAATATCTTCCGTGATCTTCATCGAGCAGTATTTCGGGCCGCACATGCTGCAGAAGTGGGCGCTTTTGAACGTGTCTTGCGGGAGGGTTTCGTCGTGCATCCGCCGGGCGGTTTCTGGGTCCAGCGAGAGGCGGAATTGTTCGTTCCAGTCGAAGGCGAACCGGGCGCGGCTCAGGGCGTCGTCGCGGTCGCGGGCGCCGGGGCGTTGGCGGGCGAGGTCGGCGGCGTGGGCTGCGATCTTGTAGGCGATTACGCCTTGTTTCACGTCGTCGATCTCCGGCAGGCCGAGATGTTCCTTCGGCGTGACGTAGCAGAGCATCGCCGCGCCGCTCCAGCCGGCTAACGCGGCGCCGATGGCGCTGGTGATGTGGTCGTAGCCGGGGGCGATGTCGGTGACGAGCGGGCCGAGCACGTAGAACGGCGCGCCTTGGCAGATGTCGATCTGGCGCTTGATGTTCATCTCGATCTCGTGCATCGGGATATGCCCGGGGCCTTCGACCATGACTTGCGTGCCTTTGGCCCAGCCTTTCTTGGTGAGCTCGCCGAGGACGTCGAGCTCGGCAAATTGCGCGGCGTCGCTGGCGTCGGCGATGCTGCCGGGGCGGAGGCCGTCGCCGAGGCTCCAGGTGACGTCGTACTCGCGCATGATGTCGCAGAGGTCTTCGAAGTGCGTGTACAGTGGATTCTGTTGTCGATGGGCCATCATCCACTTGGCCATCAGCGAACCGCCGCGGCTGACGATGCCGGTGACGCGCTGCATGGTGAGATGCAGGTGTTCGAGCATGACGCCGCAATGGACGGTCATGTAATCGACGCCTTGCTTGGCCTGATGCTCAACCATGTCGAGGAAATGCTGCGGCCGCATGTCCTCGATATTGCCGCCGAGTTGTTCGAGCATCTGGTAGATCGGCACCGTGCCGATGGGGACCGGCGAGGCGTCGATGATCGCCTGGCGGATGCGATCGATGTCCTTGCCCGTGGAGAGGTCCATCACCGTGTCGGCGCCGAAGTGCACCGCGGTGTGGAGCTTGTCCAACTCCGTTTCGCGATTGCTGGTCACCGCCGAGTTGCCGATGTTGGCATTGATCTTGCAACTCGAGGCGACGCCGATGCACATCGGCTCCAGCTTCTTCTGCAAGTGAACTTTGTTGGCCGGAATCACCATCCGTCCGGCGGCGACTTCATCGCGAATCAACTCCGGCGCCAGTTGCTCGCGCTGGGCGACGAATTCCATCTCCGAAGTAATCTGCCCTGCCCGGGCGGCGAGAAGCTGAGTCATCATGGGCACCTTTGAAAACGGCCGACGGAGGAACAACGTCTATTGCGTGGAATCACCACGGAGGCACGGAGAACACGGAGGGGAGGAGAAAGTTGTTTTGAACCGCAGAGGCGCTGAGAGAGGAGTGGGGAAATTTGAATTCCTAAATTCGAATGTCGAATCAAATTTGAAACTCGAATGCCGAATGACTTGATTCGTCGACGACGACGAAGGTTGGTCGTCGAGCATTCAACAATGAATGCATTCAGATTTCGTCATTCAAATCTGATTCGACATTCCAATTTAGAAATTCAGAATTCCTCTCCGCGTCTCAGCGCCTCCGCGGTTCAAAAAAGCATTCCCCTCACTCTTCCCCTCCGAGTTCTCCGTGCCCTCCGTGGTGAATCCTCGGAGTTGACTCGTCAGCCAGGGTTGTTGGACGTAACTGTAAGTCTCGATTCATCTTAGCGGTGGAGCACTAAGTGTCAATCATGCTCGGCGGCGCTGGCGTCTTGGGCCAGGGATGCGGCCAGATAGCGACCGGTGATGGACTCTTTTGCCTGGGCGACGGCTTCCGGCGTGCCCGTGGCGACGATGCGGCCGCCAGACTCGGCGGCTTCGGGGCCGAGGTCGATGATGTGGTCGGCGGCGCGGATCACGGCCAGGTTATGCTCGACGACGATCAGCGAGTGGTCGGCATCGAGGAGCGCCGTGAAGCAATCGAGCAGTTGGACGATGTCGGCGAAGTGCAGCCCGGTGGTTGGCTCGTCGAGCAGAAACAGACAGCGGCCGCGGCGCTTCGCGCTCAAGTATCCGGCGAGTTTGAGACGCTGTGCCTCGCCGCCGGACAGCGTGTTGGCCGGCTGGCCGAGGCAGATGTAATCGAGCCCGACGTCCATTAGGCGTTTGAGTTTCGTCTGCGCTTTCTTCTGGCCGCGGAAGAACGTGAAGGCCTCGCGGACGGTCATTTCCAAGACGTCGGCGATGTCGCGGCCGCGGTATTTGATCTCCAGCACTTCGCGCCGATATCGCCGCCCGTGACATTGCGGGCATTTCATGTAGACGTCGGCCAGGAACTGCATGTCGACGGCGAGATGGCCGTCCCCTTCGCAAGTGGCGCAGCGGCCGTCGGCGGAGTTGAAGCTGAAATGGCTGGCCGTGTAATTGCGCAATTTGGCGTCGCCGGTGGCGGCGAAGGCGGCGCGGATCTCATCGAAGGCCTTGACGTAGGTCACCGGGTTCGAGCGCGGCGAGCGGCCGATGGGGCTTTGATCGACGAGTTGGCAATCATCGAGCTGCCCGTCGCCTTGCAAGTCGGTGAATTCGAGCGGTTTCGGCGCGTCGAGGCCGAGTCGGCGGCGCACCGCGGGATACAGCGTGTCTTCGATTAGAGTGCTCTTGCCGGATCCGCTGACGCCCGTGACGACGCAGAGGACGCCGAGCGGAAATTCGACGGAGACGTTCTGCAGATTGTGCCCCAGCGCGCCGGTGAGGCGAATCCAGCCATGGTTCGGTTCGCGCCGACGTGACGGCGTGCTGATCAGGCGGCGACCAGCCAAGTAATCACCGGTCAGACTGTTTGGCGCTTTGAGAATTTCCTCCGGCGTCCCTTGAAAGACAAGCTGCCCGCCGCGTTGCCCGGCGCTCGGACCGATCTCGACGAGTTGGTCCGCGGCTTGAATGAACTGTTCGTCATGTTCGACCACGACGACCGTGTTGCCGCGATTGCGCAGACCTTGGACGGAATGCACGAGCCGCTCGGTATCGCGTGGATGCAGTCCGATCGACGGTTCGTCCAGCACATACAGCATGTTGACCAAACTCGAACCGAGCGCCGCCGTGAGCGCCACGCGCTGGGCCTCGCCGCCGCTGAGCGTGCGCAACGTGCGATCGAGGGTGAGATAGCCCAGTCCAACGGCGGCCAGATAGCCCAGCCGCGCGCGGAGTGGCTCGAGCATCACGCGGGCGATCTTGCGTTCCTCGGTGGACAGTTGCAGCGCGTCGAGGAACGCGATGGCGTCGTGCACCTTCAGCGTCAAGACATCGGCGACGTTCTTCCCCGCGATGCGCACCGCCAATGCTTCCGGCCGAAGGCGCGCGCCATGGCACGCCGGGCAGGGCTGATAACTGCGCCACCGGCTCAGAAATACGCGGAGGTGCATCTTGTACTTACGGCGCTCCAGCCACTGGAAGAAACCTCGCAGGCCGCCGAAGTTACGCTCGGGTACGCCGTCATAGACGAGTTGGCGCTGGCGCTCATCAAGTTGACTGTAGGGAACGTCGACGGGAATGCCGTAGTCCTTCGACAGCGCCAGCAGTTCTTCCAACTCGTGCGCGTACGATGGGGTGTTCCACGGGGCGATCGCGCCTTGGCGTAGTGTCTTCTCCGGATTCGGGATCACTAGGTCCAGGTCGATTGAGACGATGTTGCCAAAGCCTTCACACGTCGGACAGGCGCCTTCCGGGTGATTGAAGCTGAGCAGCCGCGGGTCCGGCTCGGGATAGTCGCGTGCGCAGTGATCGCAGCGGAAGCGGTTGCTGTAGGCGGTGCGCTGCCAGGACTGTCCGTCGAGCAAATACGAAGACGTGGGTGCCACTGGCGGCTTGTCCGCCAGTGTTGGGCCATCCTGAACTGTTGATCGCTCGTCAGCACTGGCGGTCAAGCCGCCAGTGGCACCCGTCCAGATGTGGCAGATGCCGCCGTGACGGAAAGCGGTTTCGAGGGAGTCGCGCGTGCGCTCGGCAGCAGCGACGGTGGTGAGGCGATCGACGACGACATGCACGCGACCGTCACGCGGCGGGCGTTCTGGCGGCGCATCGGCGAGATTGATCGTGCGATCGTCCCAGATCACGCGGGCGAACCCGGATTCTTGGAGCGTGGCAATGGTGGCCGAAACTTCCGACGCAGTGAGGGAGGCTATCGGATACGTGACGAGGAACCGCGTCCCAGCTTCAAGCCGCGCGAGTTCGTCGGCCACGCTCTGGGAAGAGTCACGTCGCACTTCGCGTCCGCATGTGATGCAATACACACGACCCAGTCGGGCGAACAGCAACCGCAAATAATCGTTGGCCTCGGTGGTGGTGGCCACGGTCGAGCGGCTCGATCGATTGGGCGCGCGCTGCTCGACGGCGATGGCCGGAGGAATCCCGTCGATGCGTTCCGCGGCTGGCTTTTCGATCCGCTCCAAGAATTGCCGCGTGTAGGCGGAAAAACTCTCGATGTACCGCCGCTGACCTTCGGCGTAGAGCGTATCGAACGCCAGGCTGCTCTTGCCGGACCCACTGACGCCGCAAAGGACAATCAACTTGCGGTGCGGCAGGTCGAGGTCCAGATGCTTCAGATTATGCACCTCCACGCCGCGCAGTTGGATCAGGCGTGGAACGGCCATGGTCGGGATTCGCTCAGTAGTCGATGCAGGGATGTCGCGAATCCGGTATTTTATCTCGGTGTGGCAAACTGTAGGAGGCGTCTCCGACGCCGATGGAGTTGACGCGGATACGCGCAAATGGCCGCAAATGCGTTCGCTCCATCGGCGTCGGAGACGCCTCCCACAGGCCTGGCTATTGCCCTACTTCTGCGGAAATCATAGTCTCGAACGGTAAGCCTATCGCTCCATCGCGTGCGTCATGACTCGTCAGAAAGCACCATCACGACCCCGCGCCCGACGAAGCTTGGGCTCGATTACTTCCGAGGTTCAGCGACCGACGTAGCGCGCAATTTGATCGGCAAGGTGCTCGTGCGGCGCGGGGAGGGATTGCGATTGCGAGCCCGGATCACCGAGACCGAGGCGTATCTTGGTCCACAGGATTTGGCGTCCCATTCTTCGCGCGGGCGGACGCGACGGACGGAGACGATGTTCGGGCCGCCGGGCAGAGCGTATGTCTATTTGATCTACGGTATCTACGACATGCTGAACGTCGTCGTCGGCACGGAAGGCGAGGCGCACGCGGTGCTGATTCGCGCCGCGGTTCCCCTTGATGGCTGGCAAGCGAAGCTCACGGGGCCGGGTTTGCTGGCCCGCGGCTTCCGCGTCACGCGCGCCGAGAACGGGGTCACGGTCACCGGCAAAGAGCTGTATTTCCAAAACTTGCCCGGCTATCGCCCGAGCATCGCGATCACGCCGCGGATCGGCATCGACTACGCGAAGGAATGGAAAGATGTGCCGCTGCGGTATATCGATGAGCAAGTGATCTCTCAACGGCGCCCGCGGTAGCCGAGGTCTGCGACGTCGGCCGGAGAACGCGCGGATATCACGCCACGCGCCGATCTGCAATCGACGTCCGCTCCACCGCCCTCACAGAGGGCGGCTACAGTCGGATTAGAACATCGTCGCCTTTCGCTCCGCGAGAGTGCGTTTCCTTTCGCGGAGCGAAAGGAGACTGTGATACGTCGTTCGCCCTTACCCGCCCATCTTCGGAAACATGTCGCGGACCATCGTGATCGCGGCCGGGCCGACGAGCACCACGAAGATGCCGGGGAAGATGAACAACACCAGCGGGAAGATCAATTTCACCGCCGTCTTGGCGGCTTTTTCTTCCGCGAGTTGCCGGCGACGCGTGCGCATCGAATCGCTCTGCACGCGGAGGGCCAGTGCGATGCTGGAGCCGAATTTGTCGGCCTGAATCAGAATTGCAGCCAACGCGCGGACGTCGTCCACGCCGGTGCGAATGCCCAACTCATGCAGCACCGTGGAGCGCTGACGCCCCATTTGCAGTTGCAGATTCGACAAGGCGAATTCATCGGAAATGACGCGGTACGTTTTCTTCATTTCCTCGGACACCTTCCGCATGGCCTGGTCGAGGCCGAGGCCGGCTTCCACGCAAACCACCATCAGATCGAGGGCGTCCGGCAGGCCGAGGAAGATGTTCTGCTTGCGGCCGCGGATCATCCACCACAGCACCACCTCCGGGAGGAAGAACAGGCCGCCGGCGGCGAGGATCACGTACATCACGGATTGTTGCGTGACGCCAACGCCGAGCAAGCTGCCGGAGCCGAGCACCAGGCCGGTGATCAGCCCGACGAATTTCATACTCAGAAAGACCGTCGGCGCCGCTTCGCTGCGGAAGCCGCCGTTGGAGAGCTTGGTCTTCAGCTTGTTGACTTCCAGCTCGGTCTTGGGCTGGAGCGACTTGGCCAGCGCGGGCGCGGCCTTCTCCAGGACCTTGCTCATCGCGTCCTGCTTTTTGCCGCCGACCGCCTCGGAGCGCTTCCGCGCGCCGGGGTTCTTGATTTCATCCAGGCGCTCCGACGCGCGCGATTGTCCGCGCGCAACGCGGTCGAGCACCAGCCAAGCGCAGGCGGCGAATAGGCCGAAGATCGCGAACGGCAGCAACTTCTCGAAGCTGACCAGGCCCGAGGCCAACAGGAAACTCATATCACACCTTGATGTTGATGATCTTGCGGATGACGAGGGCGCCAACAACCTGCAGCACACAGGCGCCCGCGAGCATTTGGTTGCCCATCGGGTCGGTGAACAGCACCATCACGTATTCTTGATTCAATCGATAGACCGCCGCGAACAACACCGGCGGCAACGCCAGCAGCACGATACCGGACAAACGGCCTTCGCCGGTGAGGGCCTGCACCTGACCCCAAATCTTGAAACGTTCGCGGATCAAGTGGCCGATCTTATCGAGGATTTCCGCTAAGTCACCGCCCGTCTGCCGTTGCAAAATGACGGCCGTGGCGAAGAACTTGAGGTCCAGGTTCGGCACGCGGTCCGTCAAGCTGTTGAGCGCTTGTTCCATCGGAATGCCGAGGTTCTGTTCTTCAAAAACGCGCCCGAACTCAATATTGATCGGCGCGGTCATTTCGTCCGCGACCAGCCGGAACCCGGCGCCCAAGCTATGTCCGGCGCGCAACGCGCGGCCGAGAAGCTCCAAGGCATCGGGCAGTTGCTTGGCAAAGGCTTTCATGCGGCGGCTGCGCCGGAAAATCAGCCACATGAGCGGCAGTGCGCTCATCATGATGCCGACCAGCGGCGCGAAGGCGATGTTGATGCCGGTAAAGGCGGTGATCGCGGCGGCCGTGAGTCCAATGCCGGCGGAGGACGCAAAGAACGTCGCCGGAGTCATTTTCGTGTCGGCTTGCTCGAACAATAACTGCAACGACGCGATGCGAGCGACGATGCGTTCGAACAGCCCGAGCCCGCCGTCGAGCGGTCGGGTCAGCACGCTTTCCTGGGCCAGCATGTCTTTCGCCATGTTGGCCGTGGTGAGTCCGGTCAGGACGTCGAGCCGCCCTTCCAGTTTTTCGTCGCCTCCTCCGCGCAGAATCATGGCGACCGCGCCGACCAGGCACGAAACGGCCACGAAGGCGGCCAAGGAAATCATCAGCGGACTCATCTCAGGTGCTCCGAAGTTCTGGTAGCGCCAAAGCGCTGCTCATGCGACTTTCAACTTCTTGACGCTTAGCATTCCATCATCACGCGTTGCCGGAAAGCGCTGGCGGGCAATCGCACGCCGGCGGATTCCAGCCGATCCATGAACGTGGGACGAATTCCGGTGGCCTCGAAATAGCCGAAGGCCTTGCCGTTTTCGTCGATGCCCTTCTGCACGAAGTGATAAATGTCTTGCATCACGATCGTATCCTGCTCCATGCCGACGATCTCGGTGATGTGCGTGATCCGGCGCGGTCCGCCTTGCAAGCGGTTCGCCTGAATGATCAGGTCGACGGCGCTGGCGATCTGCTGGCGCATGGCCTTGAGCGGCAACTCGAAGCCGGCCATCGTGATCATGGTTTCGATACGCGCGATGCCGTCGCGCGGCGTGTTGGCGTGGATCGTGGTGAGCGAACCTTCGTGGCCGGTGTTCATGGCCTGCAGCATGTCGAGCGTTTCCGGTCCGCGGCATTCGCCGATGATGATCCGCTCGGGCCGCATACGCAAACAGTTGCGGACCAGATCGGTCGCCGTGATCGCGCCTTTGCCTTCAATGTTCGGCGGGCGCGTTTCCAGGCGGACTACGTGTTCCTGCTGCAACTGCAATTCGGCCGCGTCTTCAATGGTCACGATGCGGTCGGTGTTCGAAATGAAGCTCGACAGCGTGTTCAACAGCGTCGTCTTGCCGGAACCGGTGCCGCCGGAGATGACCATGTTCAGCCGGGCCTTGATGGCGCCTTCCAGCAGCATCACCATCTCAGGCGTGAACGCTTTGTAGTTCAGCAAGTCTTCCAGCTTGAGCGGATTGGCGCCGAAGCGACGAATGGAAACGCTCGCGCCGTCCAAGGCCAGCGGCGGAATAATCGCGTTTACGCGGGAACCGTCCTGCAATCGGGCGTCGACCATCGGGCAAGTTTCGTCCACGCGCCGTCCGACCTTCGACACGATGCGATCGATAATCTGCATCAAGTGATCGTTGTCGCGGAACTGGACATTGGTCTTTTCCATCTTGCCGCGACGTTCGACATAGATGTTCTTCGGACCGTTGATCAGAATGTCGCTGATCGTCGCGTCTTTCAGCAGCAATTCCAACGGGCCGAGACCGAACGTCTCGTCGAGCACCTCGTCAATCAATCGCTCGCGCTCCGCGCGATTGAGCAGCGTGTCTTCGCTGTCGCAGAGATGTTCGACGACGAGGCGGATCTCGCGACGCAACACGTCGCCAGCCAATTCGCCCACGCGCGTTAAGTCGAGCTTGTCGACCAACTTGCCGTGGATGCGGCGCTTCAAGTCCTCAAACTCGGCTTCCTTGGACTTCTCGCCTGGGCGGGTGGGCAACGCGGGACTCTTCGCCATGGCAGCCTGCTCATTTGCTAGAGGGTATCAGCCAGCTCATTTCCTGCGAAAGCATAGCTTACGTGTCAGGAAAAGCCGGTCTGAGCGGCAGGGCTTCGCACGCTCGGATTGGCAATCCCGTTAAATCGCGACATGCGCAGTACAACCGCTAGAGCCGGAAGCGTTGATGCGCGGAGCGCAGCGGCAAAATCGCTGCTTTGGATCGCGCTCCAGGCGCTGACGCTTCCGGCTCTATGGATTAGGCTGGTGACGCCGCCTATTCGTCCACTTCGCCACCCATCGCAGCCCGCTATGCCGCACTTCACCGTTTCGCAACTGACCGACTACGCGACCGCGCTGCTCCGCGCTGGGGGACTGGATGAAGCGGAGGCGCAGTCAGTGGCCAGGAGCCTTGTCGATGCGAACCTGCGCGGGCATGACTCGCATGGCGTGATGCGGATTCCGTATTACTTGGACCAAGTAGCGAAAGGCGAACTTGTCCCCGCTGCGGAGTTTTCTGTTCAACGCGAAACACCGGTGATCATCGTCGCCGACGGCAACTGGGGATTCGGCCGCACGCAGGCCGGCAGCTTGCTGGAACGCTTGATCGCAAAAGCCCGGGTCGCCGGCGTAGCTGTCGGAACCCTCGTGCAGTGCGGTCACATCGGCCGGCTCGGTGAGTATTGCGAAATCGCCGCGGCGTCGGGACTCGTTGCGCAGGTCATGGTCAACACGCATGGCAACGCGCGGCGCGTCGCGCCTCCCGGCGGAACGGACCCGCGCCTGGGCACCAACCCGATCGCCTTCGGCGTGCCGAATGGCCGCGAGCCGCTGATCCTCGACTTCGGCACCAGCGCCACGGCCGAAGGGAAAGTGCGCGTGAAGCGCATCGCCGAGCAGTCCTGTCCCGAGGGCTGGTTGCTCGACAGCCAAGGTCGCGCGACCTGCGATCCGGCCACGCTCTATGGCAATCCGCCAGGGACGATTCGCCCCTTCGGCGGCGATCAAGCCTATAAAGGTTTTGGATTGGGGCTGATGGTGGAACTGCTCTCCGGCGCCCTCTCCGGCGGTCCGTGCATTCGCGAGACGCCGGTCACGCAGCTTGGAAACTGTGTGTTCATGCAACTCTTCGATCCCGCGCAGTTTGGCGGCGCGGAGCACTTTGCCCGCGAAGTGCATGACCTGGCCACGTTCGTACGCGGCTGCCCGTTGGCGGACGGCGTCGAGTCGATCACGCTCCCGGGCGATCCGGAGCGCGCGGCCTTGGCGCAGCGGTTGACGCATGGCATCCCGATCGATGACGGCAACTGGCGGCAACTCGTGGAGCGCGGGAATTCGCTCGGAATCGCGCCGCCGGCGCTTGCATAACGCCCCGGGGGCGGTGCATGATAGCGGCGCAAGTAGTCTTTTCATTGAGCCAGGAGCGTTGGCGACCGGAGGGGAGTCGCGCGCCAGAACCTCCGGTCGCTGACGCTCCCGGTTCAATGATCGCTGTTCGACATTGGCGCTCTGGAGTGCAATCATGTCCGTCTTGTCGCGTCGCTGGATTCCGTGGCTTGCGTTGATCGTATTGGGGCTGAGTCGCGCCGTTGCCGAGGGCGCGGAACCGTTGCCGGTGATTTCTGACGTCGAGGCGCAACCGCTATTCGCCCAGGCGCGCCGCGTGGCGGAAACGCTCACGCTGTTGGGCGCGCCCCTTTCCGCCGAGCAACAACAGGCGCTCGACACGGCGTACGCCGCGCCGGATGCCGCGGAAGGAGTCGCCGCGGTGCAGCAAGTGCTCGATCCGCTGTGCCTGGCCGTGGTGAACGTCAATCCCGAGAGCCGCGTGAAGGTGGCGGAAGGTCCCGCGCCAAAGACGCTTGAGGAGCAGGGCTGGCGATTGTTTCTGGTCAAGGTCGTGAATGAAGCTGGCGTGACCGCGCCGTTGCGCGTGACAAGTCCGAACGCCGCGCCGCTTTACAAACGTTCCACCGGCAGCGCCAGCCCGGAGATTGCCGTCAAACCGCAAGACGTGCCCGAACGCTGGCTGGATGTCGCGCTGCACGAAACGCAGCCGCTCAATAAGAATCTCTCCGGCTTGAAGCTCGAATACCGCGTGTTGCAGCTCTATAGCCGCAACGTCGGGCGGCAAGAGGCCAAGCTCGCGTTCGACGTCGGCCAGGGGACGCAGGACCTGGGCTTTCGCAACGAGTTGAACCTCCTCTTCAATTCCGAGCCGGCCGTCGAAGTCGTATTGGAAGTGCTCGACGTCGATGGCACGCCGACGACCGGGCAGTTTGTGTTCCGCGACACGCAGGGGCGGATCTACCCTTCAATGACGCGGCGGCTCGCGCCGGATTTCTTCTTTCATGAGCAGATCTATCGCCACAGCGGCGAGTCGGTCCATCTGCCGCCGGGCAAGTATCACGTCACCTACACGCGCGGCCCCGAGTACATGATCGAGGAGCGCGAGATCGAGGTGCCGGACGCGATTTCGCATCGCGAGAGTTTCCGCCTGCACCGCTGGATTCACCTGGCCAACCTCGGCTGGTATTCGGGCGATCACCACGTTCACGCGGCGGGCTGCGCGCACTACGAATCGCCGGCTGAAGGCGTCCAGCCGGTCGATATGATGCGGCACATCCTCGGCGAGGACTTGAACGTCGGCTGCGTGCTCTCCTGGGGGCCGTGCTGGTATTTTCAGAAGCAGTATTTCGACGGCCAGGTGCATTCCTTGTCCACGGAGGACTACTTGATGCGCTATGACGTCGAGGTCTCCGGCTTCCCCAGTTCGCACGCAGGGCATCTCTGCTTGCTGCGGCTCACGGAGGACGACTATCCCGGCACGACGCTGATCGAGGAATGGCCCAGCTGGGACCTGCCGGTCCTGAAGTGGGGCAAGGAACAAGGGGGCGTCGTCGGCTTCTCGCATTCCGGTTGGGGACTGGCCGTGAGCGCCACGTCGCTGCCAACGTTCGAGATGCCGCCATTCGACGGCATCGGCGCGAACGAGTACATCGTTGACGTCGTGCATGACGCGTGCGATTTCATCTCCGCCGTCGATACGCCCAGTGTCTGGGAACTCAACATCTGGTATCACACGCTCAACTGCGGGTACCAATGCCGGATCAGCGGCGAGACTGATTTTCCCTGCATCTACGGCGAACGCGTCGGCCTGGGGCGCGCCTACGTCAAGCTGTCGAAGGGTAAACCCGTCAACTATGACGAATGGGTGATGGGCATTAAGGACGGCCGCAGCTATTGCAGCGATGGCCTGACGCATCTGCCGAATTTTCGTGTGAACGACCTCGGCGTCGGCGAAGCCGGCGACGGCGGTCGCGCCAGCGTATTGTCGGTGAAGTCAGGCGACCCGCTCAAGGTCCGCGTCGAATTCGCAGGCCTCCTCGCCGAACAACCGCGCGAGGACATCCGCAGCCGCCCGTTGGAACAACAACCGTACTGGCACATCGAACGTTCACGGATCGGCGACACGCGTACGGTGCCGGTTGAGTTAATCGTCAACGGCGAAAGCGTCGCAAAGCGCGAGATGGACGCGGACGGGCGAATCCGCGAAGTGGATTTCGATTACACGCTCACACAATCCAGTTGGGTCGCAGTCCGCGTGTTTCCCGCCGCGCATACGAACCCGGTATTCGTCGAAGTCGACGGCAAACCGATTCGCGCCAGCCGCAAAAGCGCCCAATGGTGCCTGGAGGCGGTCGATCGTTGCTGGGGCGCCAAGTCCCCATCCATCCGCGACAGCGAACGCGCCGACGCCGAAGCAGCGTACGACGTGGCGAGGGAGGCATATCGAAAGATTTTGGAAGAATCAACGGCGGATTGAACGTGAATTGTTTTAGGCCCGGCGATTGTACAGAGCTCGCGGATTGTATTGAGCCCCGCAGGGGCGGCAGAAAATAGCCAGGAGTGACAACCCCTGGAACCGCGCGACGATCAATTGACAGAGCCCCATCGGGGCGACACAACATTGAAATGTGTCGCCCCGATGGGGCTATTTACATTCGCTTGTCTCTGATCCCCAGGGGTTTGCACCCTCATCCTTACCCACATTTTTGTCGGTTTTCCGCGTATTGCATGACGATCGCGAGTTTGTTGAAGCCGTGCCAGATGGTTTGCCAGCCGGGTTCGCCGTCGTGTTTGCGGTTGAGGAA
>Ga0163153_10003696_pt1 | contig 20130 bp, 20 predicted proteins | sample OliLakLV19MP6IB1_FD_148629 | JGI IMG/M metagenome (GOLD analysis project Ga0163153, IMG submission 148629) | Freshwater microbial mat bacterial communities from Lake Vanda, McMurdo Dry Valleys, Antarctica - Oligotrophic Lake LV.19.MP6.IB-1 | ecosystem: Environmental > Aquatic > Freshwater >...
CCCAACTACCATCGATTTTATTAACGAGCCTTTCATTCGCGCACAGATCATTACAAAATCAGAATTCATAGGTCCCATCATTGGCTTGTGCATGGATAGACGTGGGCTGATCAAGAATCAAAATTATCTTACCTCCGATCGTGTGGAGTTAACATTTGAAATGCCACTGGCCGAAATCGTGTTTGACTTCTTCGATAAATTGAAAACCATTTCGAAAGGATACGCGTCTTTGGATTATACCTTAATCGATTGGCGCGAAAGTGACATGGTGAAGTTGGATGTGCAGTTGAATGGCGAGAAGATTGATGCCTTATCAGCGATTGTGCACCGTGGCAAAGCGCAGGAGTGGGGGAGAAAGTTGTGTGAGAAATTGAAAGAACTTATTCCACGCCACATGTTTGAAGTGGTAATACAAGCTGCCATAGGGCAAAAAATTGTAGCACGCGAAACATTGAGTGCCATTCGCAAAAACGTGTTGGCAAAATGTTACGGTGGTGATATTTCGCGTAAGCGCAAACTGTTGGAGAAGCAAAAGAAAGGAAAGAAGCGCATGCGCCAGGTTGGTAACGTGGAGATTCCACAGGAAGCATTTATGGCCGTATTGAAGATTGAGTAGCTGTTGCTATTTAAATGATGGAAGACAGAAAGAAGTTAATGGAATTTTGGGTTGCTTAATCGGATAAAGATATGGTGACTATGAATCATTTATTTACATCAAAGGACTATTCCTGGTCATTATTTATAGGACATCTGGTGATTGAGAAATTGTTAAAAGCGTATTATATAAAAGCAATTGGCGAACATCCTTTATTTACACATGACTTATTACGCCTTGCCGAAAAATGTCGTTTGGAAACAAGCAAGGAACATGCTGACTGGCTGGAGGCAATAACGCGTTTCAACCTTAAAGCGAGATATGAGGATTATAAATCTGACTTTAGAAATATTTGCACTCCGGAATTTACGATTGAATGGATTGAAAAAATCAAAATGCTAAGACTATGGTTAAAAGAGAAGCTTTAGAGATTGCCAAAAAATTCTTGTCATCCGTTTCTGAACATTTTTCAGTTAAGAGTGCTTACCTTTTTGGCTCCTTTGCAAAGGAAAATCCTCACCTTGACAGCGATATTGATATTGCTGTTGTAATAGATCAAAAGCAATTCACTTTCAACAATGAAATGGATTTAGTGCGATTGCGCAGGGATATTGATTTGAGAATTGAGCCGCATGCTTTTTTAAACAAAGACTTTAATGAATCCAATCCACTGGCTCATGAGATTCTTAAGCACGGAATACGTATAAGTTAATTTGAAAGTTAATGGATATGGATGAGCTTACAAATCCCGGTCAAAAGAGAATTGATGCAATGAGAAATCAGTTACTGGAAATGCTTAAATGTAGCGAAATTGCATTGAGGAATGCAGAAGTTCAACTTCATGATTTAGACAAGAAATATCAAAATAAACGGGCTGACTATACAAGTAAAAATAGTGCGTGATTTATGAGTGAGATTAACACGGTTCAGGCAACGTATACGATCATCGATGGCCGCAAGGTATCGCAAGACATCAAGAAAGAAATTTCCGACAAGGTTGTCATTCGCAAACAAGAAGGAAAGAAAGTGCCACACCTGGCTATCATATTAGTGGGCGATGATGGTGCCAGTCAAACGTATGTTGATCATAAAGTAAAAGCGTGCAAGGAAGTTGGTTTTCATTACACGATGATGCGCTTTGCCGATACGATCAGCGAAGATAAGTTGATGAAGCACATCGATCAGGTAAATCGTGATGAAGATGTGGATGGTTTTATTGTTCAGTTGCCGCTGCCACCCAACATTTCTGTTGAGCGCATCACCGAAAAAATCAGACCCGACAAAGATGTGGACGGTTTCACCAATCGCAACTTTGGAAGCATAATATCAAAGAATCCATTATTACTTCCGGCCACGCCTTTTGGTGTGATGGAATTACTGAAGCGTTATAACATTACTACAGAAGGAAAAAATTGTGTGGTGGTGGGGGCAAGTCGTTTGGTGGGAGCGCCACTGAGTATGATGCTGGTGGAAGAAGGCAGAGCCACGGTTACGATTTGCAATAAGTTTACAAAAGATATTGCCATGTTTACCCGCCATGCCGATATACTGATATCAGCCGTTGGCAAACCTGGTTTAATCACTGCCGATATGGTGAAAGAAGGAGCCGTGGTCATTGACGTTGGCACTACCCGCGTGGAAGGCCCACAATATAAAAGCGGATTTGGTATTAAAGGTGATGTGGAGTTTAAGGAAGTTGCACCAAAGACTTCATACATCACTCCGGTTCCCGGTGGTGTTGGCCCCATGACGATTGCTTCATTATTGTTGAATACGTTGCGCGCAACGGAATTACGTAATCCCTGAAATTTTGAATTTGAAATCTGAAATGTTGAATTCACTTCCATTGATGGAAGACTTCTATACCATTCAGGGAGAAGGATTTTATCAGGGAAGCGCAGCTTATTTCATACGCTTGGGCGGATGCGAAGTGCGTTGTGTGTGGTGCGATGTAAAAGATTCGTGGGATGTGAATGCGCACCCGAAAGTAGAGGTGAAACAAATGGCAGAGAAAGCCAGCGCCAGCGGAAGTAACATTGTAGTGGTAACGGGCGGAGAGCCAACCATGCACAATTTGTCGGCCCTTACGGATGAATTGAAACAAGCAGGTTTAAGAACACATATCGAAACATCCGGTGCATATCCGATAACGGGCGAGTGGGACTGGATTTGTTTTTCACCAAAGAAATTTAAGCCACCTCATCCATCTGTTCCTGAAAAAGCAGATGAACTTAAAGTAGTCATCTATCACAAAAACGATTTTGCCTGGGCCGAGGATTTTGCGAAGCAAGTAAGGCCAGCATGTGAATTGTATTTGCAACCCGAGTGGTCGAAGGAAAAGGATATTCTTCCGTTGATCATTGCGTATGTAAAGAAAGATCCACGGTGGAAGATATCGTTGCAGGTTCATAAGTATATGGATATCCCATAAGTAATTCATGCAGGCAGAGGAATTTGTGCAACAATTGAACACATGGGGACAGCATAAAGTCCCCTTTTTGTTTTTGATTGATTTTGAATGGAAGAAGCCGATGGCATGGACCATGGATCAGGTTCATTCTGATGAAATGGTATTCGCCATAAATGGATTTTCTAATGCACCCAATGCAAAACAAATCGGTGGAGATATTCAGTTGACAACGAATCCAATTTCGTTGAAAGAATATGAGCATAAATTCAACACGGTTTATAAGCATTTATCGCTGGGAGATTCCTTCCTGGTTAACCTTACCATCAAATCGGAGATTGAGATAAATCATTCACTGCAGGAATTGTTTTATGTAAGTCAGGCGAAATACAAATGTTGGCTACAAAATCAATTCCTATTTTTCTCACCCGAAATATTCATTCAAATCAGGGATCAGAAAATATTCTCCTATCCCATGAAGGGAACCATTGATGCATCGATAGAAAACGCGAGAGAGATTATTTTGGCAAATAAAAAAGAACTAGCCGAACACATTACCATTGTTGATTTGATTCGAAATGATTTAAGTCAGGTGGCATCTCACGTAAAAATTTCCCGATTTCGCTATGTAGAAGAAATTGCTGCACACGATAAAAAATTACTTCAGGTAAGTTCTGAAATTGTGGGTGATCTGCCTGATCGCTTTCAATCGCACCTGGGCAATATTCTGTTTTCATTATTGCCAGCCGGCTCAGTCAGCGGTGCGCCCAAGAAAAAAACGTGTCAGATCATTAGCGAAGCAGAAGGAGAGGAGCGTGGATATTATACAGGCGTATTTGGTTATTTTGATGGTGAAAATCTGGATAGCGGTGTTGCTATTCGATTTATCCAACAGGAAGGAAAAAATACATATTTTAGAAGTGGAGGAGGTATAACCGCGCAAAGTCATGCGGAAGAAGAATATATAGAAGCAATTCAAAAGATCTATGTTCCCATTGCTTGAGTCAATTTATTTGAATGATGGCGTGTTTCGCAACCTTTCTTATCATGAAGAAAGGATGAAGGAATCTACACGTGATCTTTTCAAAAGGGAGATCAGGAGTGATTTGACCACTCTCCTTACAGGAATGAAAATTCCTTCAAAAGGTCTATACAAGACCAGGGTCATTTATGATACGGAAATCCAAAAGATTGAATTTGTTCCTTATATAATTAGTCCCGTACGGTCGTTGAGGCTCGTTCATAGCAATACGATTACGTACGATCATAAACTTCAGGATCGTTCTTCGTTGCATCAGCTTTACGAACAACGAGAAGATGCTGATGATATCCTGATTGTGAAAAACGGATTCATCACAGATACCTTTTATGCTAATGTCATTTTCAAAAAGGATGATGCCTGGCACACCCCTAAGCATTATTTGTTGAAAGGCACCATGCGCCAATATTTGCTTGATGAGGGAAAGATCGTAGAAGCAGATATTACCGTAGACAATTATAACTATTATCAATCCACCAAGCTAATCAATGCTATGTTGGGTATGGATGGCAATGAGATTTCCATCGAGTCAATTTTATAGATACATAACAATCACTTCTTTTTCGCGTTTTGACGTTGTAATCTTTATTAACTTGCTTAATGGATAAAATAAAGTTTGTCTTTTTGATTCTTTTGTTGGCAGGAGGTCTCATCTCGGATGCTCAAACCTTGAGCACCAAAAACAATAAAGCTATTGAGCTGTATACCGAATCGGATAATTACCGTGTGCGAAGAGAATATGACAGAGCCATTCAGCTTCTTCAAGAGGCAATAGAAAAAGATAAAAATTTTGAAGAGGCCTACTTTCGATTAGCCCAGATTTACCGGGTTCAGGATGACCTGAAAAAGGCAGTGGAGTATTTTCAACAGGGACTTACCCTCGCACAAAACGTAACGCGAAGTAAACTGTATCTCTACGAACTTGCGCAAACCACATTACGACTTGGTCAATATAAAAGCGCAATTGAGTATGCCGTACGATTTTTGGAGCAGGAAAAAGCAGACCCGAAAAGAATGACTCAGGTTGCTCTGTGGAAATTGCAAGCGGAGTATGCCATCGCTCATGAAAAAGAAGTAATGGAGTATAAAATCACGGTGCTTAGCGATACCGTGAATGCATATCCAATGCAATACTTTCCGGTTGTCACAGCCGATCAATCAAAATTAATTTTTACAGCACGCTTTGGAGGTCCCAGAAATGATAATGAAGATTTGGTCGTTTCTAAGAAAAATGCAAATGGCTCGTGGGGTTCTCCTGTTTCATTATCCGATAATATTAATACCATCAGGCGTGAAGGTGCATGCACGATTTCAGCCAATGGAAGACATTTAATATTTACCGTGTGTGGAGAGCGTGGCTGTGATTTGTTTGAAAGCAGAAAAACCGGAAATGTTTGGACGGTACCGAAAAGTTTAGGACCGTCAATAAATAGTGCTTCATGGGATGCTCAGCCGTCACTTTCGGCAGATGGGCGTGAACTCTATTTTGTTTCCGACCGTCCGGGTGGGCGTGGCGGATATGATATTTGGTATTCAACGCTCGAAGAAACAGGTTGGACAAAGGCAGTCAATTCAGGCGCTTCTATTAATACTCCCTCTGATGAAATATCACCTTACATCCATGTGAATAATCAAACCCTGTATGTGGTATCCAATGGCTATCCGGGTTTTGGGGGTTATGATATTTATAGAATTGATAGAAAGGAAAGCAATTGGGCTTTACCGGTCAATCTCGGAAAACCATTAAATGATCATCAGGATCAATATTCCTTTATTGTAGCCAATGATGGAGCCACTGCCTACTATTCCAAAGAGGAAAGTAAAAATAGAAGCCGGCTTTATAAGATACAACTTCCGCCAGATTTAGTTACGAAGGGTAATGTGTTGAAAGGAAAAGTGGTTGATGCCAGGAAGAATATTCCACTAAGAGCGCGTATTGAGCTTTTTGATATTCAGCGCAACAAGAGAGTATCCGTGGTTGAGTCAGATTCTGTTTCCGGAGAATACCTGATGGTGCTTCCGGGTGGTGCCGAATATGCACTGTATGTTATGCGTCCTTCCTACCTCTTTCAAAGTTTGCATTTTAATTATCTTCAGACGGATGAAACTAAACAGGTGATAAAAGATGTTTACTTGTGGCCGGTGGAAAAGGATGCATCGGTTATTCTCAACAATATCTTTTTTGATGTGGATAAGTTTGAGTTGAAACAACAATCTCTTACTGAGTTAACTGAGATTGTAAAATTTCTGCAGATGAATACGACCGTTAGAATAGAAATAAGTGGCTATACCGACAATTCCGGCACGGAGATGTACAACCAACAGTTATCGCTCAAAAGAGCTTCTTCGGTGGCGGAGTATTTAAAAAAGCAGGGTATTGATCCACTTAGAATTTTGCAGAAAGGATTTGGCGCTCAAAAACCACTGAAGCCCAATGATTCTGACGAAAATCGTCAACTTAACAGAAGAATAGAGTTCAAAATTTTATAGGGTAAAAAATCAAAACGCTAAACAAAACGATCGTGAGGTTGGCCAATTTACTTGAGTTGTTATTATTTATACTAGTCTGAAGCAAAAATTAAAATTGTGAAAAACATGAAAATGAAATCTATTTATAAATTATTTATGTTCGTTGGCCTGCTGGCTTTTGTATCAGCATGCTATGACGACCCAGGAGCAGATATGCTGTTGGATAATGTTGCCGTTCTCGAAATCAATGAAGCAACCACGGCTACCGTTTCAGATATTAGTAAATCCTACAACCGCGTTACCGATGGCAAACGCATCAAAGATTCAATCCGTGTTAACCTGGTTGGACCACAAAGGACTACTCCAATTAATGTAACATTTTCGATTGATCCTGCCAGCACCGCAGTTGCAGGCACACACTATGCGATGATTACTACCAATTTAGTGACCATTCCTGCCAACAGCAGCTTTGGCTTCATCTATTTTGAAGTAATTGATGATAATATTTTGCCTGAAGAGATATGGACGCTGAAGTTTAGCCTCACAGAAAACGATGCTAACGCAACGGTTAGTTCAAAGTATGGTGTATTCACACGCTCGATCCGTACCCTTTGTGCATTTAATAGGGCCAATTTTGTAGGAACATATAATATGAATGAACGGGGTTATGGCGAATATGATAATGTGGTTGCTGCAGATTCTGCGAACGTAAATAGTATTATCATTAATAATTTCTGGGATTTTGGAGGAAGTGTAAAGTACGTATTAGATCCTGCCTCTAACAAAGTATCACTACCAATTCAGGATGTGGTAATGGGTGGCGTAACCTATGTGGTATCGGCCGGAGCTCAAGGCACCTATGATGCATGTAGCTATTCATTCGTGGTACCGTATAAAGTAAACAGAAAGTCAGACGGTGCTCTATTTGACGCTAATTCACACACGTTTACTAAAAAATAGTTCAAATTTTTTATAAAGAAAGCCCTGACTTTTTCAGGGCTTTCTTTGTTATAGATCGTGTAAATTTGTTTTAATGAAAATTGCGTGGGCACTTTTATTTCTCTGTACGGTAGGTTGAATTGAATCAGCAGGGACAGGTCTTTGAAGTAAGTGCGAGCATGTATCCAAAGTTTACGTTAAATTATGTAGAACCAACCACCAATAAAGTTGTCAAACATTTATTTTCTGCGGCCTATAACGTGGAGGGTTTTCCTAAATTCAGCTATTTTGATCTTCTCTTCGAAGGTAAACTCACCTTATTGAGAAAATATAAAAACTCATTTATTGAAGAAAATGTTTCTGGCTATGGCACCTCGGGTGCCCAGAAAAGTTTCCAATCAAAAATTCTATACTTTGTCATTGATGAGGATGGCGTATCAAAGGATGTCAAACCGACTATGAAATCCATTCTCGAAGCTTTCCCTGAGCAAGCAGCAAGCATAGAAGCTTTTGCAAAAGAGAAAAAAATTAAGATAAAGTCGGAAGCTGACCTGATTGAGATTATCAGGTTTTTGGATGTGAACTAAGGTAATTTTTAACGTAGTCTTTCACGCCATCTTCCAGCGAGGTAAAGGGGGTTGAGTATCCAATCTTCTTTATCTTCTCCATATTTGCTTCTGTGAAATATTGATACTTGTCACGTATATCGGCAGGGGTGTCTACAAATTCAATATCTTCCTTTTTACTAAGGGCATTGAAAACTGCCTTTGTCAGATCTACAAAAGTCCTGGCCTTTCCTGATCCCAGATTGTAAATCCCTGAATTCTTACGATGGTGCATGAAGAACAGGCAAACTTCCGCCACGTCTTTCACATAGATAAAGTCCCGCATTTGCTCTCCATCTTTGAAAGAAGGATTGTGCGACTTGAACAATTTCATTTTTCGGGTCTTCGTAATTTGATTGTAGGCATGCCAGATCACTGAAGCCATGCGGCCTTTATGATATTCATTCGGGCCATACACGTTGAAGAACTTCAATCCTACCCAAAAGAACGGCTTCTCTTTTTGACCGAGGGCCCAAACATCAAAATCTTGTTTTGATTGACCGTAAGGATTAAGTGGCTTCAAGAGGGGGATTTTGGTTTCATCGTCATCATAACCCATTTCGCCAAGGCCGTAGGTGGCAGCTGATGAAGCATAGATTAACGGAATCTGGTATTGGCAGCACCTTGTCCAAATGTCTTTGGTGTATTGAGTATTTAATTTGTTAAGTAACGCAGTGTCAAATTCTGTGGTGTCCGTGCGGGCTCCTATGTGGAAAATGAATTCTATCGTTTCATAATTTTTATCGAGCCATGGAAGAAACTGATCGCGATCGATTCGTTCTTTTAATTTTAACTCAACCAGGTTTTTATTTTTATCTTCATTGTCGAATTTATCAACTGCGATAATGGCATTAAAACTATCTTGATTGAGCCGGTGAATTAAATAGCTACCTATAAAACCGGCTGCCCCTGTTACAACGATCATACCTCTTTTTTGAGGCAATTTACATAAAACCAGATACTGTGACCTGACTTTCTACTATTGTATATTTGCCATCAGTTCTTATTTAATTATGGTTCACGTCAGCAGAAAAGAGCATTTTAATGCAGCCCATAAATTGTATAATCCGGCCTGGAGCAGGGAGAAGAATATTGAAGTATTCGGTCCGTGCGCCAATGAAAACTGGCACGGCCATAATTTTGATTTGATCGTAACGGTAAAGGGATTGCCCGATCCTGATACTGGTTTTGTGATCGATTTAAAGAAATTAAGTACGCTCATTAGGGTGGAGGTAATTGATAAGCTGGATCACAAGAATTTGAATCTTGACGTAGATTTCATGAAGGATAAGCTGGGCAGTTGCGAAAATCTGGTGATGGAGATCTGGAAAATATTAGCTCCTAAGATTTCTTCCATCAGCAAGTTTGGAACACTTCACTCAATCCGATTGTTTGAAACTCCCCGCAATTACGTGGAGTACTATGGCGAATCATCAACTAACGTTTAGTGAAGTATTACATCGTAGCCGGTGAACGATCAGGTGATTTGCACGGAGGTAATCTCGTGAGGTCACTTCGTAAGTATGATCCTCACGCTGAGCTGCGCGGCTTCGGAGGAGAAGAAATGCAGCAAGCAGGGGTGAAATTGTCGGTGCATTATCGCGAGTTGGCTTTCATGGGATTCATTTCTCTGGCAACAAGTCTTTTCAAAATCTTCAAATTCATATCATTCTGCAAAAAAGATATTCTTGACTTCAAGCCGGATGCAATTATTCTGATTGATTATGGAGGCTTTAACCTGAAGATAGCCATGTTCGCGAAGAGCAGGGGCATACCTGTTTTATATTATATCCCTCCAAAAGTATGGGCCTGGTATCAAAGTCGTGCATGGAAACTCAAGGCGAATGTCGATCGCATGTTTGTGATCCTTCCATTTGAAAAGGATTTTTATAAGAAGTATGACTTTCAGGTTGACTATGTTGGCAATCCGGTATTGGATGCCACCAAGACCTTTCAATTGAATACGGATTTCATTTCGAAGCATGGAATTTCATTGGAGAAGAAATTGGTCGCGCTCTTGCCGGGTAGTCGAAAAATTGAATTGAAGTTGATCGTGCCGCTAATGGCGGAAATCGCAGATGCCAATAAAGATGTTCAATTTGTGGTGGCGGCTGTTAGTAATCTTCCTGAAGATTTATACCAGGATCTAAAGGGTAAATCGAACGTAAAATTTGTAGAAGGTGAGACGTATGATTTATTAAGTCATGCCCATGCAGCCATCGTTACGTCTGGGACTGCTACACTAGAGACGGCCCTATTCAACGTGCCACAGGTGGTGGTCTATAAAACTAACGCGCTGGAGTATTTGATTGCGAGCAGCCTGGTCAAAGTCCAGTTTATATCTTTGGTGAATTTAATTGCTGGTAAGGAAGTGATCAGGGAATTGATCCAGACCAACGCCACGAAAGAATTGCTACAAGCTGAGCTGTTTAAACTTTTACAGGATCAGGCACATGTGTCTACGGTCAAGGCAGAATATAAAAAATTATATGAAGTACTAAATACAGGATCGGCTTCAGAGAATACGGCCAGACTAATAACGGAACACCTCACACTTAAATAACTAAGCAACCTTTAGTTTGCTGTAATGCGATTTGTTGAATTTCTCTTCCGCGTAAGCGCGAGTGATCACCAGTTTGTCGGTTGTCTTATCAGAGGGCATCTCAAACATGGCATCGTTTACGATGGCTTCACAGATGGACCGAAGGCCTCGGGCTCCAAGTTTAAAGTCAGCCGCTTTTTCAACAATAAAATCCAGTGCTCCTTCTTTGAATTCTACTTCAATGTTCTCCATTTCAAAGAGTTTCTTGTACTGTTTTACCAAAGCATTTTTTGGCTCGGTCAGAATTTTACGAAGAGCATTATGATCCAGCGGATTTAAATAGGACACAACAGGCAAGCGACCAATGAGTTCGGGTATCAATCCAAAACTCTTCAGATCCTGCGCGCTTACAAATTGTAATAGGTTGTCCTTGTCCACATCACTTGGACTGACACTGTCAGGGCTGGTAGCAAATCCTAAAGGACGGGTATTTAATCTCTTTCCGATCAACCTGGAGATTCCCTCAAAAGCTCCACCACAGATGAACAAAATATTTTCCGTGTTTACGGAAATCATTTTTTGATCCGGATGCTTGCGTCCACCCTGAGGCGGAACATTGACCGAAGTTCCTTCCAATAATTTTAAAAGGGCCTGCTGAACTCCCTCACCACTTACATCGCGGGTGATAGAAGGATTGTCAGATTTACGGGCTATTTTATCAATCTCATCAATATAAACGATTCCTCGCTCAGCAGCCTCGGTATTATAATCAGCAGCCTGCAATAGGCGGGTGAGGATGCTTTCCACATCTTCGCCTACATAGCCTGCTTCTGTAAGAACCGTGGCATCGGCAATACAAAAAGGCACTTGTAAAATTTTAGCTAGTGTGCGAGCTAAATAAGTTTTGCCAGTTCCGGTTTCACCAACCATGATAATGTTTGATTTTTCAATGGTGATGTCATTATCCATTTTGCGCTGCATAAGTCGCTTGTAGTGATTGTAGACGGCCACCGCCATCACACGCTTTGCCTCGTCTTGCCCGATCACATATTCATCCATAAACTTCTTAATCTCGCGGGGCTTGATCAATTTGAAGTTTGGCAGCGCACCGGCTTCCACTTTATTTTTCTTTTCTTCCTGTAAAATCTGGCTGGCTTGCGTAACGCACTTGTCACAAATGTGGGCATGGATGCCGGAAATCATCAGATCCACATCTTTTTTATTTCTTCCGCAAAACGAACAGATTACTTCAGCCATTTTTTAGTGGTTTTATAATTACTCAATTAGCCGGTTAACCAATTGATCTGCAAAAATATAGAATTTAATTGGCTAATCGGCTAATTGGTGATCAGGGATATTAGCTCCTAATTATTTCTTGCGCTCCAGAACCTCATCAATCAGGCCGTACGCTTTTGCCTCACTGGCCCTCATCCAATAGTCACGGTCCGAGTCTTTTTCAATTCTCTCGAATGTCTGACCGCAATGGTTAGCCAGTATGGTGTACAAATCCTGACGCAATTCGATGGTCTGCTTCAGTGAAATCTCCATGTCTTTTGATGTTCCTTGCATCCCTGCGGATGGTTGGTGAATCATGACTCTGGAATGAGGTAGCCCCGATCTCTTTTTTGCCGTTCCGGCCGCTAAAAGAACTGCGCCCATAGAGGCAGCAAGCCCTGTGCAGATGGTGGCAACATCCGGATTTACATATTGCATGGTGTCATAAATGCCTAACCCGGCATGCACCGACCCACCCGGGCTGTTGATATACATGATGATGTCCTTTTTAGGATCGGACGACTCTAAGAACAAAAGCTGAGCGGTGATAACGTTTGCCACGTAGTCATCCACGGCAGTTCCGAAAAAGATAATCCGGTCAGCCATGAGGCGTGAAAACACGTCAATAACGGTGGCACGCATCTGACGTTCTTCCACCACATTGGGTGTCATGGCCGAAACAGTGTACGGATTTTCGTTTACATATTTTGCATAGCTGTCTAATGCATTTCCGCTCATGCCCAAATGGTGCACGGCATACTTCCTGAATTCATTGGATTGTGACATAGTATCTAAAGTAAGTTGATTTAATAACCTTGGTAAATAGACGGATTTAACCGCCTTTTTATTGTTTACTCCTCAATGTTAGTAAGAAATATTCAATAAAAAAGCCCCATCATCAATGAGGCTTTCCCATAACCGAATACTGAGGTTAAAGGTTCTGATCCTATCAATGCTGATGACTGGCAGCGATTTTTTTAAATTCTTCCAGACTCACTTTCTTCTCGTTCAGAGTGATGGAATCTTTAATCACCTTCATGATTCTTTCCTGGCGCAACTGGTTGTAAATCTTCATGAAGTTTTCTCCCTTACCATCCTGACCGGACAGGTAATTGTTGGCGATATCATCCAATTTATCTCCCAGTTGTGCTGCAATGGCTGGCCCGCCAAATTGATCCATGATAAATTGCTTGGCCTTTGCACGCACTTCGTCACCTTCAACTTTAATTTCTTTCTCTTCAGAGATCTTATTCTTAATAAGATCCCACTTCAATGAATCCTTGTAGGTATTGAATTCCTTTTCAAGGATTTCAGCCGTTACCTGCCCGTTGCTGGTGTTGATCAACCAACTTTTCAGAAAATTATCAGGCATGTTGATGGTAGTGTGATCAACATAATAATGCTGGATTTCGTGATCCAGTAAATGTTCGGTTTCACGGTTGTAGTTTTCGCCAATGGTGGCTTTTATCTTTTCGATAAACTCTTCTTCGCTTTTCACAACCTCCGGCCCAAACACCTTATCAAACAACTCCTGGTTGATGGCGGCAGGCTCAACCTTGGTGATGTTGGTAACGGCAAAAGAATACGTTCCTTTTGCTTGGCTGGCTTCCTCTTCAGAGATATTCAATGCCTGGGCGATGGCTGCTTTATCATCAAATGTCTTTTCGATATCGAACTCGATGACATCGTCTTTTTTCGCGCCAATGAATTTCTTCTGTTCTTCCTTGGCAACTTTATCGATGACGATGAAGGATCCTTTTTTCTCTTCTGCTCCTGCTGAGATTTCACCATATAAATTACAGCCGGCTTCACTTACTTCTGGATTCGTTGTATTGCCAAATCGGGTTTTGAGGTCTTCGAGTGTTTCATCGGTTACTTTCTGATCTACCTCAATTTTGTGAGCGTTAACGTTCACTTTGTCCGAAAGGTCAACTTTAAAATCCTCTACCAATCCGATCTGAAATTCAAATTCGAAATCTTTTTGAGTTTCCCAGTCGATGGCAAAGCCTTTCTGTTGGTTAGGCATGGGGTCACCCAATATTTTTAATTTCTGGTCGCGGATGTAGTCGGAAACCGAATGCGACACAAGATGATTCACCTCCTCTACCAGCACCGACTTGCCAAACATCTTTTTGATTACCCCAGCAGGCACTTTCCCTTGACGGAATCCTTTGATATTGGCCTTGCGTGCGTAGTCCTTTAGCTTCTCATCCACTTTGGGTTGATAATCGCTTTCGCTCAATTGGATCTTAATTAATCCGTCAGTCGCGCTTTGTTTGTCTAATGTAATATTCAAGGTATGCGTGTTTTAATATTGCTAAATCTGACAATCTGCCAAAAGCAGTTATTAATCAATGAACCCTCCTGCCGGATTATCTTTCCGAAAAGGAGGGTTCAACATTAGTGCGGATGAAGGGACTCGAACCCCCACGCCTCACGGCACCAGATCCTAAGTCTGGCGCGGCTGCCAATTACGCCACATCCGCATTTCCCTTATTTAAATTAAAAAAACACGTTTTTTTACTAAAGGGAGTGCAAATTTAGAGATAATTCGTTATGATTAAAGTACTGTTCAAAAAATCCGATTAAATCCTGCTGGCCCGTGGTAATTGATGTTGAAGAAGAGCGGAAAGAAATAATCAACCGATATCGCAGACTCTTGCGCAAGGCGAAGCCTATTCTTAATGAAGGTGATGCCAAATTGATTAAGAGGGCTTTCACCATTTCCATGGAAGCTCATAAGGAAATGCGCAGAAAGTCGGGTGAACCCTATATTTTTCACCCACTATCAGTGGCTGAAATCTGCGTGGAGGAAATTGGTTTGGGAACCACCTCCATCGTGGCAGCTTTGCTTCATGATGTAGTGGAGGATACTGATATTCAGTTAAAGGACCTGGAGCAGATTTTCGGAAAGAAGATAGCCAAAATCATTGATGGCCTAACCAAGATCAAGGGCGTATTTGAATATGGAACCTCGGCACAAGCCGAAAACTTCCGCAAAATGCTCTTCACCTTGTCGGAGGATGTGAGGGTTATCTTAATAAAACTGGCCGACCGTCTCCACAACATGCGCACGCTGGAAAGCATGCCGCGCAATAAACAGCTCAGGGTTTCTTCTGAAACGATCTATCTCTACGCTCCGCTCGCACATCGTCTTGGTCTGAATGCCATCAAGACAGAGTTGGAAGATTTGTATTTGCGATTTACAGATTATCCGGTCTATCGCGACATATCCAATAAAATAGATGAGTCCAAGGCATCCCGAAATAAGTTTATTAAGCAATTCGTTCAACCGGTTAAAGATGAACTCGATAAACTTAAAGTAGAATGCGAAATCAAAAGTCGACCGAAGTCAATTTTTTCCATCTATAATAAAATGCGCAAGCAAAACATACCTTTTGAAGAAGTGTATGATTTGTTTGCCGTGAGGATCATCATCGATACTCCCCTCGAGCAGGAAAAATCTTATTGCTGGCAGGTTTATTCTATCGTAACCGATTATTACACCCCTAATCCAGATCGTTTGCGTGATTGGATCAGTACACCAAAAGGAAATGGATATGAGTCTCTTCACACTACGGTGATGGCAAAAAATGGACAATGGGTTGAAGTGCAAATTCGCACCAGGCGAATGGATGAAATTGCAGAGAAGGGGTATGCGGCACATTGGAAATATAAAGACAGCGTATCCAGTCACGAATCGAATCTGGAAAAATGGTTGGTGAGAGTGCGCGAGCTGCTTGAAAAACAAGACTTAACGGCCCTGGAGTTTGTAGATGATTTTCGAGGAAATCTTTTTAATGAAGAGATATTTGTTTTCACCCCCAAAGGTGAGTTGAAGACATTGCCAACCGGTGCAACAGCACTTGATTTCGCGTTTGATATTCACACGGATATCGGAGCAAAGTGCATCGGGGCAAAAGTCAATCAAAAGTTAGTGCCCATTAACCATACGTTAAAAAATGGAGATCAGATTGAGATATTGACATCTTCAAAACAAAAGCCCAATGAAGATTGGTTACGTTTTGTAATCAGCCCGAAAGCAAAATCAAAAATCAAAGAGTTACTAAAAGAAGATAAGCGCAATGTCGCAGACGATGGAAAAGAAATTTTACTCCGCAAAACGAAGCAGTTAAAGATTGATGTGAACAGTCGTATTTACGAACAGATGCGCGATTATTTCAAAGTCAACTCTCAGTTTGAATTGCATTATCGCGTAGGCAAAGGATTGATCACGGTTAATGATTTCAAGAGATTTAAAGAATTCAAGCCATCCTCACCACTTAAAAATAAAGCACACTCTGAAATCACTGATGTAAAAAGGATCGAGCAGGAAATCAATAAGTTAAAGGGTCGCTACGAAGACATTCTGCTGATAGGAGAAGACATGGATGTAGTGGAGTATAAACTGGCAAAATGCTGCACACCCATTCCAGGAGACGAAGTCTTTGGATTTGTGACGGTAAATGAAGGCATCAAGATACATCGCACTACGTGCCCAAACGCCACCGAACTCCTTGCTAATCATGGCAATCGTGTAATCAAAGCAAAGTGGACCTCCCAGCATGAAGTTGCTTTTCTGACAGGTCTAAAAGTAATTGGTACCGACAGGGTGGGGCTTATCAATGATGTTTCGAAGGTGATTTCTGAAGAATTGAAGGTGAATATGAGTTCCCTTTCATTTAAGACTGATCAGGGCATATTTAGCGGTGAAATTATGTTATACGTGAACGATACCCGTCATTTGGAGATGCTCATCGAGAAACTTGAAAAAGTAGAAGGCGTTGTGAAGGTTACCCGATTCGACTCTAGAAACAATAATGGCTAATCTGTCTATATTTGTCCGTAATTTTTATCCATGGCATTAAATCCAAAAGCGTTTGAAGAGGTAAAGAGGATTTTTACAGCCTTTTTGGAAAATAAGCAATTGAGAAAAACCCCGGAGCGATATGCCATTTTGGAGCAAATTTATTCGCTAAGTGGTCACTTTGATGTAGAATCCCTTTACATCAATATGAAAAACATGAATTATCGGGTAAGTCGCGCTACCGTTTATAATACACTTGATCTCCTGGTGGAATGCGATCTGGTAAGCAAGCATCAGTTTGGTAAGAACATTGCCCAATACGAAAAATCCTATGGATTTAAACAACACGATCATTTGATTTGCACGGATTGTAGCAAAGTGATTGAGTTTTGTGATCCGCGCATTCAAACAATTCAAAACACCGTGGAGGATTTGCTGCATTTTAATGTGATGCATCACTCCTTGATTTTATATGCTTCCTGTACAAAGAAAAATTGCGAAAACCGTAAGCCATGAATTTTGGACAAGAAATTAAAGGTAAATCATTGATATTAAGAATATCAGGTGATTTAATTGGTGAAGATACAGGCACCCAACTGGTGAGTGCAGTCAATGAGGCTGTCAGCCATCAGGTCACCACTTGCATTATTGATATTTCAGATTTAAGGTATATCAATAGCAGTGGCATCGGAGTTTTGATTACCATATTGACTAAGTTTCGCAATAAAGGCGGTGAAGTGTATTTGATGAATCCATCAGAAAGTGTGAAGAAACTTCTGATAATCACAAAATTGAATGCCATCTTTCAAACAATAAAGTCGGAAGACGAAGTATTCAGAAAAAATAAGTAAAGAGATAAACAAGCTTACCGTACTTTGCGGTACGTGAAAATATTCTGATCAATGAAAGTAGATGTATTATTAGGTCTTCAATGGGGAGACGAGGGTAAAGGTAAAATTGTGGATGTGCTGGCTCCCAAATACGATGTGGTAGCGCGCTTTCAGGGTGGACCTAATGCAGGTCATACATTAGAGTTTGATGGAATCAAGCATGTTCTTCATCAGATACCCTCCGGCATTTTCAGAGAGAAAACCAGAAATATTATTGGCAACGGAGTGGTACTCGATCCTATTGTTTTCAAAGCTGAGATCGAAAAGTTGGGTAAATACAATCTCAATGTAAAGGCTAACTTATTCATCTCGAAAAAGGCTACACTGATTGTTCCAACCCACCGATTATTGGACCAGGCTTATGAGAAAGCAAAAGGTGTTGATAAGATAGGATCAACCTTAAAGGGAATTGGTCCTTCCTACCAGGATAAGATTGGGCGTCAGGGATTAAGAGTAGGAGATATTTTGTTGGATAATTTCAGCGCCAAGTTCAAAAAATTGGTGGATATCCATTTTGAAATATTGAAGTCTCATTCCATCGAATTTAATTGGCCTGAGTTGGAAGCGCAGTTTTTTGACTCGATCTCTTTCTTAAAAGAATTTAATCTGATTGATAGCGAATACTTTATCAATGATGAATTGAAAAAAGGTTCTTCCGTCTTGGCGGAAGGCGCACAAGGCTCACTGCTCGATATTGATTTTGGAAGCTATCCGTTTGTTACAAGTTCCAACACGGTAACAGCAGGTGCTTGTACCGGTTTAGGTGTAGCTCCAAGTCGCATTGGAGAAGTTTTTGGAATTTTTAAAGCCTACAGTACGCGTGTAGGCAGTGGTCCATTTCCTACCGAGTTGCTCGATGAAGAAGGAGAAAAAATGAGAAGGCAGGGAAACGAGTTTGGCTCCACCACTGGCCGACCTCGCAGATGTGGCTGGATTGATTTGCCATCATTGAAGTATTCCATTATGATCAATGGTGTTACTCAGCTGCTTATGATGAAGGCAGATGTGCTAGATACTTTTCCTAGTATTAAAGTGTGCACACATTATAGGTTGAGTGATGGAACAATCACCGAGACCCTCCCTTATGAATATATAACCCAAAAAATCACCCCTGTTTATACAGAATTAAAGGGTTGGAACACATCCTTGGTTGGCATCTCAAATGAAACCATGCCAAAAGAGTTAAAAGAATATATTCAATACCTCGAAAAAGCCCTTGAAGTTCCGATAACGGTTATTTCGGTGGGTCCGGATAGGTCCCAGACGATCATTAAATAATTGCATTATTAGAAAAAATATTCAGGTAGCATTTGCAATCTGTAATTATTGCACCTACATTTGCACTCCCAAAACGAAATAAGGGGCTCTGAACAATAGTTTAGAGCAATTGAAAAGGTTTCTAACCACGATGTATTTTGATGAGAGCTTAATTGCTCGGTTTGACATACAAACGTTCTTTGAATGAATGGAGATTGATAGCGGACCCGGATATACTCGATGGAGGGTATATTCGAGTTGATTTCTTTAAGATGAATAGCAGAGATGTTATTCAGGACATAAAAAGTTAATGAGGACCAAGGATTAAATGACATAGGTTGAGGGCTTGAGGGTTCGAAAGAGCACTGAGCATCGAGGCCGGTATTGATGGATGGAGCGATCTTGAAGTTAATGCTGAAGAAAATACTATGGAGAGTTTGATCCTGGCTCAGGATGAACGCTAGCGGCAGGCTTAATACATGCAAGACGAACGGCAAGAATGGTAGCAATATTGTTCCTAGAGTGTCGTAAGGGTGCGTAACACGTATGCAATCTGCCCTCAACAGGAGGATAGCTCCCCGAAAGGGGAATTAACACTCCATAAGATCACATAATGGCATCATTGAGTGATTAAAACTACGGTGGTTGAGGATGAGCATGCGCATGATTAGTTAGTTGGCGGGGTAACGGCCCACCAAGACGATGATCATTAGGGGAACTGAGAGGTTGATCCCCCACACTGGCACTGAGATACGGGCCAGACTCCTACGGGAGGCAGCAGTAGGGAATATTGGACAATGGGTGCGAGCCTGATCCAGCCATGCCGCGTGCAGGAAGACGGCCTTCTGGGTTGTAAACTGCTTTTACCAGGGGATAAAAAGACCATGCGTGGTCAATTGAAGGTACCTGGTGAATAAGCCACGGCTAACTACGTGCCAGCAGCCGCGGTAATACGTAGGTGGCAAGCGTTGTCCGGATTTATTGGGTTTAAAGGGTGCGTAGGCGGTTTTGTAAGTCAGTGGTGAAATACTCCAGCTCAACTGGAGAGGTGCCATTGATACTGCAGAACTTGAGTACAGACGAGGTAGGCGGAATTGACGGTGTAGCGGTGAAATGCTTAGATATCGTCAAGAACACCGATAGCGAAGGCAGCTTACTAGACTGTAACTGACGCTGATGCACGAAAGTGTGGGGATCAAACAGGATTAGATACCCTGGTAGTCCACACTGTAAACGATGATTACTCGATGTTGGCGATACACAGCCAGCGTCTTAGCGAAAGCGATAAGTAATCCACCTGGGGAG
>Ga0163153_10003697_pt1 | contig 20130 bp, 19 predicted proteins | sample OliLakLV19MP6IB1_FD_148629 | JGI IMG/M metagenome (GOLD analysis project Ga0163153, IMG submission 148629) | Freshwater microbial mat bacterial communities from Lake Vanda, McMurdo Dry Valleys, Antarctica - Oligotrophic Lake LV.19.MP6.IB-1 | ecosystem: Environmental > Aquatic > Freshwater >...
TGTTCCGAGAACGTCACGTTGATGATGACGCCCCGCGGCGTCTCGGACGTCAACGTGTACACCCCCGAGCGTGTCGAGCTCCGCTACGGCGTCCGGCCCGACCAGGTGCCGGACTTCATCGGGCTCAAGGGGGATACGTCGGACAACATCCCGGGCATTCCCGGGATCGGCGACAAGACCGCCGGGCAGCTCATCGCGCAGTACGGGTCGCTCGAGGAGGTGATCGCGCACGCGGACGATCTCTCCCCGGCTCGAGGCAAGGCAGTCAGGGAGAACGCCGACCAGGCGCGCGCGTCGAAGAGCCTCGCGACGATGCGCCGCGATCTCCCGCTCGACGTCGATCCGACCGCGCTCGTGTCCGGAGCCCCCGATCGCTCTCAGTTGAAGGAGATGTTCCGCCGCTTCGAGTTCCGCAACCTCCTCAATCGGGTGGACGAGCTCGACGAGGCGGTTCCGGCGCAGGAGCGCGAGAAGCTCGAAAGTCAGGCGGTGGCGTGGAGCGAGGGTGTGCTGCAACCCGTGAGGGGCACGGTCGGCGTGGCGATCGAAGACGGCCGAATCGCCGTCGCCGACGGCACCGCCGTCGTTGTCGCCGGCTGGGAGCCGGCACAGCCGTCGCTGCTTCGCGACGCGGAGATCGTGGCGCACGATGCGAAGGCGCTGAAGCTGCCGTTTGCTCCCGTCGACGACACGATGCTCGCGGCGTATCTGATCGAGCCCGGTCGCTCCGCGTACCTGATCGACGACCTCGCGGCCGAGTACGGCATCGAGATCGAACCGGAGCCCGCGGCCGAGGAGACGACGGCGTTGCTCGTCCGTCACGCGGAGTCGACGAGGCGGCTGGCCGGCCCGATGCGCGAGCGGCTCGTCGAGCGAGGCTCGCTCGAGCTCTACGAGCGAATCGAGCTGCCACTGACCGCCGTCCTCGCTGCGATGGAGATCGCCGGCGTGAAGATCGACACCTATCGCATGGGGGAGATCACCGCCCGCCTGCGCGATCGGGTCGAGGAGCTCGAGGCGAAGGCGACCGATCTCGCGGGCGAGGAGTTCATGCTCGGCTCGACGCAACAGGTGGCGAGGATCCTGTTCGAGAAGCTCGGGCTCGAGCCGGGGCGGAAGGGGAAGACGGGCTACTCGACCGACAGCCGGGTTCTGCGGGGGCTGCGCGACAGGCACGAGATCGTGCCCGTCGTCGAGGAGTGGCGCGAGTACTCGAAGCTCCTCAACACCTACCTCGTACCGCTGCCCTCGCTGATCTCCGAGCTCGACGGGCGGCTCCACACCACCTTCAACCAGGCAGTCGCTGCGACCGGCAGGCTCTCGACGTCGAATCCGAACCTCCAGTCGATCCCCGTCCGTACCGACCTCGGCCGCCAGATCCGTTCGGCCTTCATCGCCGAGGACGGCCATCGTCTCCTCTCTGCCGACTACAGCCAGGTCGAGCTGCGGATCCTCGCGCACGTCTCCGGCGAGCCGGTGTTGCGCGACGCGTTCGAGCGGGGGGAGGACATCCACACGCGTACGGCGGCCGAGGTGCTCGGCAAGGATCCGGCGACCCTGACGCGATCGGAGCGTGACGTCGCGAAGATGGTCAACTTCGGGATCATCTACGGGATCTCGTCATTCGGGCTGGCGGAGAACCTCGAGATCCCCCGTGACGAGGCGCAGGCCTACATCGACACCTACCTCGCCCGTTTCCCCCGCGTGCAGGAGTTCATCGCACGGACGATCGCGCAGGCCGCGGCGGATGGCTACGTGACGACGCTCCTCGGGCGGCGAAGGCCGATTCCGGAGCTTCGCGCCTCGAACCGCCAGACGCGCTCACTCGGAGAGCGACTGGCGGTGAACCCCGTCATGCAGGGCACCGCGGCTGACGTGATCAAGGTCGCGATGATCCGCGCCCACGACCGTCTACGAGCAGAAGGCCGAAGCGCGCGCCTCGTCCTCCAGGTGCACGACGAGCTGCTGCTCGAGGTTCCGGACACCGAGGTGAGCGGCGTCCGCGAGCTCGTTTCGGAGGAGATGGTCGGTGCCTACCCGCTCGATCCTCCGCTCGCGGTCGACGTCGGCGTCGGCGACAACTGGGCCGACGCCAAGTAGAGGAAATGCGGCGATTGGTCGCTATACTCGTCGTTCGCCCATGGCCAACCAACCTACCGAGAGCACCCAAATGTCCACTATGGAAATTCCCGTCCTCGAAGACGGTGTCTGGATCGTCGGCCCCGATGGGGAGCTGATTCCCGACTACGACGCAACCTTCCCGACCATCAACGAGGGCGAGGTCGTGCACGGCACGGTCGTGCGCGTCGACAAGGACGAGGTGCTCGTCGACATCGGTTACAAGTCCGAAGGCGTGATCCCGGTCTCCGAGCTGTCGATCCGGCGCTCGGTCAACCCGGCCGACGAGGTGTCGCTCGGTGAGGAGATCGACGCGCTCGTGATGACGAAGGAGGACGCCGAGGGGCGTCTCATCCTCTCCAAGAAGCGTGCGCGCTTCGAGCTCGCCTGGAAGGCGATCGAGGCTGCTGCAGAGAGCGGAGAGGCCGTCAACGGCCGCGTGATCGAGGTCGTCAAGGGCGGTCTCATCCTCGATCTCGGCGTCCGCGGCTTCCTGCCGGCGTCGCTCGTCGACATCCGGCGCGTCCAGGATCTGGACGAGTTCACGGGCAAGGAGCTCCGCTGCAAGGTGATCGAGCTCAACCGCTCGCGCAACAACGTCGTGCTCTCGCGTCGCGCCGTCCTCGAGGACGAGCGCAAGGAGATGCGGCAGGGGATCCTCGACCGGCTCAATCCGGGCGACGTCGTCGACGGCCAGATCTCGAACATCGTCGACTTCGGCGCCTTTGTCGACCTCGACGGGATGGACGGCCTGATTCACATCTCCGAGCTCTCCTGGAGCCACGTCAACCACCCATCCGAGATCCTCGAGATCGGCCAGACGGTGCAGGTCAAGGTGCTCGACATCGACCGCGAGCGCCAGCGCATCTCGCTCGGTCTCAAGCAGACGCAGTCCGACCCGTGGCAGCAGGTGCTCGAGCACTACCACGAGGACGATGTGGTGGAGGGTCGTGTGACGAAGGTCGTCACCTTCGGCGCCTTCGTCGAGATCCTGCCCGGTGTCGAAGGGCTCGTGCACATCTCCGAGCTCGCCCAGCATCACGTGGAGAACCCGCGCGAGGTCGTCTCGCAGGGTGATCCCGTCAACGTGCTCATCCTCGAGATCGACGGCGACCGGCGCCGGTTGTCGCTGTCGCTCAAGCGCGTGGAGGAAGGCGCGGAACCGCTCCCGCGCGCCGACGGCGGCGAGTCCGTCCACCTGACACCGAACCTCAGGCTCTCCGAGGAAGCATTCCCGGCTGGGTCAACATCCGAGACCACCGAAGGAGATCGGACGAGCGACATCAACCCCGAGGCCGTCGAGCCCGCCGAGGCAGCGCTTGCACCCGGCGCAGACGCGCAGGAGCTTGCCGTCGAGGCTGTCGTGGCCGAGGAGATCGCGATCGAGCTGGCCGAGGAGGCCGTCGTCGCCGAAGTCATTGCCGTCGAGCTGGCCAAGGAGGCACTCGCCGAGGAGAGCGTCGCCGAGGAGCTCGCCGAGGAAGCCGTTGCCCTCGCCCACGAGGACCCCGCGGTCTGAGCGACCCGGCTGACGCTTCTCCCCGCCCGATCGCACTCGCGATCACCGGCGGGATCGGTGCTGGAAAGAGCACCGTGCTCGCGGCCCTCCGTGCGCACGGTGCAGCGACGGTCTCGAGCGACGAGATCGTCCACCACCTGCTGCGCGCCGATCTCGACGTTCGCAAGGCGCTCGTCGAACGGCTCGGCGAGGGAGTTCTGGACGAGGATGGGATCCCCGATCGCGCCGCGATCGCGGCGATCGTCTTCGACGACGCCGAGGCGCTCGCGTTTCTCGAAGCTCTGCTGCATCCGCTCGTCTCCCGCGAGTACCTGATCTGGCGCGAGCAACTCGCTGCGCTCGACGCACCGCCGCGCGTCTGCGCCACCGAGGTGCCGCTCCTCTACGAGTCGGGAGGAGAGACCCGATTCGACCGCGTCGTCGTCGTCACTGCTCCCCGGCAGCTGCGCGAGCAACGCCGTCATGCGCCGGAGGACAACCGGGAGGCCCGACTGCTCGATGAGACGGAGAAGATCAAGCGGGCCGACTATCACTTCGTCAACACGGGAACGCCGGAGGACCTCGACAAATGGGTCGCAGGCCTCATGGAAGAGCTGACGAACGAGACGTCGTGAGACGCAGAATCACCGCGCTCGCGGCGATTGCGATCATCGCCACCTCGGCCGTTCCGCTCGGCTGTGGTCAGGTCGATCGCCTTCGCTACCCGCTGCGGTACGAGCAGATCGTCCGAAATCACGCGAAGAACTACGACCTCGACCCGGCGCTCCTTGCCGCCGTGATCTATACCGAGAGTCGCTTCAACGCCCGTGCGGAGTCGTCGGCCGGGGCGATCGGGCTCATGCAGCTCCTTCCCGAGACGGCTCGTGGAATCGCGGTTCGCACTGGCGGAAACGGCTTCGTCGTGAAGGATCTCTACGTGCCGGAAATCAACGTCCGCTACGGCGCCTGGTACCTGCGCAACATGCTCAATCGCTACTCGGACGAGCGCACTGCACTCGCTGCGTACCACGCGGGGCCGGGGAACGTCGACCGGTGGCGGGAGCAGGGCGTGGTGATCCAGTTCCCCGAGACACGCGACTACGTCGACAACGTCGAGAAGGCCAAGCGCATCTACGCAGACAGGTACGCGAAGGAGCTGAGGCTGCCGCGATGAGAGAGCATATCGCGGCAGCCTCAGCTTGATATCTCTACAGGCTTCGCCTGATCCTGAAGGAAGAGCAAATCGAATCCAATGAGAGGCCGGAACGAGAGGCAACTCGCGCGCCAGATGAAAGCGACTTCCGGAACGGTGCACTAGAGTGCCGCCGATGGCCGACCCCCGCGATCGCGAATACGCCGAGCTGATCGTCGACGGCTGCCTCCGCGTTCAGCCCGGATGGCAGGTTCTCGTCGGTGGGAACCCGCAGGCACGGCCGCTCCTCGAGGAAGTGTGCGGCGCCGTCGCCCGGCGCGGAGCGTACGCGCTGCTGCGCATCTCGTTCGAGGGATTCCTCGCGCAGTCTCTGAGCTGGGTGTCGAACGCGCCGCTCGAGCTGCTCGAGAAGCCGGCGAGCGTGACCGTCAGCGAACTCGCGGCCATTGATGCAATGCTCTTCGTAGCGGCCCCCGACAACACGCGGGCCTCCGCCGCGATTCCGAGCGAGCGCATGGGTGCCCTCCAGGCCGCCTACCGGCCAGCCAACAAGCGGATGATGAACCACGACATCCCGTGGGTCGCGTGCCAGTACCCGACCGCGGCACTCGCGCAGGAGGCAGGACTCAGCACCGAGGATTTCGCACAGCTGCTCTACGGATCGGTCTTGCTCGACTGGGCTGTCGAGGGAGAGCGAATGCGTGTGATCTCCGCCTCTTTCGATGCGGCATCAGAGGTCAGGATCGTCGGCGACGGCACCGATTTGCGCCTGTCGCTCGAGGGTCGCGCCATGAAGGTCGACGCGCTCGGCTCAAATCTCCCCGGAGGCGAGTTCTTCGGCTGCCCGGTCGAGGATTCCGCGGAAGGCGTGATCTCGTTCGCCGAGTTCCCCGCCGTCTATCGCGGTCGCGAGATGACGGGGATCCGCCTCGTCTTCGAGGCCGGTCGTGTCGTCGACGCCTCCGCCGAGACCAACGAGGCGTACCTGATCGAGACGCTCGACACCGACGAGGGTGCCCGGAGCCTCGGCGAGCTCGGGATCGGCTGCAACCCCGGCATCACGCGGTACATGAAGAACACGCTCTTCGACGAGAAGATGGACGGCACCGTGCACCTCGCCGTCGGCAACAGCTACACCGACGTCGGTGGGACGAATCAATCGGCGATCCACTGGGATCTCGTCAAGGATCTCCGTCTCCCCGGATGCCGGATCGAGCTCGACGGTGTCGTCGTTCAGAGTGAAGGCTCCTGGCTGGTGGCTTGAGCAAGCTGCGCTAGCAGACCACTACGCGGCAGCCCGATCCGAGTGGTTTGCTGCCCGTGACTTGCGGTGTTCGCCTTCCGCCGCTCGGCGACAGGCCCGAGGTTAGCCGTCTGAGGGAGGTGGTGCAGGCTCCACGGGCGGCGGGACGACATCGGCGAGCATGTGATTCCACAGGTTCGTGAGCATCCTGTTGATCGGCCAGAACGTCGCCGAGCCACCGAAGTCGAGCGTGCCCGCCGAGAAGACACGCGCCCCGGTCTCGGTCTCGTAGTAGGTCATCTCGCCGCTGAGACCCGGGCCGAAGAGATCGACAACGCGTGCGACGACGATCGTGCCGGGAGGCGAGTCGGGCGTTGCCATGTCGATCTCGATCCCGTAGCCCCCGACCGTCTCGCCAAATGTCGACCCGGTGACGAGACCTGTCTTGTCGAACAGCCACGGGGCCGCCTCGGCTGCGACGACCGTGTACGAGCCCTGGCGGCGGCCGTCGTCGTTGGCGCGGTACTGGACGCCGAGCAGGCCCGCCTCCGGGCGCCCGAGCTCGCGCCACTGCTTCACGCGCCGAAGCGTCGACCCGTCCGACTCGACCTTCCAGAAGAAGTTGTTGGCGGAGAGGAAGACGAGCCTGCCGCCGAGGTCGCGGTACCGCTCGATCACGTCGTACGCGTGGGTCGTCATGTACTCGCTGTGTCCCGGGAAGACAACGAGGTCGTAGCGTGCGCGCAGATCGTCGCCCGTCGCGAAGGTCTCGAGGTCGTCGTCCGCAGCGAAATCCGGCGTCCTGCCGGTGCGTGCGAGCCAACGCAGGAAGGCCCGGTCGTACGTCTTGAAGCGAGGCGGCACGCCGCGATCACGGTACGGCCGCGTGAGGTCGACCGGCGGGCTGCCGCCTGCGTACCAGGTGTCGCCCCAACCGTCCCCATCCTGGTCGTAGAAGTTGTAGGCCTGCCACGTATTCGTCGGTATCACGACGAGTTGCCTGCGGGGCTCGATCTCGGCTGCGCGCAACACGAACGGCGCGAACCCGGTGCGACCATCGTCGGCAGTCAGGCGGGCGGCGTACACACCGGGCGGCCAGCCGCCGCCCTGAACCGTGATCGTCACCGGGCCCGAGCGCTTTCCTGTCCAGTCGATTGGCACCGGGTCACCCTTGGGCGCACCGGCGAGCTCGTCGTGGCGCTCGGTGCTCACCGTCTCCGGCCCGCAGCGGAGGAACTGGAGGGTCAGAGCCGGTACGTCAGCGGTGATCCGGAGCTCCATGGGCTCTCCCGGAAGGTACGAGCGACGGAGGAACGCCGCCTCGATGCCAAGCACCCGCACGACGGGCGCCTTCTGCTGCCCCACGGAGGGCGGGCGTCGGGCCCCGAGCACCGTCGTCCGTCCCGTTCTGTCCGCAATGGTGAGGCGCATCACGTACGAGCCGACGGCGGTGCCGAGATCAGGGGCCCAGTTGACGACATGGTCGCCACGCCCGAGCCGGGCGTTCGTCTCCCAGACCACCCGGCTCGTGCGCAGGGCTGTCTGGACGGCCTCCAGCCTGATCGAGGCGGGTCGGGGAAGGCGAAAGCCGATCGCGGCCACGTCTCGTCCTGCGATGCCTGGCGAGACCGTTGCGAAGAGCGGGCGATCACCGGCGTAGCGCCGGCCGATGTTCCGTGCCGACGCGCTGAGGGCGGCGGGCGCCCGCCGGACGGCGGCAACGGCGGTACCGGGCGCGAGGCCGAGCAGGAGCAATGCGGCGGCTCCCCGCTTCAGCAAGCGCGCGCGACTGAGCCGATTGGTCATGGCAGGAACCGTAGACGAGGGAGATGATCGATCTGTTTGGCCAGCTCGGAGGCTTACGGAGCGGAGAGCCGTGACCAGAGGTTCTCGAGCATCCTCGAGACGACGGGCAGAAGCGCGGTCCCTCCGAAGTCGATCGCGCCGGCAGCGAACACCTTCGCGCCGACCGGTGTCTCGTAGTACGTCATCTGTGCCGTGAACGTCGGCCCGTAGAGCTCCGGGATCTCGGCGAGCACGATCGTGCCCGGTGGGCTCGCCTTCGTCGTCGCGTCGATCTCGATCCCATAGCCGCCGAGCTCCTGGCCGAACTCGGCGCCGTCCGCGAGGTCGGTGCCGGCGAAGAGCCACGGCGCCGTTGCTGCAGCGCGCACGATGAACGGCCGCTGGATCCGCCCGTCGTCGTTCCCCCGGTACTGGACCCCGAGCAACGCCGACTCCGGTCGCCCGATATCGCGCCACATGCGGGTGCGCGTCAGCGTGCCACCGCGTCGCTGCACCTGCCAGAAGAAGTTGTTCGCGGCGAGGAACATCAGGTTGCCACCGAGGTCGCGGTAGCGCTCCACGGCGTCGAACTCCCGCGGCGTCACGTACTCCGTGTGCCCGCCGAAGATGACGAGGTCGTAGAGCTTCGCGAGCGTATCGCCGTTCAGAACCTCGAGGTCGGTCTCGCTGAGATAGTCCGGCTGTTTGCCGCGTTGGGCAAGCCAGCGGAGGAAGCCGAGATCGTACTTCCTGTACTGCGGCGGAACGCCGCGGCGGAGAAACGCCCGTCCGAGTCGGACGGTGCTCTGCGATCCCTTTGCGTACCACGTGTCGCCCCAGCCGTTGCCGTTCTCGTCGCGGAAGTTGTAGGCCTGCCACGTGTTCGTGGGGATGATCACGGCAACGCGTGTTGCGCCGAGCTGCGCGGGGCGGAGAACGAAGGGGGCGAAACCGATGCGGCCGTTCTCGTCGGTGAGCTTTGCGAAGTAGAGCCCGGAGGCCCACTGCCCGATCGGCACAGGGATCGCGCCGGGCCGGTCAACGCTCGACCAGCCGACGTTGACCGGGTCCGTCACCGGAACGCCGTTCATCAGTGTGTCGTTGTACGTCGGGACGTCTTCGGGCCCGGCGCGGAAGACCTGCAGCGACAACGCAGACGCGTCGGTCTCGACGGCAAGCGTTGCAGTGTCGCCCGGGACGTAGCTCTCGCGGGTGAATCCGGCCTCGACGCCGAGGACGCGGATGACGGGTGCCGTCGGTCTTCGGCCGGTCTCGGCGTTCGTCGCCCCGTACGTGCGACGGTTTCCTGCTGCATCGCTGACGTCGAGAAGCGTGAGATACGTTCGCGGAGCGGTCGTCGGGTCGGGGCTCCAGTTGAACACGTGACGCCCAGGCCCGAAGGTCGCATTCTTCTCGTAGATGACCTCGGGGCGGCTGAGCGTGCGGGCGATCCTCAGGCGGACGGTCGCCCGCTCGGTGAGCGTGAAGCTGATCTTCGCCATCTCCCGGACGCCGTCGCCGTTCGGCGAGATCGTCACGAAGAGGCGACGGTCGCCCTCGTACTTCTGCGACGAGAGCGTGAAGGTGCGCAGCCCGATGAGCTGGGGGGCGGTGCGATCGCGGAGGAGCGAGTCTGCGTGCGTGGCCGGTACGGCCGAAGCCGCAAGGGTGAGGACGAGCGCCGCCGAGAGCATCACTGTTCGCGGGCTCATGCGTGGCCCATCGTAGCCGTCGCTCCCCCGGGATCGCGCCGGGCCAGGCGGCCAGGGCTGAGCGAACGGGTGTTCGGAGGCATGGTAGGTTTTGGGGGCCGTGCCCGAGCTTCTCGTCACCGCCGACTACACGCCGACCGGCGATCAGCCGCATGCGATCGCGGAGCTGAGCGCATCGCTCGAGGCGGGCAACCGCTTCCAGACCCTGCTCGGCGCGACCGGGACCGGGAAGACGGCGACGATGGCGTGGCTGATCGAGAAGCTGCAGCGACCGGCGCTCGTGATTGCGCACAACAAGACGCTCGCGGCGCAGCTGTGCAACGAGTTTCGCGAGTTCTTTCCCGCAAACGCGGTCGAGTACTTCGTCTCGTACTACGACTACTACCAGCCGGAGGCGTACGTGCCTCAGGCCGACCTCTACATCGAGAAGGACTCGTCTCGCAACGACGACATCGACCGTCTCCGCCACGCCGCGACGGCATCGCTCCTCTCGCGGCGTGACACCGTGATCGTTGCCTCGGTCTCGTGCATCTACGGCCTCGGCTCGCCGGAGGAGTACGAGAAGCGGCTCGTCAACCTGGCGGTGGGGGAGGAGCACGAGCGAGATGAGCTCCTCCGCAAGCTGATCGACACGCAGTACGTCCGCAACGACACGCTGCTCGGACGGGGTCGGTTCCGGGTCAAGGGAGACGTGATCGAGGTGCAGCCGGCCTCGGCCGAGACGGCCTATCGGATCTCGCTCTTCGGCGACGAGGTCGAGCAGATCACCCACTTCGACCCCCTCACCGGGGAGGTCTACGCAAAGCTCGACAACCTGACGATCTTTCCTGCCACGCAGTACGTGACGTCGAAGCCGACGATCGAGGCTGCGATGGGCGGACTGCGGGGTGAGCTCGAGGCCCAGATCCAGCAGTTCGAGGCGGAGGGGAAGCTGCTCGAGGCGCACCGGATTCGGCAGCGCACCGAGTACGACATGGAGATGATGCGGGAGCTCGGCTTCTGCAACGGGATCGAGAACTACTCGCGCGTCCTCGAAGGGCGTCCCGCAGGCTCGCCGCCGCACACCCTGCTCGACTACTTCCCGTCCGACTTCCTCTGCTTCATCGACGAGTCGCATCAGTCGGTGCCGCAGATCGGCGGCATGTACGAGGGCGACCGCTCGCGCAAGCAGACGCTCGTCGACTTCGGGTTCCGGCTGCCGTCCGCGCTCGACAACCGGCCGCTCCGCTTCGACGAGTTCCTGCAGAGGGTCGGGCAGACGATCTTCGTCTCGGCAACGCCCGGTGCGTACGAGCTGCGCAACTCGGCCGTCATCAGCGAGCAGCTGATCCGGCCGACCGGCATCGTCGACCCGGTCGTCGAGCTTCGGGCGACGAAGAACCAGATCGATGACCTCCTCGGCGAGATTCGCAAGCGATCTGACATCGGCGAGCGCGTTCTCGTGACCACGTTGACCAAGAAGATGTCGGAGGATCTGACGGACTACCTCCTCGAGGCAGGCGTCAAGACGCGCTATCTCCACTCGGAGATCGACACGCTCGAGCGAATCCAGATAATCCGCGAGCTACGACTCGGCGAGTACGACGTGCTCGTCGGTGTGAACCTTCTGCGCGAGGGGCTCGACCTGCCGGAGGTCTCGCTCGTCGCCGTGCTCGACGCCGACAAGGAGGGATTTCTCCGTGGCAAGACGGCGCTCGTGCAGACGATTGGCCGTGCAGCGCGGAACGTGAACGGCCGCGTTTTGCTCTACGGCGACAAGGTGACCGAGGCGATCCAGTTCGCGGTCGACGAGACCGACAGGCGCCGGGCCAAGCAACTTGCGTACAACGAGGAGCACGGGATCACGCCGGAGAGCATCATCAAGGGCGTCTCCGACATCGCCGAGTTCCTCACGCTCGACGCACCGACCGTGCCGGGGCGGAGGCGGCGCGGGAAGGAGAAGATCGAGGGTCTCGATCCGGCCGAGCTCGAGAAGCTCATGGTCACACTCGAGGAGGAGATGTTCGTCGCCGCCGAGGAGCTCCGGTTCGAGTACGCGGCGAAGTTGCGCGACGAGATCAAGCAACTGCGCAGAGAGCTCGTCGCGCTCGCCCCGGGGCGATAGACGATCTTCCTCGTGTGTAAAATGCGCTATTGTGTATAATGCAGGGATGGAGTACCACATCTCCGCTACCGACCTTGCCCGACGGGCCGGCGAGGTGCTCGGGAGGGTGCGGTATCGAGGCGATTCCTTCGTCGTCGATCGAAATGGCGATCCGGTCGCCCTGATCACACCGGTAGCCGGGGCCTCGATGGGGACGGCTCGCGAGTTCGTCGAAACCTGGCAGTCGGCCGGCAACCGCGAGTCGGCGTACGCCGACGACCTCGAGGCAGTTGGCGCCCTCGACGCGCCGCCAGAGCTCCCGTGGGACTCGTAGCCGATACGAGCGCGGTCGCCGCGATCGAGCGCGGTGGCGATCTCGAGAGGACCCTCGCCGACCTCGGTAGTGAGCCACTCGTTCTCCCGGCGATCGTGTACGCGGAGCTCCTCGCAGGTGTCCTTCGTACCCGAGATCCCGTGCGCGCCGCCGAACGGCGTGCAAAGGTCGCGACCGTGGCCGCCGCATTCCCAATCGTCGAGTTCGGGAAGATGTTCGCCGAGCGCTGGGCAGAGCTGGTGGCAGAGCTGCGGCAACGAGGTCAGACGATCCCGTCGAACGACGCCCAGGTGGCTGCGACAGCACTTGGGCTCGGGTTCGGCGTCCTCGTCGGCCCGGCCGACGAGGAGCACTTCCGGCGTGTGCCGGGGCTCGAAGTCAGGGCGCTCTCTGGCTGATGGCGAGGTGCCTGACGATCTAGAGGTTCCACGAGGGCGTCACGGTTTGACGGGGCCCAAGAAGTGCGACATACTTCTTGTATGTCAAAGATGATTACCGTGCGTATGCCGGAGGATCGCGTGGCGCAGATCGACGGTCTCGTCGCTGCGGGGACCTACGCGACGCGCGCTAGCTTCGTCGTCGAGGCGATCAACCGCCTCGTCGACGAGCTGGAGCAGCGCGAGATCGACCGGCAGATCGTCGAGGGCTACACCCGCATCCCGCAGGCGGATGAGGAGCTGCGGTGGGCAGAGGCTTCGGCACGGCGCTCGATCGAAGAGGAGCCGTGGTGAGGAGGGGTGAGATGTGGTGGGTCGAGGATCCCGCAGCCGGCCGTCGTCCCCACCTGGTCTTCATGCGTGACGCGGTGATCCCGTCACTCGGCTCCGTCATCGCCGTGCCTGCAACGACGACGGTCCGGGGAATTCCGACCGAGGTCGGTCTCGGCCGGGAGGATGGGATGCCGCGAGAGTGCGTGCTGTCGCTGGACAACACGACGTTCTTGCCGAAGAGCTACTTCGTCGAGCAGATCTGCACGCTCGGCCCGGAGCGGATGGCCAGCGTCTGCCGCGCCCTCGGCCACGCGACCGGTTGCTGACGCGGGACGGCCCTCAGGCCGGTGCGTAGACCTCGACGCTCGCCCTGATGCCCCGGGCTCGTGCGAGTGCTGCATCGCAGGTGACCAGGGGGGCGTCGAGCGCCTCGGCGAGCGCGATGTACATGGCGTCGTAGGTACTGACCGTGTGGCGGAGCTCCCAGGCCCGTTCGAGGAAGAGCGTGTGGGCGTAGCGTCGAGCCGGGAGCCGCGTCAGGTCGTAGCGGGCGTCGGCCGCCCGGTCGGCGCCGAGCGTGCCCTGAGCGACCAGCCGCCGGAGGGCATGTGAGACCTCGACGTCGGCGAGATGGGGGATGTGCAGTTCGACGCTCGCCTGGACTCGGGCGTCGAGCAGCGGCTTGCGGAGGACGGGTGCGAGAAAGTCGACCAGGGCGGAGGCGTCGACAACGATCACGACTCGAGCGGCCCGCGCATCTCGCGGATGGTACGCACGATCTCCTCCGTCGAGACGCCGCCGTGGCGCCGCAGGACCCGCTGGTAGACCTCCTCGATCGAGTCCTGGCCGGCAACGCGGATCAGCTCGCTCCGCAGGTACTCGGACATCGACATCCCGGCCGCCGCGGCCCGCGCCCGGAGCCGCGCGTGGACGTCGTCGGGGACGTCGCGGATCTGAATCGCCTTGGGCACGGTCATCCCATCATACAAGCAGAGTGCATGCAATTCATGCAAGATGGCCCAATCGGACACGTCTGCCCGTTTCCCCGGCGCTACGCTCCCGCCATGTGCAGGAACATCAAGCAACTCCACAACTTCGAGCCACCCGCCACCGACGACGAGGTGCACGCCGCGGCGCGGCAGTACGTGCGCAAGATCAGCGGCTCGACGAAGCCGTCGCTGGCGAACGAGGCTGCTTTCGAGCGCGCCGTCCACGAGATCGCCCACCTCTCGCGACACCTGCTCGACGACCTCGTCACGGCTGCGCCACCGCGCGACCGCGAGACCGAGGCGGCCCGTGCGAGGGCACGGACCGCGAACCGGTTCGGCTGCGCTGCCGCCTGAGTCCGAGCGCTGTTCCGACGAGCCGATTCGCGTCAGGCCGTGACGCTCACGCCCTGCTTGCGCTGCAAGTAACGCAGGTACGGCTCCGGGTCGAGCGGCCCACCCGCGACGCGCTCGAACGTCTCCTTCGGCGTCAGCTTGCGGCCGAGTGAGTAGAGGTTCTCGCGGAGCCACGCCCCGAGCGCCGAGAAATCGCCCTGCTCGAACTGCCCCTCGAGGCCCGGCAGTGCTGCCTGCGCCGCCTCCCAGATCTGCACGCTCATCACGTTACCGAGCTGGTAGGTCGGGAAGTAGCCGAAGTAGCCGCACGACCAGTGGACGTCCTGGAGCACTCCCAGGCGATCCTCCGGCACCTGCAGGCCGAGGTACTCCTCGAACCGCGTGTTCCACGCGTCGGGGAGATCGGCCGTCGACAGCGTCCCCGCGATCAGCTCCCGCTCGAGCTCGAAACGCAGGATGATGTGCATCCCGTACGTGACCTCGTCGGCGTCGACGCGGATGAACGACGGCTCGACGCGGTTGACGGCGCGATGGAACCGCTCAACGGAGAAGCTACCGAGCGCCTCCGGGAATGTCGCCACGAGCTGCGGGTGCAGCCAGCGGCAGAACGGGAGCGACCGACCGACGATGTTCTCCCACAGCCTGCTCTGACTCTCGTGCAGGCCCGAGTAACAACCGTGGGCGAGCGGGGTGCGCTCGAGCGACGGGCTGACACCGCGCTCGTAGAGCCCGTGGCCGATCTCGTGCATGCAGCTGAAGAGTGACTCGAGATCGTCCTCCTGGTAGCGCGTCGTGACCCGGATGTCGGAGATTCCGAACGACGAGCAGAAAGGATGCACGGTCGTGTCGAGGCGAAAGGAGTTCGTGTCGAAGCCGAACGCCGTCATCGCGGCGACCCCGATCGAGCGTTGCCCCGCTTCGGGGAACGGGCCGTGACCCAGGCCGCCACCGTCACCGGCTGCGCTCACCTCGGCGATCAACGGGACGAGCACCTCCTTGAGGCGAGTGAAGACCGCCGCTACCTCCGCAGCGCTCGTCCCCGGTTCAAAGTCGTCCAGCAGGTGGTCGTACGGGTCTGCCGCCGGCTCGAAGCAGGCGATGTACTCCTGCTTCAGCTCGAGCTGCCGATCGAGCCAGGGGCGGAACGCGGAATAGTCGTTGGCGGCACGTGCCGAGACCCATGCCTCCATCGCCTCGGACGCCGTCTGGGTCAGCCGTGCGGCGAGATCCGTGGGGATCCGGCGTGCCTTCTCCCAATCTCGCCGCGTGAACCGAATCAGGCTGGCGTCGTCGGAGTCGTACGGCAGCGACGATTCGAGATCGGCAAGATCGCGCACGAGCTCACCGATGCGATCGTCGGTGAAGCGTTCGTGCGCGACTCGCTCGAGCGTTGCCTGCCTGTGCGCGCGCACCGAGGCGCCGGCGGGCGGCATCATCACCATCTGATCCCAGTCGAGGAGGGCTCTAGCCGATCGTAGGTCGGAAATCTCCCCGAGCCTCGTCCTCAGTTCCTCGAGTCGTTCGTCCACTGACAGCTCCTCTCGCACCGGATTTTCGCGATCGTACGTCAGAGAGGATGGGCGACGACGGGCTTGCGGCCGACCCGGACCGGATAATCCGCGCGGGCAAGGAGCGCGTCGTCGCCCGCCGAGTCGCCGTAGGCCCACACGACGGCATTGGCCATCCCGGACGCGGCGAGCCATTTCTCGAGCCGGCGCACCTTCTCGGGCCCACGGCAGTTCGGGCCGGCCAACTGCCCCGTGAGCACCCCATGCAGGTCGCGTTCGAGCTCTGTGCATACCACCCCTGTCGCTCCGATGCTTGATCCGAACGGCACGAGATACGGGTCGAGGGAGGCCGAGACGAGGACGACCGCGTGGCCGAGCTCCCGGTGTTGTTGGAGTCGAGCGGAGGTGTCGACTCGGAGCCACCGCCTCTCGATCTCCTCTGCGAACGTGACTCCTTCGGCGTCGACTGCTTTCGCATCCATGCCGGCGAACGCCTCGCACACCACTGCCTTGATGCTGTCGCGATCGCGGCGCAAGATAGCGCTCGACACCCTGACTGGCTGCCGTACGAGCGCCAGCCCGGCGTGCAGGCCCACCGTTCGATAGAGGAACGGTGTCACGCAGTCGCGCGTCGTCAGCGTCCCGTCGACGTCGAACGCTGCGACAACGGGTCGTTGGGACGTGGTCATCGCCGAACGAGGCTATACACTCGGAGCATGTCGGAACAGACCCCGGAGATCTTCGACGACCTCTACCTCGGTCTCCAAGCCGGGGGAGCGCTGCGCAAACAGCGGCGCGGCGAGGAGTTGACCGAGCAGGAAGAGGCAGCGCTCGGCCACTGGCAGAGGCTGTCGGTGTGGCGCAAGGTCGTCGCCGTCGGCGCTTTCGCGATCGGGACGTTCGGGCTCGGCTTCACCCTCGGCGGCCTGATTTTTGGTCGCCGTACCCGCAAGGCATAAGACTCAGCTTCCTGCCGCCAGAACGTCAAACCCGGCGTCGGTGAAATGCTGATCGAATGCGAATGCGGTGCGGATCGCGCGGGCCCGCATCACCTCCAAGCGTCCATAGTTAGCAGAACACTTGTTCGATCACGCTCGCCGCGGTAAGCTGGCTCATATGCCGATCGAAGAGCTCGTCGTCCACGGCGCCCGGGAGCACAATCTCAAAGACGTCACCGTTCGTCTCCCGCGCAATGCCCTCATCTGCATCACCGGCCTGTCTGGTTCGGGCAAGTCCTCTCTTGCCTTCGACACGATCTACGCCGAGGGTCAGCGGCGCTACGTCGAGTCACTCTCCGCGTACGCGCGCCAGTTCCTGCAGATGATGGAGAAGCCCGACGTCGACTCGATCGACGGGCTCTCTCCGGCGATCTCGATCGACCAGAAGACGACGTCGCGGAACCCGCGTTCGACCGTCGGCACCGTGACCGAGATCTACGACTACCTTCGCCTGCTCTACGCGCGGGTAGGGCGGCCCCACTGTCCCGTCTGCGGCCGCCCGATCGCGGGGCAGAGCCTCGACCAGATCGTCGAGCAGATTCTCGCGCTCCCTGAGGGCACGCGCTTCACGGTCAACGCGCCGATCGTGCGCGACCGCAAGGGTGAGTTCCGCGACGTGCTCGAGGAGCTTCGTCGCGACGGCTTCACCCGCGTCAAGGTCGATGGCGAGCAGCGGTTGCTCGAGGAGGAGATCGTCCTCGACAAGAAGTTCAAGCACACGATCGAGGTCGTCGTCGACCGGCTCGTGCTCAAGCCCGACCTCCGGCAGCGCCTGACCCAGTCGGTCGAGACGGCCACCTCGCTGGCGGAGGGGCTTGTCGGGGTCGACGTCGTGGAGGGCGAGAGCTTCCTCTACTCGGAGAACTTCGCCTGCCCCGAGCACGGCGTCTCCCTGCCCGAGCTCGAGCCGCGGATCTTCTCCTTCAACGCTCCACACGGCGCCTGTCCGCGCTGCACGGGGCTCGGCGCCCAGCTCGAGATTGACCCCGACATGCTCGTTCCCGACACGTCCATCTCCGTCGCCGACGGAGCGCTCGTGCCCTGGTCGGTCGGCAGTTCGAGCTTCTACGAGGGCGTCATCCAGGCGATCGCCGACCGCTACGAGATCGATGTCGATCTCCCCTGGCGCGACCTCACCGACGAGCAGCGCAGCTGGTTCCTCTACGGCACGAATGGCGATCGCATCCTCGTCCAGTACAAGAACCGGATGGGCCGCAAGCGCCAGTACGCGATGGCTTTCGAGGGAATCCTCCGCAATCTCGAGCGGCGCTACCGCGAGACGGAGTCGGCGCAGCAGCGGGAGCGGATCGAGGAGTACATGACCTTCCGGCCCTGTCCGGACTGCAACGGCGCTCGCCTCAAGCCGGCCGTCCTGGCCGTCACCGTTTGTGGGCGATCGATCACGGAGTTCACGCGCCTCTCCGTCACTGCCGCGCTCCGCTTTCTCGACGATCTCGGCCTGACGCCCACGGAGGAGCTGATCGGTCACCGGATCGTGAAGGAGATTCGCGAGCGGCTCACGTTCCTCTCCGACGTCGGCGTCGGCTACCTCCAGCTCGACCGGGCTGCGAAGACGCTGTCGGGTGGCGAGGCGCAGCGGCTCCGGCTCGCGACGCAGATCGGCTCCCAGCTCGTGGGCGTCCTCTACATCCTCGACGAGCCGTCGATCGGGCTGCACCAGCGCGACAACGACCGGCTGATCCAGACGTTGCAGCGACTGAAGGCGCTCGGCAACACGGTGCTCGTCGTCGAGCACGACGAGCAGATGATGCGCGTCGCCGACTGGGTCGTGGACATGGGGCCGGGTGCGGGCGAGCACGGCGGGCACGTCGTCGCCGAGGGCACCGCGAAGGAGGTGATGCGGACGAAGGGTTCCGTCACCGGTGATTTCCTCTCGGGCCGGCGTACGATCGCGATCCCGCCGAGGCGCGAGGACGACCGTGGCGTCTTCACCGTTCGTGGTGCCGCGCAGCACAACCTGAAGGCGATCGACGTCGACTTCCCTGTCGGCAAGTTCGTCTGTGTCACGGGCGTCTCCGGCTCGGGCAAGTCGACGCTCGTGAACGAGATCGTCTACAAGGCGCTCGCGAACCAGCTCAACAAGGTGCGCGTCAAGCCCGGAGCGCACGATGACGTCGAGGGGATCGAGGTCTTCGACAAGGTGATCGACATCGACCAGACGCCGATCGGCCGCACACCGCGCTCGAACCCGGCGACGTACACCGATCTCTTCACCCATGTCCGCGACCTCTACTCGCTCACACCCGAGGCGAAGGTGCGCGGCTACAAGCCCGGCCGCTTCTCGTTCAACGTGCGCGGCGGACGCTGCGAGACGTGCAAGGGCGACGGCCAGATCAAGATCGAGATGCACTTCTTGCCCGACGTGTACGTGCCCTGCGAGACCTGCCACGGCAAGCGCTACAACAAGGAGACGCTCGAGGTCCGCTTCAAGGGGAAGTCGATCTCGGACGTGCTCGAGATGTCGGTCGAGGAGGCGCTCGAGTTCTTTGCCCGCATTCCCAAGATCCGCCGACGGCTCCAGACGCTGCACGACGTCGGGCTCGACTACATTCGCCTCGGCCAGCCGGCGACGACGCTCTCGGGGGGCGAAGCGCAGCGCGTGAAGCTCGCGTCGGAGCTTTCGAAGGTGGCGACCGGTCGCACGCTCTACATCCTCGACGAGCCGACGACGGGCCTCCACTTCGCCGACATCGAGAAGCTGCTCGAGGTGCTGCAGCGGCTCGTCGACACGGGCAACACCGTGCTCGTGATCGAGCACAACCTCGACGTGATCAAGCAGGCCGATTGGGTCGTCGACCTCGGGCCCGAGGGTGGGGAGGCGGGTGGCGAGCTGATCGCCGCCGGCACGCCGGAGGATGTCGCGGCCGTGGACGGCTCGTACACCGGGCAGTTCCTGCGCGGCGTGCTCGCTGGAGACCGCGCCGCTGTCGTTGCGGCGTAGGGAGCCTGTCTCCATCCATGCCATCGCGGATGGTATTATTATGGTATGAAAACAACCATCGATAAGGCGGGGCGCGTCATCGTCCCGAAGGCAATGCGCGATGAGCTCGGGCTGACGGGCGGGACCGAGGTCGAGATAGGGCTGGTCGACGGCCGGGTCGAGATCGCTCCCGTGGCGTCGCACATCCGCCTCGAGCGAAAGCGCGGCCGTCTTGTCGCAGCGTCCGATCGCGAGATGCCTGCTCTCACCGCCGACGATGTCCGTGCGCTGCTCGAGAAGCTGAGGCGTTGAAGGTCGCCGACGCGAGTGTGGCCGTCGCCGCGGCATTACCGTGGCACGAGAGCCACGAGGCGGCCTTCGACGCACTTGCTGGGTCGCGTCCCGGCATCGTGGCGCACGCAGCCGTCGAGACCTATTCGGCGCTGACGCGCATGCCCGAGCCCCGTCGCATGCATCCGGCCGCGGCGCTCCTCTTTCTCGACGACTGGTTCGAGAATCGCTGGATCGGATTGTCGGCTGCTGCCCAACGTCTCCTCCTCGCGCGGCTTTCCGCAGCGGGCATTCATGGCGGAGCGACGTACGATGCCCTGATCGGAGCCACTGCCGCGGCCGAGAGTGCCACGCTCGTAACGGCCGACCGCCGCGCGCTCGTGACCTACGCGCTCGTAGGCGCAGACGTCGAG
>Ga0163153_10003699_pt1 | contig 20127 bp, 11 predicted proteins | sample OliLakLV19MP6IB1_FD_148629 | JGI IMG/M metagenome (GOLD analysis project Ga0163153, IMG submission 148629) | Freshwater microbial mat bacterial communities from Lake Vanda, McMurdo Dry Valleys, Antarctica - Oligotrophic Lake LV.19.MP6.IB-1 | ecosystem: Environmental > Aquatic > Freshwater >...
GGGAAAAGCAAGGCATCCAGGCTCGCCGCTGTCCAGTTCTCGCTGATCAAGGACGTGATAGTTTGTCCCTGCGCCCAGGGCTGGCCGACGAGGGCCAGCCGAATCGCGTCCGCGCCATCGCTGAGGAAGTCGTAACCAGTGCTCAGCCCCGAGCTGGGGTCGATGAACCCACCGCGAATAACAAAGAGGTCCAGCGTGGCTTTGATCTGCGTCGGAGTTTCGACGAGGCGGCCGACTGAGGCATCCGGGCTCCCACGCCGATGCGGTTGCTCCGTACGAGATGCTCTCCGCCCGCGTTCACGAACGCGATCCCGTGGCCGCCGTTCCCAGCGATGACGTTGTCGAGGATGCTGCCGCTGGCCGCGCCAGCCCCGAGGGCGATCCCATCGCCAAGATTGGCTCGCGTCAGGAGACCAGTGGCATCCGTCGCGATTAAGTTGAACTGAATTGACGTCCCCGTTGCGCCGCTGACGTCGATTCCCCTGGCTCCGTTCCCGGAAATGACGTTGCCCCAACCGGATGCGGGACCACCGATGACCGCGTTGGGAGAATCGAATATGGATACGCCAGTCGCCGTGTTCGCGATGATGGTTGTGCCATCAGCTCCGAGGCCGATGTAATTGCCCTGGATGGAGACGCCCGTGTTCGTTGCGCCGTTGACCACCACGCCGCTCCCACTGTTGCCGGAGATGACGTTCCGCGCAGCCGACCCAAAACCGCCGATTTGCGTGTTCGCGGTGGGCTCCGAAAGCCTGATGCCGTCGCTGCCGTTCGCAACAGCCGACGTGCCCGCGCCATTGGTCCCGATCTTGTTCCCCTGGATGGTGGTGTTCGTCGCTCCCCCGTTGACATTGACACCGGTTCCATTGCCGCTGATGACGTTTCCGCGGCCCGGAAGCGTATCGCCCACAAGAGTCCTCACGTTAAAGGGACCGTGAATCACGAGCCCGTAGCTATGCCCGGAGATCAGGTTGCGCTCGAGGGTAGCGTTCGCGGTATTACTCAGGTAGACGCCATTACTCGTACCGTTGCTGATCCTGTTCCCTTCACCGGGATTCGGGCCGCCGATGAGGGTGTTCGCGGGCCCAGGCCTGTCCCCTCCAATCCCGGTTGCGGTGACGACGATGCCGTTAGTATTCCCGATAGCTCCGGCGCCATCGACCGTCAACCCGAACCAGTTCCCCTGGACGCGGTTTCCGTCGGTGAACGCGTCCTGGATAACGATTCCGGTGTAACTGCCGCCGATGAGGTTGCAGGCGCCAGCGCACGTCGCAGCTAAGGACGGCCCGCCAATCACGTTATCGGTAGCGCCCACGGACAGTGTGAGAGCCGGGTAGGTGCTGCCGACGAGGAGTCGCGGAAACATACCGTCCGGGCTCACACCCACGAAATTGCCGATGACCTGATTACCGGATGCGCCGGGTCCAACCGGTGGGCAGCCATCGTTCACGAACCCATCGCCATCATCGTCGAGGCTGTTCGTGCATTGCGCGCCAGTCTCGGAGGCGACGCCGACGCTCGCGCAGCCATCGTTCACGAATCCGTCGCCGTCTTCGTCGGAAGTATTGGGGTTGCCGGGGCTTCCGCAATCGCTGAACGGCGCCTCGGCCGATCCGAGGATCCCGATGCCATTATCGACACCTCCCACCACATTCCGGCGGTCCGCCGTGGTCCCGCCGATGATGTTGTTGCTGCCCTTGGTGATGGCGATTGCCGCATCCGTGCGACCGTCGTCACCGGCGAATCCTGGTGGCGGTGCAGGGAATGGAATGTTGCCGGCGGAGTCCAATCCAACGTAGTTGCCGCTCACCGTGTTCCCGCTGGAGCGATCGATCCAAATACCGTAGGTCGCGTTACCCGTGACGAGGTTGCAATCCTGGTCGCAAGCGCCCGGGGTGGTCACTCCGCCGACGACATTGGCAGATGAGTTCGGGTACAGATACACGCCGTTTCTGTTCGGAACCTGGGTCGTCCCATCCGCACCGAGGCCGATATAGTTCCCTCTGATCGCGTTCCCCGAGGCGCCGACTACGGCTACGCCATGGTTGATGCTAGCGCCGATAACGTTTCGGTCGCTCGCATTCGGGCCGCCCACGGTGTTGCCGTTGCCGTACATCACGACTCCGTTGCTGTTCCCGCCCCGTGGAAGGCCGTTGAGGTCCACACGGACTGCGAGGCCGTCGGCGCCTACGCCGATGTTGTTGCACGTGGCGGTGTTGTTGTTGCCCCGGAGCACGACGCCGGTGCCGAGCTCGTTGTTGATGAGTACCAGGCCGCGCACAGTGCTGTTGTCGGAGTACACGTCGAAAGTGCCCGTCGCCCCAGCGGGGACGTTGCCGATGTCGACGACGATGAGCAGTGTGCGCGTTGGACCGCAACTTGCGAGTGGCTGCGTGGAGCCGTCGATCCTCACGGCGTCGCTAATGGCGGGAAGGGCGGAGGCGGGAGTGATCGTATGGACGCCCCCGCCAGAGATGTTGAAGGCGATCGTGTCCGCGCCGACGTGCGCGTTTGCGTCCAGGATCGACTGCCGCAGTGATCCGGGTCCCGCGTCGTTGGTGTTCTCGACGGTGTAGGTCTGCGCGCCGGCTGGGGCAGAGATGACCGTCGCGCAGGCTGAGAATTCTGAAGTCGCGCCGGTGGAAACTCTCGTTGCCGTTGCCGTCAGCCGGTCGCCAACCAGTGCTGGGATGCCAACGGGTACAGTGAAGGTCACGTTGCCCGTGCTGTCCGTGGATACCGTAGCGGAACCGAGCAGGGTCTTGCCCTGGCCGCCGAAGTTGCTGGGAAGCGTGCAGGCCGCGGACGAGAACACTTCCACTTGGAACGATGTGCTCGACGTGCTGTTAAGCGACATTCCCACGGGGATGAGTCCGGCCACGGGGGACGCGTTCAGCACGGGGAAGTTTTGGAGCCCGCTCGGACCAGTATCCGCGTCGCCTACATCGTTGGGAGTGACGCCGTCGCCGGGGTCGATCGCAGACGCAGCCGCCGTGCCCAGGTCTATCCCGAGGACCCCGTTCGAGTGGATGCTGTTGCCGTTAATCCTGGCGCCGCCAGCCGCATTCACGAGGACGCCATTGACGACGTTGAATGCGATAAGGTTCGCTTCGGCGGGAGTGGCGCCGCCGATGGTTACTCCGGTCGAGTTATGGATACGGACACCGCGCCGGTTGGAGATGCCGGATGTGCCGGCAGCGTTGGTGCCGATCTTGTTGCCTCGAATGATGAGCGCCGTCGCTCCGGCGAAACTGCTGGATACGCCATCGTCGCCGTTGCCAGAGAGCAGGTTCCCCTCGACGATTGCTGCCTCGGCCACGTTCATTCCGATCCCGTCGGTGGTGTTGCCGACCCCTACCGGGACGTGGCCGGCCGGAACGCCGGTGCCCAAGATATCCGTGCCGATAAAGTTGTTCTGAATGAGCACGCCGGTGCCTTCGCCGTTGACGAGGATCCCGCCGACGTTGTTCCCGGAGATCAGGTTGCAGTCGCCCGTGCAGGCCCCCGGTGTGAGGCCGGAAGTGCCGCCGATCACGGTCCTCGGCGCGTTGGTGATGAGCACCGCGTATTGGCCACCGGGCGTTCCGTTGGGGACGGCGGACAAGCCGTCGGCAGATGTCCCGATGCGGTTCCCGGCGATGATCACGCCTCCGCCAGCAGCAGTAGAGCCGACCTGGATCGCGCGGACCGTATTGCCAGAGATAACGTTGCCGCGGATCGTGCCAACCGCCGCCGGCCCCTCGAACGTCACGCCAGTCTGCCCGTTGCCGACGGGGCCATCGCCTGCCCGGTTGGTCCCGATGTAGTTACCCTGGATGAGGTTGGCGGCCGCCGTGGCGACGAGACGGACGCCGTAGACGCTGTTGCCCGAGATGATGTTCCGTTCAGAGGGGAGGGGGCCGCCAATCGTGTTCGATATCGAGGATGCGTGGATGTAGACCCCCGCTGCATTGCCGGCGGCCGTGATGCCGTCGGCAGCAATTCCAATGAGGTTGCAGGAGATACTGCTGCCGCTGCCGACGGACAGGTCGATGCCGATGCCTGTGGTCGTACCGTTACCGCTGAAGTTGATGACGGCGAGGCCGCGTACCAAGTTCGAACCAGACGTGAACGCAAGCCCCTTCGCCCCGGCACCTGCACCGGCGCCGTTGAGAACGATACCGGGCGCCAGTGGCGCGCAGGTGGAAGGCCCCGCCCCGGCGGTCGCATCGATGGAGAGCGGCTGAAAGATGACGGGCAGTGGCGACGCCGGGCTGATGACTCCCGCGATACTGAACTGGATCGAGTCCGCCCCCGCCAGGCCATTCGCCGTCTGAATGGCGGCCCGCAGCGTGCAGGTGTTCAGGGCCGTGTGGCAGATACCGTCTCCGGGAATGTCGTCTGGCTCGTCCCCAGTCGAATTCACCGTGAAGGTGGCCGCGTGGGCTTCCTCCCGCAAACCGTCGATTGCGAGGAACGCCGCCAGCAGCAGTAGCACGGCCAGACCGGCCAGGCGCGCCGGCGTTGGGATGATCGAAAATGAAACTAAACCAATGGTTGGACGCATATCAGAGCACCTTTCGCAGGGGGCGCCGCAGAGCAGCGCCCCGATCAGCCATTCGTCGGCCCGACTGTTAAATTCAGCGACACTTCTCCGCCCATTCCATGTGGAAATAGCGGATACTGTGATGGGCGGAAGATACACGTAAGGGGATCCCCTCACAACGAAAATCTTTTGCGCTCTGTGAACTGGTTCACACAATGGCCGCCCCACTCACAAAGGCAGGTCTAGATAGCATGAGTGGCCCGCACGACGAATTGATGGTTCAACCGCCCAGCCGGGAAGAGAACTCTCGCTATGCCCCATACATGCCGCGTCTGGTCCAGGAGTGGCTTGCGAACTCTCCTGGAGAACGATACCTGCCGGTGGAAGGGACCCTCGCCTTCATCGATATTTCCGGCTTCACGCGCCTTTCCGAACGCCTCGCAAGGAAGGGACGGGAGGGCGCCGAGGATGTCACCTCCTACCTCAACGTCTCGTTCGCCCGGATGCTCGAAATCGCCGACCGCGCCGGTGGTGACCTCCTGAAGTACGGAGGCGACGCGCTCCTACTTCTGTTCACGGGCGATGGCCATGCGGTGCGCGCCTGCGGCGCGGTCCACGCCGCCCGGCGCAGCCTGCGTGAGGCACGGGTAGGCGCATCCGAAGGCCTGCCGCCATTGCGCATGTCCGCTGGCCTTCACTCCGGGATATTCGATTGCTTTCTCGTCGGCCGATCGCACCGGGAGTTGGTTATCACAGGCGAATCCGTCACGCGCACTGCCGAAATGGAAGGGAAGGCCTTGGCAGGCGAGATCTTGATGAGCGAGGCCACGGCATCATTGCTTCATCATCGAGCGCTGGGAAAGTCGCGGAGTGGTGGCTGGCTGCTCGCGCGCGCGCCAGACCAGAGTCGCGAGCCCCTCGCGAACGCGACGAGCGCGCCGAACGTCGACCTCAGCGTGGCGGTGCCCCTTGCTCTCCGCCCCCATCTCGCGTCTGCGTCTGCCGCCGGTGAGCATCGTCTCGCCACGGTCGCGTTCGTCAAGTACACCGGGATGGATCGGCTGCTCGCGTCGCTGGGACCCTCGGCTGCCGTCGAAGCGTTGGAAGGGCTTATCGTCTTGAGTCAGTCGGCCGCGGAGGAGTTCGGTGTTGCCTTCCTCTCCACCGATATCGATATCGACGGCGGCAAGATCACTCTTGTCGCAGGGGTCCCAAGCGCCGGCGAGGACGATACCGGCCGGCTGCTACTCGCCGCCCGCCGAATTGTTGCATCCAACGGCGGCCTCGCCGTCCGAGCCGGGGTGAACCGTGGCTTTGTTTTCGCCGGAGATGTGGGCGGGGCGGACCGCCGCGCCTACACCGTGATCGGCGATGCGGTGAACCTCGCTGCGCGAGTGATGACGAAGGCGGCGCCGGGCCAGGTACTGGCAACCAGCGAGGCCATCGCCTACAGCGCGGTTTCATTCGCCCTTTCGCGCATTGAGTCTTTCGCCGTGAAGGGGAAGTCCGCGTTGGTGGAAGCGTCCGTCGTCGGCGAGCTGCGGGAAACCGCTCATGATGGCACTCCCCGGTTCCGACTTGTGGGCCGCGACACGGAGCTACAACAACTCCTGGCGGCACTTGACCGGGCACGGTCGGGCGCCGGGTCAGGAATCGAGATCTCCGGCGATGGCGGCCTCGGCAAGACCCGGCTGATCGAGGAACTCATCTCGCTCGGCACCGAAACACCCGTGTTCGAAACGCGCGCCGGTCCTTATGCGACACACTCGGCCTATTTCCCGTTTCGTCGGCTGCTGCGTTCGGTGATAGAGCTGTCGGACGGCGGCGACGAGGCAGCCCTGGCTGCCCGCGTGTTGGAACGAGCACCGGGCTTGAGCCCGTGGCTCCCGCTTCTTGGCGACGTTATGGATATTCCCTGTGCTCCAACTCCAGCGGCTGCGTCTCTTGGCCCCCGATTCCGTCCCGCCCGGACGCATCGCGCTGTCCGGGAGCTCCTGGAGTGCTTCGTCCCCGGGCCGGCGCTGTTTGTCTTCGAAGACAGCGCGTGGCATGACGCAGCAACGCGCGAACTGCTGCGCGACCTCATTCGCGCCGGCGAGAGCCACCCGTGGCTCTTTATCGTGACCGCACGTCAATCCGATCCCGCGCTTGTCGCGCTCCCGAACTGCACGACGCTCCGGCTCGCCCCGCTCCCTGATGAGGCCGGCGCATCCCTGGTACGTGAAGCCCTCGCCGAGAAAGGCCACTCTCGCACGATGATCACGGCGGTCGTTGCGCATGCCGCCGGCAACCCATTGTTCCTGCTGGAGCTGGCGGCCGCTGCCGCTGCTGGGCGGTCGACCGACGAACTCCCAACATCGGTCGAATCGCTGGTCGGCGCACGGATTGATGAACTGCCGCCGGCCGGCCGCCAACTCGTTCGCTATGCGGCGGTGGTCGGCGCTGTCTTCGACCCAGCTCTCGTGCGCGCGGCATTCGAAGGTGAAGGCCTGGCCGCCTTCGACGCTTCGGCGTTCGAACACCTGGGAGCGTTCGTTGAGCGCGATGTCGCCGGCGAGTATCGCTTTCGCCACCGGCTTTATCGCGAGACAGCTTACGAAGGGCTCCCCTTCCGCACGCGCCGGAGGCTTCACACGCGCTTGTTGGAAGTTTTCGAAGAGCGCGCCGGGAGCAATCCCGAGTCGTTCGCGGAGCTTCTTTCAGTCCATGCCACGCGTGCCAAGGATCACGCTCGCTCGTGGCGATATAGCGTTGTCGCTGGCGAACGCGCGCGTGCGAAGTACGCAAACCTGGAGGCCGCTGAGTTCTTCGGACAGGCTGTTCAGGCGGCCCGCGCCTTGCAGGTATCCGAACCTCTCGCCGTTGCCCGCGTTGCCGAAGCCCGCGGCGACGCCCTCGAACTGGCGGGCCGGTACGATGAGGCTGCGAGGAGTCTCAAAGAGGCGCGCCAGTTCGCCGCGGATGCCCCGCTCGTTATCGCCCGATTGTTGCGCAAACAGGGCGCGTTGCATGAACGCACCGGCGCTTACCGCAAGGCTCTGATCGCTCTCTCCAGGGCGCGGGCCATTCTTGATGCGGCGCCCGTGGACTCTCCCAGCGGTATCGAGCGCATGCAAGTGCTCGTTGGCATGGGTGCCGTTCGCTTCCGACAGGGCCGCTATGCCCAGTCCGGCGCTCTCGTCGGCCAAGGAATCGAAACAGTTGAGAGAATCGCAGGTTACGATCGCGTTGCTCGCGAAGGCATGGCGCACGCGTACTACCTTCTCGGTCACGCCCGAAGTTTCCTTGGCCAAGCATCGGGCGAAGACCTGCGTGAACGGGCGCTTGGGATCTATGAAGAACTGGGCGACTTCGTCGGCCAGTCTAACGCGCTCAACAACCTCGGCGTCGCCGCGTACTATGCTGGCGACCTCGACCGCGCCGTCGACCTGTGGGAACGCAGCGAGGCTGCATGTGCCCGGGCCGGCGACGTTATTGGCGAGGCTCGCCAGCAGAACAACATCGGCGAGGTGCTCTCTGACCGGGGACAACTCGACCGGGCCCGCTCGCTCTTCGAAGCGGCCGGTGAAACGTTCAACTCAGCCGGTCACACCATCGGCGAAGCGCTGACGCTGTCGAACCTAGGGCGCGTCGCTACGCGCGAAGGGAAGACAGTGGAGGCCGAGGTACTGCTCTCCACGGCGCTGGGCATGTTCCGCCACATCGGAGCCTCTGCGTTCGCTTGCGAGGCGGACGTGCGCATCGTGGAGAACTTCGTGGCCGCAGCATGCTGGGACGAAGGCGCTCGCCACGCAGAAGACCTTCTGTTGCGTGCCCCACGCGACGCGGGGATCGGCCGACAAGAGTCGGCGCTCGCGAGGTTGCGCGGCATGTGCCTGGCCGCGCTGGGCAACACCGAGGCCGCCCGGCAGTCGCTCGAACAAGCCGTTAGCGTCGCCCGAAAGCGTGGTTCCGCGCCCGACGAAACCGCAGCACGCGCGGCACTCTCGGCGCTTGCGCAAGCGTGAGGTCTTCGGACATGTTCGCCGAGTGCTTCAGCTCGGTGTTGCTCTGTCAAATACTGGGCTTCCATTCGTTTGGAGTTGGGGGCTCGGCGACCGCCATTCACCGGAAAGACGGGGTCTCGGACTGAGCGTCTGGGATGAGTGTGAGCCAAGCAGGGTTCGACGGCCAAGGCCTGCGCCACTCGGGGCCGTTCGTGAGGTCTGGCAAAGGCGTGCAAGGTGAGGCATCGGCGGGAGCCAGACGCGCGCCTTGGCGAGCTCGCTTCTCTAGCCGGAATTGAGCGCCCCTTCCGCCACGAACAGCCTTGCTGTCGCCTCGCCAATGCCACTGGTGCCAGCAGTAATCACGGCGACTTTGCCATTGAGCCTTCCAGCCATTACGCCTTCTCTTTCACCTGGATGCCGCAGCGCTAGGCACCGCCCCAGCCAATGTCAGCCTTTTCCGCGCCGCACCGGGTCCAGCATCTCTCCGAGAACATCGCTGAGAAAGTTCAGCGAAAGCATGAGCAGCGCAAGGATGGCCGCGGGCGCCAGGAGGTAGGTGTATTCGAGCCGCATGAAACGTCGTCCATCGTTGAGAAGGCCGCCGAGCGTGGGGTTTGGGGGTTGGACACCGAGGCCGAGGAATCCGAGCGCCGCCATGATCAGCACGGAGTTCACGATGGAAATCGGGAGTTGCACGGCAAACACTCCGAGCGTGTTGATGGCTATGTGGCGATAGAGAATCCGCGGACCGGAGCACCCGATGGCGCGCGCAGCGAGGACGTAGTCACGGACCGATTCACGCAACACGGTCGCGCGGGCAAGGCGCGTCGAAAAAGGGACGTTGAAGATTGCCACCGCGAGTGCGAGGCTCCCGAGGCCGGTACCGAACAGCGCGATCAGGAGAATGGCGAGCAGGATACCGGGGAAGGCAAGGAGCGTGTCCATCGACCGAGAGATGATCGTGTCGACGATGCCCTTGCTATACCCCGCGGCGTAACCGAGCACGACGCCGAGCAACCATCCACTCACAACGGCGAGCACACCACCAAGAAGCGTCGAGCGCAGCCCGACGGCGTTGCGGATGAAGAGGTCGCGGGAGAGTTCGTCGGTTCCGAACCAATGCTCGGAAGACGGATCGAGCAGCCGCTCGCCGCGAATGCTCTCGAAAGGCGAAGTCGGGTGGACGAGGGGAACAATGAAGGCGAAGACTAGCAACACGAACAGCGTGGACAGCGCGAAAACTCCTCGTGGGTCGCGGAACAATCGCTTCACGAACCGGGCGAACCCGGAACTGCCGAAGCGGCCCGGTTTTGCAAGGATGCCGACCTCATCGGCAAAGGCGACCTGGGCATTGTCACGCATCGGTCATGCTCCAGTGCTCATCGAGGCTCGGAGCCGTGGATCCAGCCATGCATACATGAGATCCGTCAGCAGATTGAAGGTGAGATATGTCGAGACAAGCAGGAGCGTGATCGCCTGGATCGTGGGATAGTCCTTCGAGCTGACAGCGCCGATGAGCAGCCGCCCCATCCCCGGCCACGTGAAGACTTGTTCGATAACGATCGAGCCACCAAAGAGTCCGCCGAGCTGCAGTCCGATGATCGTGACGACCGGCAACATGCTCGGTCGAAGCGCGTGGCGGAGGATCACCGCGCGCTCGCTGAGGCCCTTCGCCCGCGCCGTGCGGATGTAGTCATTGGTAAGGACATCGACAATCGATTGCCTCGTGAACCTGGAGATGACGGCGGACACCACCCCCGCGAGCGCGAGCGCCGGGAGCGTGATGTGTCTTAGGGCCTCAAGGGGATTCTCAAAGATGGGCACCCGACCCGCCGAAGGAAACCACTCAAGCCACACGGCAAATACGAGCAATATGAGCAAGCCTGCGACGAACGACGGCACGGCGATTAGGAGGCTACCGATCACTCCAACAACGGCGTCGGGGAGCTTGCCTCGGGTGATCCCGGCGGTAATACCCATCGCAAGGCCGAGAGTGTTGCCAATCGTGAACGCGATAAACGCCAGTTCCAGAGTCGCCGGCAACGTCGTTTTCAGGAGGTCTGTCACGGTCTTTCCGGTGGTGGACCGGCCGAAGTCGCCCGTGAGCGCCGAACCTAGCCACCGGATGTATCGTTCTGGCAGCGGGCGGTCAAGGCCCATTTCGTGGCGCAAGGCTGCGACCGCGTCAGGCGTAGCGGTTTCGCCAAGGGCGATGACGGCCGGGTCACCGGGCAGGAGCTCCGCCAGCATGAAGATGAGGATGGAGGCGACAAAGACCGTCGGAAAGAACTGGCGAACCAGCCGGGCAAGCACGTAGTTCATCCGTCAGGCCCTCATTCTGGGAGCGGGCAACTGGATTGCCCGCTCTCGGAGCTGCACAGCGGCACTAGGAGACCCATGTCTTGTGGTATTCAATGCCACCGAGGAAGTTCCGCACGAGGTGGATGCGAGAGCCTTCGAAATTGACGCCGATGCCGCGCGCCAGCGGGAACTGGAAGGCGCCGTCGAGGTAAGCCTGGTTGAGCCTCTTGTAGTTGGTGCCGCCATTGACAACGTCCGCTCGCGCCGCCACCCACTCGGGATCCGTGTAATGGTGTACATTGTCGTTTCCGATCGACGCGGACACACTGATATGAGCCTGGATGGACAGCGGGGAACCCGAATCGCCAAAGCCAATCCACATGTTGTCGAGCTTCCCCTGATAGTAACGGTCGAGCATGGCATTGTATTCGAGCGGGGCGAACTCGAACTTGATGCCGACTTCGCGGCCCTCCTGTTGAAGCAACTGGGCAATAGCGGGGGAGTACGCACGAATTGGGAGTGTGTCGATCTTCACGGCCGTGGGAAGGCCGTTCGGGAAGCCCGCCTGTTTCAGCAGATCCTTCGCCCGTGCGCGGTCGTAGATGGGCTTGTCGAGCTCTTTATCGTATGCGGGGGAGAACGGGGGCCACGGCAGCCTGCCGAGTTCGTCGAACTTTCCGACGAAGTTCTCCTGCTGGTAGCGTTCGCGGTCGAGGAGGAATCCGATCGCCTGGCGCACACGCTTGTCCTTGGTTGGCTCCAGTTCGGTGTTGAAAGTGATGGGGGTCATCCCGTTGCCGCCCGGAAGCTTCACGGTAGCGAACTTCTTGTTGTCGTAGAACCGAACGGATTCTTCGGGCGAGAGGGCCGAGTCGTCGATCACCCCAGTCTCAAGAGCAATAGCCAGTGCGGCTGCATCAGCGAAGATCGTGTACTCAATCTTATCCAGGCGCGGTCGTCCGAGATGGTACTTCTCGTTGGCCTCGAGAGTGGCGCCCTTGACGGGGTCGAAGCTGACCCACTTGAAAGCGCCGGTGCCGTTGAACTTGCCCTGTGGAATCTGGTCGAACGTATCCGGATCCACCATCCGGAAGAGTGACATGAACTCCATCACCGTGGGATTCTTGCGCTTGAAGGTCCACTCCATCGTGTAGTCGTCGATGATCTTGTACTCGGCGACGGGGTTGTACCCGTTCGTCGCGGCGGACTTCCACTTGTCGTTCTTGAGCTGATCGATCCCAAACGCGATGTCCTTGGTGGTGAACTTTCGGCCGTTGTGGAAGACGATGTCGTTGCGAATAACGAACTTCATGGACATACCGTCGGCGGCGATCTGCCACTCTTTGGCGTGGTCCGGCAGCCATTCCAGCTTGTCCGTGCCCATTCGGACGAGCTGGCCCCAGATGAGACCCTGGGGGGCGGCCGCTGCATTCCCACCCCCCGCGAGGGTACCTGCTTCCTGGAAGGGCAAAGATGCAATTGCGATGTTGCCCCCAGCGCCGCGCTTCCACGTTCCACCCTGTTTCGGCTGGACCGTGGGCGAGGCCTGGGCGTTCGGACTGGCTTGGGCGTTCGGAGTGGCCTGCCCTCCGGACGGTTCCTGGCCCGCGTCATCGTCATCGCCGCATCCGACCAGTGGCCAGGCTGCGGCGCCGACGGCGGTCGCGGCCCCGCCTACCAGGAATCGTCGACGATTGAAACCCTGTTCGTTTCGGGATTGCTGAATGGAAGACACAAGACCCCTCCTGGCCACGCGCGGTGTGCGCGAGTGGTGGCGGTAGCGAATTTTGCCGTGGCCTCTGCATGTTCTTGGTCGCAGTTTGACGTTACCGCCTGCACCGGTGAGTATAGCCCCGCTGGTTTGAACGTCAATCTCGCCATTCGCCGCGCGGATAAGGCTGGCGATGGATGTCTGTTTGGAGGACTCACCTGGCGAGCGCAACGGTTCACGGCCAAAGCGGCGACGACGTCAGTCCTGGCGCCTATGCTGGTCTGCGCGTCATCGACCTGTCGGATCGACTCTCCGGCGCGTTTGCCGCCCGCTTGTTCGGCGATTTTGGCGCGGACGTTATGCTCGCCGAGCCGCCGGAGGGGCACCCGTTGCGACACGAGCCCCCATTTCTCGAAGACAAACCCGGACTCGACCGAGGCGTGCTGCACGCGTACGCGAACTGGAACAAGCGTTCGGTCATAGCCAGTGAAACCGATGAGATCGCCAAGCTGGTGGCTGGCGCCGACATTGTCGTGACCACTGCGGATACCAGGGCGGGGCCACTGGCGGTGGCTCTTTCGAGCCTCCCTTCCAACGCTGTCCACCTGTCGATCACTCCGCATGGCCTGACGGGTCCACTGGCCCGTAAACCCGGGAACAACCTCACCGCGAGCGCGCGAGCCGGCTGGTCGTTCATCAACGGGTACAGGGGCGAACCTCCGCTTCAGATGCCGCGCAACCAGAGCGGATACGTTGGCGGCGTGGCGGGCTTCCTCGCCGCCGCGGCGGCGCTAAGGCGGCGGGACCAGGGCGTCATTGCGGAGGTCGTTGAGGTCAGCGAAGTCGAGGCATTCGCGCTCACCGTCCACCCCTGGGCGATCGCCGCGGTCTATGAAGGAACCGGCTTCAGCTTCGGGCCGGCAGGGGGCCGTCTGCGCGGGGATCCCGGGCCACTCTGGGATACAGCCGATGGGCGCATCAACTTCGGTTTCGGCGATTTCCATAACTGGGCCGCAGCGATGGACGTCCTTGAGTTGCCTGAACTCGGCGCGCGAGACGACCTTTGGCCCGACGAGGGCCGTCACTCGCGGGACCTGTCTGCTGTTGTGGCTGGCGCTGCCTACACCGTTCACTCGATGGAGCGTTGGCCGCTCTTCCATGCGCTCGCGAAATTGCGGTGTATCAGCGGCGTCCTCCAGGACATCGGCGATATCGTCGATGATCCTCAACTCGCCGCTCGCGGCTTTCTCGTCGAAACGAAAATAGACGGGCGCCGCGTCCGCGCGTCGGGTCCACCGGCCCGGCTCTCACCCGCGCCCTGGCGACTGAATTCGTCCGCTCCGCCTCTCGGTGACAAGGCTGCGACCGCACAATCCAATTGGCGGAGTCCGCCAACGCCAGAAACCAAAGCGCCCACCCAACGAGTTACGCCGGAGGCCTTGGCCGCGGGTCCCCTTAGCGGCGTCCGAGTGCTCAGTTTTGCCCAGGCCTGGTCCGGCACGTTCGGCACGGAATTGCTGGCGCTCCTGGGTGCGGACGTGGTGCAGATCGCAGCACTCCATCGTACGGACAGCTGGAGGCGCGTTCGCGGCCGCGTCCCTGCTGGCGTCGTCGATCCGAGCCGTGTTCAACATCCGCGAAACACGCAGGGATTGTACAACTCCGTCAACCTGAACAAGCGCGAGATCTCCCTCGATATCCGCACGGAACGCGGTCGAGAGATTCTCTGGCAACTGCTGCCCCGTTTCGACATCATCGCCGAAAACTTCCGCCCGACGGTGCTGCCGTCGTGGGGTATCACGCTCGAAAGGCTGCATGAAATGCGCCCGGGCATGATTTGGGCGTCTATCTCGGCATATGGCACCGACGGTCCATACTGGGAATACCCTGGCAACGGGGCGACCACGGAGCCGATGTCCGGCATCTCTTCGCTGCATGGCTACGAGGGCGATACCGGCATGAACACCGGCGGCCTCTATCCAGACCCGGTTTCGGGCTATTTCTTCGCTGCATCCGTCCTCGCCGCCCTCGCCCACCGCGACCGGACCGGCCTGCCCCAGCGAGTCGATCTTTCGATGATGGAAGCCATGACCACAGTGTGTGGTGACGCGGTCGTGGAATACGACGCGACCGGGCGTGTCCCTCGACCCGGTGGAAACCATCATCCGCGGGTCGCACCGCACAATAACTACGCTGCCCGTAACGGCGAATGGCTCGCCCTTGCCGCGGAAACCGAGGAAGCCTGGCGTGTGTTGGTCGATCATATCGGCGACGGCCGACTCAGAGACTCGCGATTCGCCACGATGTCCTCCCGCAAGACCAACGAAACCGACCTCGATGCAATCATCGCGGCATGGTCCGCGGGCCAGGACGCTTCCACGGTCGAGAGTGTCCTGGGTGTTCGAGGTCTGACGGTAGCGCGGGTCGCTCCGTTTTACGATCTGTACAGCCAGCCCGATCCCAACTTCCTGTCCTCCGGGTTCGTTACCCAGGTAAACCACCCCGAAGTCGGCGAAACGTGGCTGCCGGGACGGCCCTGGAGATTCTCGGGCGCCCCGTCGTCCCCGGTGCGCCCCGCCCCGTGTATTGGCCAACACAGCCGTGAGGTACTGGCCGAAGAGCTCGGCATCGGCGACGCTGAATACGCGTCTCTGGTCGCGGCCGGCGTGACCGGCACACTCAATGACCTTGCACCCAACTTATAAATTTGCTCGTAGCACTCTCTCTATAAGGAAGCACTTTGCCGTTTACAGCCCTCCTGATCGCCAATCGCGGAGAAATCGCAATCCGCATCGCCCGGGCAGCCACGGACCTTGGATTGCGCACCGTGGCCGTCTATTCGGAAGATGACGCTGACAGCCTGCACATCCGCGTCGCGGACGCGGCGTACGCCCTTCCCGGCACCGGCGCGAAGGCCTACCTCGACGGTGCGGCGATCATCGCCGCCGCGAAGGCGACCGGTTGCGACGCGATCCATCCGGGATACGGCTTTCTTGCAGAACGAGCGGACTTTGCCCTGCTGTGCGCCGAAGGGAACATCACCTTCGTCGGGCCCAATGTTGAGCACCTACAGCTGTTCGGCGACAAAGCTCGTGCCCGCGAAGCGGCTGTGGCGGCCGGGATCCCCGTTCTCCGCGGTCTCGATCGCGCAGTTTCACTGGAAGAGGCGAGCGCCTTCTTCGCATCTTGCGGCCAGGGCGGCGCGATGATGATCAAGGCGGTCGCGGGCGGGGGCGGTCGTGGAAGTCGCGCCGTGTTTGAGGCGAAAGACCTCGATTCCGCCTACCGTCGCTGCCAGTCTGAGGCCAAGGCGGCGTTTGGACTGGAGGATGTCTACGTCGAGGAGTTCATCCCCCGAGCCCGACACGTCGAGGTTCAGATCCTTGGCGACAAGGAGGGTCTGGTTGCACATCTCGGCGAGCGGGAGTGCAGCATCCAGCGGCGCTTCCAGAAGGTGGTGGAAGTGGCGCCCGCGCCCAATCTCGACGGCGACCTCCGCGCGCGGATAATCGGCGCCGCCGTCCGGTTCGCGAAGCATGTGGGCTACACCAATCTCGGGACGTTTGAATTCCTCGTCGATGTGACCGGCCGGGACGGCGCTGAGCCATTCGTGTTCATCGAAGCCAACGCGCGTCTCCAGGTCGAACACACCGTGACGGAGGAGGTGACCGGGGTCGACCTCGTACAAACCCAAATCCGACTTTCGGAAGGCGGCACTATCGGCGAACTCGGGCTCGATGAACCATCCATCGCGCGGCCACGTGGCTACGCAATCCAGGCGCGCGTGAACATGGAAACGATCGGCGCCGACGGCTCGGTCCGTCCGGGCGGAGGCACTCTCACTGTCTATGAGGCGCCAAGCGGGCCGGGCGTGCGCACCGATGGCTTTGGCTATGCCGGCTACCGCACGAGCACGGCGTTCGACTCGCTCCTGGCGAAGGTCATCGTGCGCTCGTCGTCGCCGCGGATTGGCGATGCGGTGACGCGGACGCTACGGGCGTTGAGCGAGTTCCGATTGGAAGGCGTGAGCACGAACATTTCATTCCTGCAAAACGTCCTTTCCCACGTGGACTTTGCGGCCGGCGAGGTTCACACGCGGTGGGTCGATGAACACATGATTGAACTGGCGGCGGGCGGTGCGGAACATCGAACGCGCTTTGCCGCCCCGGTCCGTGGCGACGTGGGGGTGCGGGAGGCTGGCCTTGCCGGCGCCCGCGTCGATAAGCGGGACCCGCTCGCGCTTTTCGCGCATGACGCCCAGGTGAAGGCGGAACAGAATACCGTCTCCGAAGCATCGCGTGAGCCCGCGGTTACCGGCCCTGACGGATCATTTGGTCTTTCCGCGCCCATCCAGGGAACTATCGTCTCCATCGATGTTGCCGTGGGCGACCAGGTGCGCGAGGGACAGCAAGTGGCCGTCGTCGAGGCAATGAAGATGGAACACGTGATTGCCGCGGACCGCAGTGGTATCGTCCGCCAGGTCACGATGGCCGTCGGCGACGTCGTGCGTGAAGGCTACCCGATCGTGTTCTTGGAGGAGGCGGAGGTGACAGGCGGCGCCATGAGCGCGGAGGAGGAAGCGGACCTCGACTATATCCGGCCCGACCTCCAGCAGTTGATCGATCGGCACGCGCATACGCTCGACGAGAACAGGTCCGAGGCGGTCGTCAAACGCCGGGCGCGCGGCTATCGCATGCCGCGCGAGAACATCGCGCAACTGGTCGACCCCGGATCGTTCAAAGAGTACTGGCCCTTGGTCGTCGCTCGACAACACCAGCGCCACGACATGGAGACGCTTCGTAGGGAGACCCCGGCGGATGGCCTCATCGCTGGCACCTGTTCGATCAACGGCGACCTTGTCGATGAAGACCGGTCGCGGGCGGCTCTGGTCCACTATGACTACACGGTCCTGGCCGGGACGCAGGGGGGCCGCAATCATTACAAACAGGACCGGATGTTTGAACTCGCCAACCGCTTCCGAATGCCGCTGATCCTCTTCGGCGAAGGCGGTGGCGGTCGCCCTGGCGATGACAACACGGGCCCTCGCGTCGCCTTCGATACCCACACCTTCACGACGTTCTCGAAGCTCAGCGGCCTCGTTCCGATGATCGCCATCGTCAATGGCCGGACATTCGCCGGGAACACCGCGCTTGTGGCGTGCTGCGATGTCATCATTGCGACCGAGGGCACGACCATCGCCATGGGCGGCCCGGCGATGATCGAGGGCGGCGGGTTAGGTATCTACACGCCTGAAGAGGTGGGGCCGATGTCGTTCCAGGTGCCGAACGGCGTCGTCGATATTCTCGTTAAAGACGAGGAAGCCGCCGTCGATACGGCGAAGAAGTACCTCTCCTACTTCCAGGGACCCATAAATCGTTGGGAGGCTCCGGACCAACGGCGTCTCCGCCACATCGTGCCGGAGAACCGCCTTCGCCTTTACGACATGCGGGAGATCATCCGGACCATTGCCGACAAAGACTCGGTTCTTGAGATTCGCGAGAAGTTCGGGGTCGGTGTCATCACCGCGTTCATCAGGGTCGAAGGCAAGCCGATGGGTGTGATCGCGAACAACCCGCACCACCTTGCGGGCGCAATAGATTCTGATGGCGCGGATAAGGGCGCGCGGTTCATCCAACTTTGCGACGCGTTCGACATCCCCGTCCTGAGCCTGATGGACTGTCCCGGAATGATGGTCGGACCCGACGTCGAACGTACGGCGCTGGTGCGGCATTGCGTGCGGATGTTTAACGCGGGCGCGAACATGACCACTCCGCTGTTCGGGGTTGTCGTTCGCAAGGCCTATGGTCTCGGAGTCCAGGCAATGTGCGGGGCGAGTTCGCTGGTCGGGTTCTTCACGGTCGCCTGGCCCACGGCGGAATTCGCCGGAATGAACATCGAAGGGTCCGTGAAGCTCGGTTTTCGGAAGGAACTTGCGGCAATCGAGGACCCCGAAGAGCGGCGGCAAGAGTTCGACCGGCGCGTGGCGCGGGCATACGAGGGGGCAAAGGCGATCAATGCGTCGGTTGGCGGCGGGATTGATGACGTAATTGACCCCGCCGACACACGCAGCTGGATCGCCGAAAGTCTGCGCCGACTGCCACCAACGCCAGTTCGCACGGAGAAGAAGTACCCGTATATCGATACCTGGTAGAGAACACCCGCACCACGACGTATCATCCGCACCAAAGGAGCCATCATGAATGACACAGTCTTGTATGAGGTCGAGGCCGGAGTCGCCACGGTGACGTTGAATCGCCCGGAGCGCCTCAGCACGATGACGGCGGAACTCCTGGGCGGCGCTGTCGATGCGCTGGAACAAGCCGCCGCCGACGACTCGGTTCGAGTGGTCGTGTTCACGGGTGCGGGACGAGGTTTTTGCGCCGGCGCGGACCTCGCCGCTCGGAACACCCTTGGTGAGGGAAACATCGATTCCCGCGTTGGGGTGTTGCAACGCTTCGAACGGAGTGCCCTGCTTCTTCATGAAATGCCGAAATCACGATAGCCGCAGTGAACGGGCCCGCCGCTGGCGCAGGCGTGGGCTGGCCTGTGCGGCAGACCTGCGTTTCGCCGCGACATCCGCCAAGTTCGTGACCGCATTCGCGAACGTTGGCCTTTCCGGTGACTTCGGCGGGACCTGGACCCTTCCCCGCATCGTGGGGGCCTCGCGAGCGAGAGACCTCTACCTCCTCTCGGATGCAATCGACGGCACGGAAGCCGAGCGTATCGGCCTCGTCTCGCGCGTGTTCCCGGACGCGACCTTCCGCCAGGAAGTGCGATTGATTGCGGAGCGCCTGGCGGGAGCCGCTCCAGTCGCGCTAAGGAACATCAAGGCGAACCTCAACGACGGCGAGCGCCTCGGCTTCGTCGACGCGATGATGCGCGAGGCGGAGCGACACGTGCGCTCGGGCGCGACCGACGGGCCCGCGAGGCCGGGCGCGCCTTCCTCGAAAAGCGCAAGTCTGTGTTCCAGGGAACATAGAGGCGGATCTGACCGCGATCTTCGGGTTGGCGGTCTGTTTCCGAGACCCCGCGGTGGGACGCCAGGACTCCACAACTTCCTGATGCCCGTGGGTTCGAATTTCCTGGAGGTAGTGGCGCCATCGCGTGAAGGGACCGCTGGTGGGCGCTATCTCGATCGCCGCGGCGGGGATGGGGACTTACATGGTCATCACCCAATGCGACGATCTCGCGGCCGCCCAGGAACCGATCGAGCGGCTCGGTGGTGCGCCTCGTCGCGGATATGGGCCAAGGCGCAGACCAGGGTATCCAATTGCACCCGAAGGATGTCCCCGTTGCGATCGTGGAGCTTTGCCAGAACCACGGAGCAAACGATCCCGCACCGCCATGGAGCCCAGCTGGGCCAGATTGGACTCCCGCCCGGCGAACGGAGATTGTCCGAGCGATGGTTGGCGCCGAGATCCAGGCGAACGATCCGGCCACCCTAGCGGCAAGGTGGAGCGCGGTGTTCGACAGACCGGCGAACGTCAACGCCGCCCGCCAAACCGAGATTGCTCTCGACGACGCGACCTTGCGCTTCGTGCCCGTATCGGACGGACGTGGTGGCGAAGGACGCCCCGCCAGCCACTGTGGAGGACGTAACG
>Ga0163153_10003704_pt1 | contig 20099 bp, 10 predicted proteins | sample OliLakLV19MP6IB1_FD_148629 | JGI IMG/M metagenome (GOLD analysis project Ga0163153, IMG submission 148629) | Freshwater microbial mat bacterial communities from Lake Vanda, McMurdo Dry Valleys, Antarctica - Oligotrophic Lake LV.19.MP6.IB-1 | ecosystem: Environmental > Aquatic > Freshwater >...
CAGCACCTCTCGGCCATCCGCATGTTGTTCGATTATCTAGTGACCGGACACATCGTCCCCTTCAATCCCGCCCAGGCCGTGCAGGCACCCCGCTACTCCGCCACCGAGGGCAAGACCCCCATCCTCAGCGCACCCGAGACGCGCCAATTGTTGGACGCGATCGACATTACCAACGTATGGGGTCTACGCAATCGGGCGTTGATCGGGGTGTTGGTCTTTAGCTGCGCCCGTGTCAGCGCGGTGGTAGGGATGAAACTCGAGGATTATTTTGCCGAGGGCAAGGAATGGAAACTGCGCTTGCATGAAAAGCGTGGCAAGCTGCATGTCGTGCCCGCCCATCATCAGGTGATCGCGTACCTGGATGCGTATATTGCGGCGGCCGGCCTTCAGGGCGCACCGAAAAAGCCCCTCTTTCGCGGGTTCACGCGTGGCCGCGTGCTGACCGCTGAGGCCATGTCCCGCCATGCCGCCGTGCAGATGGTGAAGCGCTATGCGCGCCAGACCGGGTTGCCAGAATCGATTTGCTGCCACACGTTCCGCGGCACAGGCATTACGATTGCGTTGGAAAACGGCTCGACGTTGGAGGAGGCGCAACGATTGGCCAATCACTCTGACATTCGCACTACCATGCTCTATGACCGCCGCGACAAGACGGTGAAGCGTGGCGTCGTCGAACGCATTGTCATCTGAAAAGACCTATCCAAAGCAAGGATATACTGTGGGTAGAGCTTCCGTGCGCACAGATGCAGTAGGTGGACCTAATTCTCGGATAATGTATGTAGGCAACGCCCTTTTTTACTTGTCTCACAGTGTTTACGCTCATAAATGAGCAAAAAGGGGAGATCCGCATCCTCCCCTATAGCCTGTCTTGTGTTTCCTTGTCCTGTCAGTTTATAATGACTGAAACTGGTATTGAAAATTCGCGCTGCTTTCTTACATTGACCTCACCTCGTCTTCCGATTTTACACGAAATAGTTTTGACGATCTATGACAGATATTTCTAAATGTACGTTAGCGCGTGAAGCTCGCTGCTACCCTTATCTACTTGAGCACGTCCACAGTGTGCTCAGACTCGTTTGGGATAGGCAGCGGTGTACCTGATTGGGGGCAGTCATTTGTCATGACAGTTACTATCTACGCCTATCTTCAATACCCTTGTTGATTGCGCGTTAACAGCGCCCTGTTCCCTATCCGCATACCTATTAAGCCTTCATCGCCACTTCCACGACCTCGGGCATTTGTGGTGTGTCTGCGTCGACGACGCCCAGAGCAATTTACATGGACCGATTAGTAAACCCAAACCGCATACGATTTGTGCCGGTGTAGCTAAGGTGTGGTGGATGTTCGCAGCGTGACTTGGCACTGCACCGATAATTAATCCCACTATATTTCTGGATGACGAAAGGATTTCACCATGAAAAAGGCAATTGTATGGCAAACGAGTCTCCTGGTCTTGACCCTTTTCCTGTTGTTGATCACCACTACCGTAGGCGCACAGGCTGCCCCACGGCCCCAGCCGGCAACGCCCGACGCCGTGCTCCAGCGGATCGAGGAGATCAAGGACACCGCACCCACCTTTAGCGATGACTTCAGCACATGGGATGACACCTGGTCAATGTCCGGTGAATCCACCACCTTTATGCACCGGGGCGACGAAGAAGCCTTCTCGATCGCCGTCTCTGGTAGCGACCAAGTTAGTTTGAGCACCAACGCGACCCTCACTGAAATGGAATTGACCGATTATCTGGTGGAAGTGGACGCCACGCAGATGAGTGGGTTCGACGGCGAAAACGGCTATGGCCTCATCTTCCGCTATGTCGATGAGCGCAACTTCTACTTCTTCAGCGTGGAAGGTGACAAGTTCAACCTGGTGCGTGCGGTCGATAACGAGTTTGAGGCTCTTTTCCCCCTCGAGGCGTCAACCGCACTCACCACCGAGCCTGCGCCCGACAATGTCAACCATCTGGGCGTGCTCGTGGAAGGCGACCACATAGTCCTGCTGATCAATGGCGAAGTGGTAAAACAGGTGGAAGACAGTACCTACGGCGCAGGCGCTATCGGCCTGGCTGTGGGCGCCTTTGCTGGCGGCGCAGTGGAAGTGGTCTTTGATAATGTGACGCTGTGGGAGCTGGCTGCGGCTCCGACTGTGGTGCCGACGACCACCCTCACGGAAACAGCAACGCCGACGGCAACGACTACGACGACTGCGACGACTGCAACCTTGCCGCTCGATGTAAAGATAATTGCGACGCGGCTAGACGATATCCACGGCGCTGAACCAACCTATTATGATGAGTTCCGGCGCGAGGATGGCAGTTGGGATGTTGCCAATGCAGAGAACTATGCCTTTGTCTACCAACAGCGGGCGCTCCAACTCCAGGTGCAGAGCGACAATGTCTACACCTACTCCATCAATCACGTCGTTACTGATCTAGAGCTGACTGACTATTTGGTTGAGGTGGATGCCCAAGCGGTGACCATGCCGGCCGGTGGCCAGTATGGCCTCGTCTTCCGCTATGTCGATGACGATAATTTCTATGTCTTCACCATCCGCAACCAGGAATATGCGTTGTTGGTCCAGACCGATGGGATCTGGGATGCCATCATCGACTTCACCACAACGGAACAGATTCGCACCACTGAGGACGCCATAAACCGCTTGGGCGTGCTGGCCGAAGGCGCAACGCTTACCCTGCTGGTGAATGACGGCCCGCTGGCGCAGGTGGAAGATACAACCTTCAGCAGCGGCGGTATTGGCCTGGTCGCGGCGACCTACTCGGAAGGTGGGCTGGCGGTCGGCTTTGACAATCTGGAACTATGGCAGGCTGCTGCGGCACCCACGCCTACACCTACGGCAGAACCAACCCTGGATGAGGCCGCCATTGCTGATCAACTGGCCGAACTGTACGCTATTGACCCGACCTTTTATGACGAATTCCGCCGCGCCGACGAGAATTGGTCCGCGGCGACAAGTGATGGGGTGGCCTTTAGCGTGCAAAATCGCGCCTTCCAGTTCCAGATCGAGGAAGCCAACACCATCGACTGGAGCAGCAACAGCGCCATCACCGACCTGGGGCTGACCGATTACCTGGTGGAAGTAGATGCCGCGTTGATCGAGGGTCCAACGGATGGCTATTACGGTCTCCAGTTCCGCCAAACGGATGACGCAAACTTCTACCGCTTTGTCATTTCAGCCGGCGCCTACAGACTATCCAAAGTCGTCAACGATGAGTTGATCACCCTAATTGACTGGACGGATACCGCGGCGCTGACGGCTGAGGAGGCCGACCCGGCGTGGGCGCGTCTGGGCGTAATGGTGCAAGGCTCCACCATTACGTTGCTGATCAACGATACGCCGGTGGCTCAGGTGCAAGATGACACCTTCAGCGCCGGCAGCGTTACTCTGGTTGCTGGCACCTTTGCCGAGAGCGGCCTCGTCGTAGCCTTTGACAACCTGGAGCTTTGGCCGCTCACGACCGAAGCTATCGCCGCTGTCACGGCGACCCCAGTCCCCACACCAACCCTGTCGCCAGCGCCGCCACTCGACGCCGCCGCCATCGCCGACCGGCTTCGTGAAATCCGCAACGCCGAGCCGACCTATTACGACGAGTTCCGCCGCCAGAGTGACAGTTGGACCGGTGTCTCCGACGAGAATGTGAACTACACCTATCAAAACCGCACACTCGTTATGCGTATCGCTACGGCCAAGTGGGTCAGTTGGAATGTCAATCAGGCAATCCTCACGTTAAATCCGGCGGATTTCCTAGTGGAAGTCGATACCGAACTGTTGGCCGGACCGGAGAGCGGGGAGTATGGGCTGGTCTTCCGCTATGTCGACAATAGCAACTTTTACTTGTATGCCCTACAGGCCGGCAAGTATGGGCTGTGGCGCTTGCAGGATGGAGAATGGACAACGCTGCTGGACTGGCGTGAGACCGCCGCCATTGATACGAGCGAAGAAGCCGCGGGAACCCACTGGGCGCGGATAGGCGTCCTGGCCGAAGGCGCGCAGATCACGCTGCTGGTCAACGATACACCAGTGGCTCAGGTAGAGGACAGCGCCCTCAGCGCCGGCAGTATTGGTCTGGCCGCGGGCGCCTTGGGCGATGGCGGGGTGGAAGTGGCCTTTGACAATCTGGAACTGTGGCTGCTGGCGGCCGACCGTGCGCCTACCCCGACGCCAACCCTCGATGGGGCTGCCATCAGCGCGCAACTTGACACGCTGCGCAATGGCGAACCGACCTATGCCGACCGGCTGGACAGTGCCAATGAGGATTGGTTTGTCGGTGAAAGTGGGAACGGCACGTACAGCTATGACCGCGCCTATATCATTGAGGTCGCTGGGCCGGCAACGGTCTGGAGTACCAACAACACCCTATCGGCCATGACTGTGAGCGATTACGTGGTGGAAGTCGAAACGGAAGTTGGCGACGCTACCCAGAATGTGGAGCATGGGCTGATCTTCCGCTATGTCGACAACGGCAACTTCTATTACTTCTATATCACCGGCAAGCAATATGCGCTGGCGAAAAGTGTTGACGGTGAATTTCAGTCGATCCTGCCCCTGACCGAAGCGGCGACGCTGGAGACCGGCGCCAACCTGCTGAGTGTGTGGGTGCAGGGGGCGCAGATCACCCTGCTGATCAACGATACCCCAGTCGCCCAGGTGACCGATGCGAGCTTCGCCACCGGCGCGATTGCGTTGGCCGTCGGCACAGCAGAGACCGGCCCCGCGGCTGTCGGCTTTGAAAACCTGACGTTCTGGTCGCTTGCTACAGCGGTGACGCCCACGCCGACGCCAGATGATGGACGGACGGACGATCTTGGCACTCGCCTGGAAACGCTACGCAGCGCCGACCCGCTCTTTAGTGATGATTTTAGCACCTGGGATGAAAGCTGGACCGCTGATGCCGATGAGACCGATTTCGTGCATGACGAGGCAGCCGAGACCTATCAGATTGGGGTCAACGGGGCTAGCCAGCTTAGCTTCAGCCAAAACCCCACGATTGATGACCTAGCGCTGACCGATTACCTGGCCGAAGTCGAGGCCACCTTTGTCGATGGGCCGCCGAGCGGCGACCACGGGTTGCTCTTCCGGGTGGTCGATAACCGCAACTTCTACTTCTTTGGCCTGAGCGGCAACACTTATCTGTTGAGCAAATTGGTCGAAGGGGAATGGACCACGCTGATTGACTGGACAGAAGACTTAGTGATCAATGGGGAACAAGGCGCTGTCAACCGCCTAGGTGTGCTTGTGGAAGGCGACCATATCACCCTGCTGGTCAATGACACCGTGGTTGCTCAGACCCAAGATGACACGTTTACGACCGGCGGCATTGCCTTGGCGGTGAGCACGTATGACGATGGCGGCTATCTGGCAGCCTTTGATAACGTGAACCTTTGGGCGACAGCCGCGCCGGTGGCTGGGCCTGCGGTTGACTTTGTCCGCTATGACGATGACGCCTTTACATTGCAACACCCGGCCGACTGGACCGTGGCGTTGCAAGAAAGCGGCCGCGTGCTTGTGCAGAACGTCGACGATGAAGGCGTTGCCATCTGGCCACTCTACAGCCAGGCAGAAATTACACCAGAGGTCGCCGATCTCATGATGCAAGAATTAGCCGCACAAGCAGCCCCCACCGCTGCCGAGTGGGCGGAGCCGGCGGAGTGGGGCGAGGGTGTGCGCCGCATGGTGGGCAGCGACGCCACCCATACCACCGTGGCGGCCATCACCTGGGTCAACAGCCCACGCGGCGCGGCGCTCCACTTCTATTTCATCGCTGCCCGGAAGGAACGCTACGCCACGCTTGCACCGATCTTTGCCCAAATCGTCGAAAGCTTCACGGTAACCGGCGTACCCGCTGCCGCCACCAACCTGGCGGATTTGCCCTTTGTTATGTGGGAGGATCCCGATGAAAAGGCCTATACCGTGGAAGTACCCGCAGCGTGGGCCATTAAGGGTGGTCTCCAGCGCGTCTCCAGCCTCGACGCCCGACCCTGGCTGTTGATCACCTCACCCGATGAAGCGATCACCCTGATGATCGGTGCCGATAGCGTGCCATTCTTTATAGTCCCCAGTGCAGCCCTGGCGGCCCTGGGCTACAACGAGGGCGACAGCTACGTTGTCGGTGACACGGAGTTTGTGCTCCGGCCTTATATGCCGGGTGAACAGTTTGCCGAGCGCTTTGGCCTGGAGATGCTAGGTCTGGATGCCTGCGAAATCGGCGAGGCACAGCCGCTGCCCGAACTCAAAGCCGCCATTAGCGAATATATCCGCGCCAACCGCCTTGACGCCTACGGCACACGTCAGGATGTGGGTGCAATCACCTACACCTGTGGTGCGGGCGACGAAGTGCGCACCGGCTATCTCTTGGCCTTTACCTTGCTTGATGTGCAACAGGGCGTCGAGGTCTGGCAGGCGGCCAGTGTGATCGGCTACGCGACAACCCCCGCCCACCTTGCGGAAGCGCAGGCGCTGTTGGCTCAAGTGACCGCCTCGTGGCAACTCAACGCCGATTGGCTAGCCCAGCAGCCGGAGACCACCGCTGCCGATGCTGAACAACGGAGCGCGGCCTCTACTCACTTTGCCAACCTGATCGCCGCCGCGCTACCGGAGTCAACCACGAGCGCGCTTGACCCCGGCGGGCTGGAGGTGGCGACCACCGTGACCGATGAAGCAACAAACGCAGCGTATGAACTGCTGAGCAACACCGGCTATGAGTGGATCGACGAAGCAGGCAACCTGGTGGGGACGCAGACGCCAGTCATCCCCGCTGGACTGCACTTTGCGGAGATGGTGCAGGAACCGTAGGATGTACTATTTTGATGCACTATTAGCGTTGTGCACTCATTTTGCGTGTGGATAAGCACCGTTCTATAACGATTCGATGGTTCATTATCTCTAAACGCGTAAAAATGATGCCTGGGATCATTATACTTGACAATTGGCTCAACCACGTATAGGATTAATCTATCCATGCAAGCATAGGTACCAAATCGGCCTTCAAAAAACTTCTATTGGTGAATGGCTATTTTGGTCGCAATAGACTTTGGTGTATAGCGCATGCGCATCTCGCCGTCCTGCACCACATCTCACTTCATTTGATCAAGCAGACATGCACGCTTAAGATTGGCGTCAAGAACCTGAGACGCAAAGCCTATTGGGATGATTCCTCCCTCGCCCAAGACCTGTTTAGTGAATGCGGTTGTCCCATGCTGCTCGCGCAGTATCATGCTCGAAGTCATCCAACCTAGACTTGGAACCGGTACGCCATGCAATACTATAAACCTGATGCTCCCCATCAGTGGGTGGGCGATTGCATGCCCTTCTACCATGATGGTCTCTTTCATTTCTACTACTTATTAGACGAAGGCCATCATCAATTGTTTGGTGGGCGCGGCCTTCACCAGTGGGCACAAGCCACCTCGCCCGACCTGATAGCGTGGACGCACCACCCGCTCGCGCTCCCCATTACCCATGAAAGCGAACTTTCCATGTGTACCGGCTCGGTCTTTCACCACGGCGATACCTACTACGCCTTTCATTCGGTGCGCCGGCCTGATCGGACCCAACGCTTGGGAATTGCCACCAGCCCTGACGGCATCCTCTTCACCAAGCAGCCCGTCCCGTCCTACGCCGAGCCGCCTGCGGACTATGACCCCCTCCACTTCCGCGACCCCGTTGTCTTTCACGACCCGTCCACAGACCGCTTTCACATGCTCGTTACGACAAAGTATCTGAAACACCCAGTACCTGCGCTGGGTTGCTGTCTGGCCCATCTTGTCTCGGATGACTTGGCGCAGTGGACGATGGAGGCGCCGTTTCTAATTCCCGGCTTCACCGACCCGCCCGAATGTTCGGACCATTTTGAATGGAACGGTTGGTATTACCTACTCTTTAGCAACCGGTTGCAGACGCGCTATCGAATGGCGCGCACCCCCTTTGGCCCCTGGTTGCGCCCGCCATTCGACCTGGTGGACAGCCCCTGGATGCGCGTCATGAAGACCGCGCCCTACCATGACAACCGGCGGCTGGGCGTGGCTTGGGTGGGCACGCGCACTAGCGATACAGATACAGGAAGATTTCAGTGGGGCGGCCATGCCGTCTTTCGCGAACTGGTGCAGCAGGCAGACGGCACATTGGGAACGAAGTTCCCACCCGAGATGATTCCTGCGGCGGGCGATCCCGTGCCCCCGCATGTGACAGTCCAGACTGCTGGCGCGATAGTGGGGCCAGACCACATCCACTTGGAAGCAGGCGAGGGCATGGCTGCGGTCGGGCTGGCGCGTCTGCCGCGCAATGCCCGCATTACCCTGACGGGGAGACCCGGGCTAGACACGCCACGCTTTGGGGTGCGTCTGCGCGAGAGCACGCATTTTGTCGACGGAGTGACGCTGGACTTGCTGGCCGTGGCCCAGCGCGTCGAGTTGCATGATGCGGCCCTGGACCCTGTGACCGGGCTGGATGCGCCCTTCACCCTCGACATTATTCTCAAAGACGACCTGATTGATGTCTGCCTAAATGATCGCCACTGTCTGATCAACCGCTGTCCGGAGCAACACGGCGACCGGCTCACTTTCTTCTGCCACACAGGCAGCATCGCCTTCGAGAACTTGGTCATTCGCCCGTTGCTGGGTGACTTGTATCCGCAAGCGCCACGTTTTGCGAGTTGAGGCAAGCGATAAATTGGGTATCAATGGGCGAGCATCGAGCTCACCTTTCATCGACCTGCACGCTACGCCGGCTGAACAGCCCTCGTAGCCGTCAGGCAATAGTTGCACGAAGGAGTACGCTATGCGTCGTAGGGAAGAAGAATCAAAGCGACTGATCGTCATTCTGTCGCTCTTGCTGGTGATTACGCTGATTGCGGCGGCTTGTGGCGGTGGTGGGGCTGCGGCGCCCGCGCCCGCTGCTCCACCCGCCGCAGACGCGGCGACCAAAGAGCCAGCGGCCGCAGAAGGAGCAGCGGCCACGGATCCCGTCACGTCGACGGGCGAACTACTCGCTGCGCCAGGGAGTTATAACGAGGTTCCCATGTTTGAAGCGCAGGTGGCTGCAGGCGAACTGCCACCGATTGCGGAGCGTATACCCGCCGAGCCGTTTGTGGTCGGCCCTGGGATATTGAACTCGGAAGAGTGGCTCGACTGGGAGGTTGGCAACTATGGGGGCACGATTCGGGTGCCAGACTTGAACGGAACGCGCCACGAAATGGCACTGGCGATGGGAACGACCATCCTGCGTGCGCCCGACCAGCACACCAAAGACCCGCTGCCGGCCATCGTGAGCAGCTACGAGATCAATGAGGACTTTACCGAGTTTACGATGACCATTCGCAAAGGTCTCAAGTGGTCTGACGGTGTGCCTGTGACCACCGAAGACGTGCGCATGACCTGGGAACTCTATAACGACCCGCGCATCTACCCAAGCTTCCCCGTGAAGGCCCGCACGCAGGGCGCTGGCAGCGGCACACCCGGCGCATTGACCGTGATTGATGACATGACGTTTACGATCACGTTTGATAAACCCTACGGCCAATTCGTGGCCGAACTCGCCTCCTGGATTCCGGATTACACCTTGCTCTTCCGACCGGCGCACTTCATTAAGCAGTTCCACGCTGATTACGCCGACATGGCCGACATCCAACCGATTTTGGACGAATTGGAGATCGATACCTGGGAAAATCTGGTCATTCTGAAAGATGTGACGCACTGGGATTTGCACCAGCAACAAGGGCTGGGCGTGCCCGCGCTCACGCCGTGGATTGCCGAGGAAGTGACGACCTCGCGCGTCGTGCTGGTGCGCAACCCGTACTACTGGAAGGTCGATGTTGCGGGCAATCAACTGCCGTATGTGGACCGCGTGGTGGCGGAAGCGTCAAACGAACTCCAGGCCATCATCCTGAAGACGGCGGCGGGGGAGTATGACGTGGTCACCTCGTTTGCGCAGATCAAAGAGATGCCGCTCTATCGCGAAAACGCCGAACGCTCGAAGATTGACACAGTGCTGCACGGCTCGATCAACAATCCGGCGATTCTGTTTCTGAACCACGACTTTGACTATCAAACCGAAGGTAGTGTCTGGCAGCAACTGGTAAGCGACCCGCGCTTTGGCAGCGCCCTTGCCAGCGCCATTGATAAGGAAGATGTCAACCAGAATTTGTATCTGGGCTTCTACAGCCTGGATGGCTTGACCAAAGAGACCTTTGATCAGGAGCGGGCGAATCAACTGCTCGACGAGCTGGGCATGAGCGAACGCGACGCCGACGGCTTCCGCACCGATCCGAATGGCGAGCGCTTCGAGCTAACGATCACCACGGCGCGCATTTCACCGGACTTCCTGAGTTTGGGTGAACTTTTGAAGGTCTACTTTGAGAACGTGGGGATTCGCACCACCTTGGATGTGATCGGTGACGATCTGTTCGGCCAACGCATGCAAGGCAACGAACTGATGGCGACGATCCATTGGAGTGACGAACCCATTTGGGGGCCTGGCATCTCCGAGGATTACCTACCAGGAGCCAAGGGCAACTGGGCGCCAGAGTCGGCACGCTACTTCAACACAAACGGCGAGGCGGGGCGAGAGCCACCCGCCTACCTGCAAGAGTTCTTTGATTTGCACGTTGCGCGCAAGGCTGTACCGCCCGAATCGCCTGAAGGCGCAGCGCTCTATGCGAAGTTGGAGAAGTGGTTCGCCGAGCATTACGCGACCATCTGGCCCGTGGGTCGAATGACGGATCCCACGGTCTACAATGCCGATCTGGGCAACGTCATTAAGGAAGGCTATACCGATGACCGCGCCCTGGACTACGGGATGGAGCAACTCTTCTACCGGACGCCGCAGGACTAGGCGTCCGCGATAGCGTTTGTTGGTAAAGGGGCGGGGAGTTGATCCCCGCCCTTGTCCATACAGAAACGGTTGCAGTGGCATCTTGCTCAGAGGTATCCTGTATGTTTAGGTAGGTTGGCTTGCGATGCCTTTTGTGTTGAACAAGGAAAGTGGTCAATGATCGCCTATATTATGCGCCGTCTTGTCCTCATTATTCCCCTGCTTTTCCTGATCTCCGTGATTTCCTTTACCGTGATCTTGCTGCCGCCGGGGAGCTATGTGGAGACCTATGTCCGCAATCTAGAGGCAACAGGTTACAACATGGACCAGGGTCAAATTGACTCGCTTTATCGGCAATATGGGCTGGATCGGCATCCGGTGGTGCAGTATGGCCTGTGGATGAGAAATTTTTTACTGGAAGGGGAAATGGGGCGCTCGTTTATCTTTCAACGTCCCGTAAAAGAGGTAATCTTAGAACGATTGCCCATGTCGATGGCGATTACCTTTGTGGCTCTCCTGATAACCTGGCTGCTGGCGATCCCGATTGGCGTGTACTCGGCGTTACGACAGTACTCGCTTGGGGATTACGGAGCGACCGTCATGGGGTTTATCGGGCTGGCTGTACCCAACTTTCTGCTGGCGTTGGCCTTGGCCTACTGGGTTTTTGTCACGACAGGGCGCGCCATCACCGGTCTTAACTCGATTGAATTTCGCGATGCGCCCTGGTCGGTGGCCAAGTTTATCGATCTGCTGGGCAATGTCTGGCTGCCCATTCTGGTGATTTCCCTCTCTGGCACGGCCTCGTTGATTCGCATCCTGCGCGCCACCCTGTTGGATGAAAAGAACAAACAGTATGTGACCACCGCGCGCGCCAAAGGGTTGAGAGAGCATACGCTGATCATGAAATACCCAGTGCGGGTGGCGATTAACCCGCTGATCAGCACGATTGGTTGGACATTACCCTTTTTGGTCAGCGGTGAGATTATCGTCTCGCAGACGTTGGGCTTAGAAACGCTGGGGCCGGTGCTCTTGGCGGCGGCCTTGGCCCAGGATATGTTTTTGGTGGGCAGCATTGTCATGATCTTGAGCACGCTTACAGTGATTGGAACACTGCTTTCCGATATTCTACTGGCTTGGGTAGACCCGCGTATTCGCTTTGAAAGGGGCCGGGTATGACACGCGATATGACGGCGAGAACACACGATTCACTATGGGCAAGGGCGGCCGCAGGTTACATGCGGCGGCGACTGGATCGAGCGCAACGGCTTCAGGAGCGCCTGCATTACGCCTCACAACCCGTGTTGGTTTGGCACGCCTTCAAAAAGCATCGCTTGGCGCTGGTGGCGCTGGTGGCACTGTTCGTGCTCTACAATCTCGCCATCTTTGCGGGCTTCTTTGCGCCCTATGAACCGCTGGCGCGCTTTAACGACTTCGACAACGCGCCCCCTACTCGTGTCCAGTTTATCAGCGATACGCAGGGGCTAAGCCGCCCCTTTGTCTACGCGATCGTGCGCGAACTGAATCGGGAAACCTTCAAGTATGAATATACTCAGGATCGCACCATCGAGCACACCATTCGCTTTTTTGTGCCGAGCGAACCCTATCGACTGTTGGGCTTTATTCCGCTGCGTGTGAAGTTCTTTGGGCTGGACGATGAGAGTGTGCCGCTTTTGCTCTTTGGGGCCGATAAACTGGGTCGCGATGTCTTCTCGCGCATCCTGTATGCCGGACGCATTTCTCTGTTTATTGGCTTTGGCGGGGTGATCTTTACCTTTTTCCTGGGCAGCATCCTGGGCGGCATCTCCGGCTATTTTGGCGGTGTAGTAGATGAAGCCATTCAACGCATCATCGAGGTCTTGATCAGCGTGCCCGATATTCCGCTTTGGATTGCCTTATCCGCTGCCCTGCCCAAAGATTGGAGCACTATCCAAATTTATTTTGCCATTACCCTGATCTTAGCCGTGCGCGGCTGGACAGGGCTGGCGCGGGTTGTGCGCGGTAAAATCGTCAGCTTGCGCGAAGAGGAGTTTGCGCTGGCGGCCAAAGCAGCCGGGGCCAGTGATACACGGATTATCTTTCGCCATTTGCTGCCCGCTTTTACCAGTTACCTGATCGTCTATATCACGCTGGCGATTCCTGGGATGATCTTGGGTGAAACCGCGCTGAGCTTCTTAGGTCTAGGGATTAGACCGCCGGCTGTGAGTTGGGGCACGTTGCTGCAAGATGCACAGAGTATCACAGTGCTTGCAAATTTCCCGTGGTTGCTCCTGCCTGCCCTCTTTGTCGTTTTGGTCATTCTGTTTTTTAACTTTATCGGTGATGGTCTGCGCGATGCGGCTGACCCGTATAGTTCCAGGTAAAACCCATGTCTACAGACCGCAAGTCTCCAGTCAATGCTCGCCCCAAAGTTGCCGACCCTGTTTTAGAGATCAAGAACCTGCAAACGCACTTTATGCTCGACACAGGCGTTATACGCGCTGTCAATGGGGTCGACTTAAGCATCGAACGTGGCAAAACGCTCGGGGTGATTGGCGAAAGTGGTTGCGGCAAGTCGGTTACGGCTCATTCGATCCTACGGCTCATTCCGTCACCGCCTGGCAAAATCGTGGGTGGCGAAATCTGGCTGCACCGTGATGGAGAGAGCATTGACCTGGCGGCGCTGAACCCCAGGCAGGAGACCCTGCGCAATATTCGGGGCAACGACATCGGCATGATCTTCCAGGAACCCATGACCTCATTTGGCCCCCTGCATACAATCGGCCACCAGATCATGGAGGCCATTCTGGTACATCAGAAGGCCGCCACCGAAAAAGAGGCGCGCGAGCAGACGCTTGAACTGTTGCGCCAGGTGGGAATTCCCAACCCAGAACAGCGCATTGATGCCTATCCGCACGAGTTTAGTGGGGGCATGCGGCAACGGGCTATGATTGCGATGGCCATCAGTTGCTCGCCCATGCTCCTGATTGCCGATGAACCGACGACCTCTTTGGATGTGACAGTTGAAGCCCAAATTATTGAACTCTTAAGCGAGCTTCAAGAAAAAACGGGCATGGCCATTATGTTGATTTCGCATAATCTGGCCGTGGTGTCAGAAATGGCAGACGACATTGCTGTGATGTACCTAGGCAAGCGGGTTGAATTCGGCAGTACCGATACGATTTTTGAGAATCCTTTGCACCCCTACACCCAAGGTCTGTGGCAATCGATCCCACGGGTGGACGGTCCGATTACGAAGCTTGATCCGATTCCTGGGACGGTTCCCAGCCCAAGAGACCTACCGCCCGGCTGTGTCTTTGCCAGCCGTTGTACACACTTTATGCCGGGTATCTGCGACGCGCCGCGTGAGGTGCCGGACTTTGAGCCTGAACTCGGCCATTTTGTCAAGTGTTATCTCTACGATAACCAGGTGCCGGCGAGCGTAAAGTCGAGTCCCAAACCTGTGGCGACCAACGTGGTGGAGGTGACTGCGGCCAGCGATGCGGTATGGCGGGCCGAACGCCAGGATCGCAAACCGATCTTAGAAGTTCGCAATTTGCAGCAATTCTTCCCGATCCAGCGAGGCTTTCTGCGGCGGACGGTCGGCTATGTCAAAGCGGTCAACGACGTCAGCTTGACGATTCATCAGGGCGAAACGTTGGGACTGGTCGGCGAGAGTGGCTGCGGCAAGTCCACCCTGGGCCGTTCGATCCTGCGCCTTTATGAACCCACCGGGGGTGAGGTATTCTTGTATGATGGGGACAAGAAGCTGTCGGTGCTGGAACTCGAACGGCGTGAGATGCGCCAGGTACGCGCCAACATGCAAATGATCTTCCAAGACCCGTTTGCCTCGCTCAATGACCGGATGAATGTGCTACAAAACATTGTCGAGCCACTGGTGTGTAACGACATCGGCACAAGTCGAGAACGTGAAGCGCGGGCGGAAGAGCTGCTGGTGCAGGTGGGCCTGCGCAAGGAACATTTGCGCCGCTATCCGCACAGCTTCAGCGGTGGGCAGCGCCAACGCATTGGCATTGCCCGCGCGCTCTCAATCCGGCCGAAACTGATTGTGGCGGACGAGCCGGTCTTTGCCCTCGATGTTTCGGTGCAAGCACAAATTCTAAACTTGATGCAGCAGATTCAAGCGGAGTTTGGCCTCTCCTACCTCTTCGTCTCGCACGATATGGCGGTGATCCGCTATATGGCCGACCGCATTGCGGTGATGTACGTGGGCAAATTGGTGGAGTATGCCACGCGCGATGAGGTGCTCAATCATCCCCTTCACCCGTACACCGAAGCGCTCCAATCCGCCGTGCCACGCCTGACTGAGCATCATCGTCGTAGCCGGATTGTGCTCAAAGGCTCGCCGCCCGATCCGAGCAATCCGCCGCCCGGCTGTATTTTCCAGGCCCGCTGCCGCTATGTTCAGGCTGTGTGCAGCCAGGAAGAGCCGCTCCTGCGCGAAGTCGTCCCTGGTCACTTTGCGGCCTGTCATTTTTCCGAAGTGCTTGATCTCAAGGGGATCAATGGGTAGCCATCCACAAGACCTGATAGGTGCGCCGCCACGTTTGCAGTCAAGCCAGATTACAACAGGCGGCGCACCTATCAGGTCTTACGTTCGCGCAAGGACCGAAGCCTATGTCTCTCCAACAAACGACCGATTATCATTCCCGCGTTCCCCACTATCGCTTTGCCGATACGCTGGCGGAACAGGAAGCGCAACTCAAAACCAACCCGTTGCTGCAACGCATGATCGAAGCACGGCAACAGCTGGCTGGCGATCCACATCGTCCGCTTTACCATTATGTAAATCCTGAAAGCACACTCAATGACCCCAATGGCCTCTGTTTTTGGCAGGGGCGCTGGCACCTCTTTTACCAAGCCTACCCGCCCGAAGATTCCCGCCAGCACTGGGGCCACGCGGTCAGTGATGACTTGATCCACTGGCTTGATCTGCCCTATGCGATCTATCCCCATCCTGAAGAGAAAGTTTTTTCGGGCGCGACGCTGGTGGAAGCGAACCGGGTGATTGCCATGTACCACGGCACGGCCATCGGCAATATGGTGGCGGTGTCCGACGATCCTTTGCTGCTCAACTGGCAGAAACTGACGAACGGGGCGGTGATCCCCTTCGCCGGCCCCGACGAGCCACCTCTGCCCTATAGCGTGTTCGATCCCTGTATCTGGCAGAAGGACGGTCTGTACTATTCACTCTCGGGCGGGACGCTGCCCAACGGACCCGGCGGCAAGCGGATACGCGCTAATTTCCTGCTGCGCTCCGGCGATTTGCAAACGTGGGAGTATTTGCATGAGTTTGTCGAAGATGATCGCTTTACATTGGTAGGCGATGACGGTGCCTGCCCGTACTTCTGGCCGATTGGAGATCGGCACATTTTGCTCTTCTTCAGCCACATGAGCGGTGGCCAATATTTGTTGGGCGACTATGATAAGGCGCGCGACAAATTTGTGGCGACTGATCATGGGCTGTTTAATTTTGGGCCATCCACCCCGGCCGGGGTACACGCCCCTTCTGCCACGCCGGACGGAGTCGGGGGGGTGATCGTGCTCTTCAACATGAATCCAGGCAAGCCGGCCCAGGGGTGGAACCAGATCATGACCCTGCCCCGACGCCTGACGCTGGCCGAGGGTGGCGAATTGCGTGTGGAGCCGGTGGGTGACATCGAATCCCTGCGCTATGGCCATCAGCACGTCGGCAAGATGGTGCTGCCGACAAATCAAGAAGTTGTACTCGATGATGTTCAGGGTAATGCCATGGAGCTTATCATCGAGCTTGATCCGAAACAGGCGCCGATAGTTGAGGTCAACGTCTTGCGTTCGCCGAACAAGGAAGAATTCACCCGCATTGCCTTTTTCAAACAGCGCGGCTTTCGCTACCGGGATCGTCTCCATAACAGCACGGCGCTGCCTGCCAACGCCGGAGAGCGTAGCCTTGTGCCGTTGCGCCACGAGAGCTTGATCACCCTTGATTCTTCCTACTCGTCCACCCTCCCCAATGTGCTTTCACGCGCGCCGGAAACCGCCCCTGTCCATCTCGAAGCGGATGAACACTTACAACTGCGGATCTTCATTGACCGTAGTGTAGTAGAGGTCTTTGTCAACGGCAAACAATGTGTCGCGGTCCGGGTATATCCTGGACGTGAGGACAGCCTGGGTGTGTCTCTACGGTCGCAAGGGCAGGATTGCGAACTGCGATCACTAGACGCCTGGCAAATGCAATCAATTTACTGATAGAAAAATATTCTGCTCATGACCACAAACCCATACACTATGACCCGCTTTGCGAACAAAGTCGCCTTGATCACCGGCGGGGCTTCTGGCATCGGCCGGGCAACGGCTTTGCGCCTGGCGGCGGAAGGCGCGCAGGTGATCATCGCCGACAAGAATGTGCAGATGGGGCAGCAGGCAGTTGAGCAAATCGAACAAGCGGGCGGGGGCGGGTACCTGCTGGACGTTGATCTGGCGGACGATCAAGCGGTGAAAGCCGCAGCAGATGCGGTCGCCGAGCGCTTTGGCGCGCTTGACATCTTGGTCAACAACGCGGCCGTCTTGCGAACGGGTGCGATTGAAGATGGCGCATGGTTGGCAAATTGGGAAACCGAAACCCGGATCGGCTTGCGCGGCTGGGTATTGATGACACAGATGGTGCTGCCGATGCTCAAGCAAACGGGCGGGGCGATTGTCAATGTTTCCTCCGAAGGCGGCTTTCTCGGCCGACCCAATCAAGTGGTCTACGATGCCATCAAAGCGGGGCTGGTTTCGGTGACCAAGACCATGGCCTGCGAGTTTGTAGACTATGGCATTCGCGTCAATGCGGTCGCACCGGGGTGGATTGTCACCGAGATGCATTTTGGCTACCATCCGAACCCGGAAGCACGCAAGCAGGAGTTGGAATCGACGCCGATCACCTCTTGCATCATGAAACGGCGGGCGCGACCCGAGGAAGTGGCGGGCGCCATCGCCTTCCTGCTCAGCGAAGATGCCTCGTACATCACCGGAACCACGCTTCATGTGGACGGTGGACGCGTTGGCATGAGCGTGAAGTAGATCAGGATCACTGGAATAGGGTCTCATGATGAGCGAGCGATCACGTACAACCACTCCAGTCAATGCGGGCATCCTGTTGCTGCGCTTCTTGGGCGCCCATAGTTTGAGTCTGATTCTGGGCATAGCACTTTCCTTGCTCACTCTGCCACTTTGGACGGGGCTTCTTTACCGCATCAGCGGCAATGACCCTGCTGCCCAGGTTTCCTGGACATGGTATCTCCTGACCTTGGCTCCTTTTTATCTAGTGCTATCGACCCTGACCCTATTGGTGGTCTATCCAATGTGGACAGGGGCAAGCGAGAAAATGAAAAGCTGGCGGCGCGTTCTGCGTGTGACCGTCTGGATTCATCTCTTTTTACTCTTGTTTATCAATCTGATTCTGGGCAGTAGGGCAATTCCGTAGAAACCAACTCCCTTTTCAACCCGTCTTGAAGACTTTTCTAGCCATTGGAGCAGGAAAGATGAATAATGATGATATCTACCCGTCCGATGTTGCGGACGCATACCACTACCATGGACAGTACCGTCCCCAGTTTCATTACACGCCCATGCACGGGCATATCGGTGATCCTACCGGCCTGATCTACTACAAAGGTGAGTATCATCTGTTCTATATGTATGATCCCTGGTCCATGAAGCGTGCAGAACATAAAAACTGGGGGCATGCCGTAAGCAATGACTGTCTCCATTGGCGTGAACTGTCACCCATTCTCGACACCTTAATCGATCATAGACCTGGCAGCGGCAGTGGGATTGTGGACTGGAACAACAGCAGTGGGCTGCGCCGCGGCATAGAAAAGACCCTCGTGGTTTTCTATACGGACTATGCCCTGGGGACCTGTATTGCCTATAGTAACGACAAAGGTCGAACATGGTTGCGGCACAGGCTGAATCCCATCTTAGAGGGAACAGAAGATATCCGAGATCCTTATGTGTTTTGGTATAAACCGGCTAGTGCTTGGCGCATGGTTCGCTACGAAAAGAAAGGATTCGCGTTTTACGCGTCGACGGACTTGCTCACGTGGCGCTATCTCAGCCGGTCTGACGGCTTCTATGAATGCCCAGATATATTCCAACTCTCAGTCGATGGCGACCAGGCTAATCTCAAGTGGGTCCTGATTGACGGGGACGGCACCTATCTGCTTGGGACATTTGATGGGACACGGTTTCAGGCTGAGACCGAAAAATTGCAGGTCAATCATGGCAGACTTTATGCCACACAGAGCTGGAAGCATACTTTCGAAGGAGACGGCCCCGTGATCCAGTTGGCCTTTGTGGGCTATGTCCGCGAACCGCGACTGACGTGGATCGGACAGATGTGTTTTCCGTGTGAGTTGACGCTCCGTATGTGTTCAGACGGTATACGGTTGTTTCGCTATCCGCTTCATGTCATTAAGAACTTGTATGCGGAACAACAGGTTTGGTATACGCTGGTGGTCTCCCCAGGGGTAACTAGTTTGGATGGTATAGAAGGTGACGTGCTGGATATTCACACGGAAATCGAACCGGCAGGCGCGCAGACGTTTGGCTTCGAGATCAGGGGGCAACGGATCGCCTATGATGTACAAGCGGGAACGTTGTCGTGGCTCGAGTCTGCGCCCTTGGCGCTTGTCAATAACCGCATCCGACTCCGCATCCTGCTCGACCACTCATCGATTGAGGTCTTTGGCAATGACGGCCAGCTATCCCTCACCAATCTCTTCTTCCCCGACGCCTCAAACCGCCAGATAAAGCTGTTTGCAGAGGGGGGGGATATTCGGGTGATCTCGCTGGAGATCAATCGTTTAGAGAGCATCTGGCAAGAAAGGGAACTGGCCCTGGGCGTTCTCAATACCGATTGAGGATCAAGGTAGAAGCGAAGTGTTTGCGAAAACATGTTCTGCTTGAGGCTCGCTATATCAGACTCCTTCGTCAGACAACTTCTAGTCAGCCCGCTGCAGTAGCTATAGAAGTTTTATGAACATTCATGTTTTCTAGGAATTGACCTGGACACGTTCTCGGTGAAGGCAATGGTCGTGGACGCACAAGGTAATACGATTGCTGTCGCAGTGCCGAATATCCGATCCTGTACCCGCAGCCCGACCAAGCTGAACAGAAGCCGGAGACTCGGCAATGGTCGTCCCGCGCCCAGCGACAAAACCGGCGACAGCTTGGTGCTGGGCGTCCAGCCCTAAACCGTTCTTGCCCTGCTTGTCGGTTGATACGCGGTAGTAGGCTACATAATCCGTCATGC
>Ga0163153_10003705_pt1 | contig 20093 bp, 16 predicted proteins | sample OliLakLV19MP6IB1_FD_148629 | JGI IMG/M metagenome (GOLD analysis project Ga0163153, IMG submission 148629) | Freshwater microbial mat bacterial communities from Lake Vanda, McMurdo Dry Valleys, Antarctica - Oligotrophic Lake LV.19.MP6.IB-1 | ecosystem: Environmental > Aquatic > Freshwater >...
TCACGGGTTTCGGCGCGATTACCATTGTTACTTTAATCATGGGTCTTAGCGTGTATGTCGTTGCTCCCGGCATCGCGAGGGCAGAAACAGCACCGTCGAGCAACGTGCAGACGCAAATCGCGCAATTGCTGGAACTGGTAAAAGTTCTTCAGGCGCAGATCGCGTTTCTCATGAGTGGTGGTGAAGCAGGGGAGGCGGGAGGCGGTCAAGGCGGCATCTCCATCGGTGCTACCGTAGAAACATCCGAAAAACTTAAAGTACGCAGCAGTGCAGGTACATCGGGAACGGTTCTAACCTCAGTCCCGCCACTATCTCGCGGTACCGTCATCGGCGGACCGCAGACGGCGAGCGGCTTTACGTGGTGGCAGGTCGCCTATCAATCAGTAACGGGTTGGAGCGCGGCGAATTGGCTCCGTTTCGTTTCGGCAGCTCCGACACCAACGCCATTGCCAACACCACTGCCAACGCCGATTCCGACTCCTGTTCCCACACCGACACCTACTCCAACTCCGATACCGAACCCGACCGGTGCCGCTTTCTTCGATGATTTCTCCGGTGCTCTCGATACGTCCAAGTACACTGCGTCGCACGGCCGGATGGATACCATGACAACGTCTTTCCCATCAACGGTGGCAATTTCAGGCGGACGACTGCAGGTCAGGGCAGGCATGCAGAATTATGGTGATTCCGCCGTACGCATCAACCAACCATTTGATTTCGCGAACCGGACCGGCACTTTTAGTTTCGATGTGAATACCAACGAACAGCTCGGCGGCTGGACGCAAGTAACTCTTTCGGAAAATCCGTATCCGTACGTGTCGTTCATGGAATTCAATACCAATGGCCCGATCGTACAAGATGGCTTTCTGCTGCAGTTCCGCGGTAGCCAGGGATGTGTCCATTTCATCCTGTACCGCGACGGCTCGGAAGTGCAAAACAACAGGGAGTGCGGCGATTTCGGCGTAACGACAGGCGCCAATATACTCAACAACGTCGTAGTAAACGTCTCGAACTCTCTGGTGACGGTAACGACGGACGGGCATGTAGTACGATTCCCGACTTCGCTCGGATTTACCCGCGGGTATCTCTACCTCAACGCACACAATCACGCGTCGATGAAATATCAGAATACGCCGACGTGGGATACGCAGTGGGACAATGTACGTTTCGACGGTCCGATCGTATCGCTCACCCGCGTTGCGCTCTCGCCGTTTAATCTGCCGGCGAATCCGTCCAATCCGCGGCTCGTTCTGCAGGCGCAGCATGATCTGCAGAACACGAATGTGTCGCTCGCTTACCGTCTCAATGGCAATGCGGCGCATCCGATCCAGCTTGTGCGACGCGCTGGTCAAGTGGGCGTATACCTGCTCTCGGAGCCTGTGAACGTGAATGAGCTTCGCTCGGGAAATAACACGGTTACCTTCGAACAGACCGGCATGACGAACCCGCTCTTTACGAACGTGCAACTGGTGTGGGACGGTGCAGCCGGTACGACTCCGCCGCCGACACCGACACCGACACCGACTCCAACCGTCTCGCTCTCTGCAAGCCCGACTTCGATCACTGCAGGTCAATCAGCGACGCTCAGCTGGTCTTCGAGTAACGCTACGAGCTGCACCGGAACAGGGTTTACTGCTTCAGGAGTGTCCGGTTCCGTCTCAGTGTCGCCGTCATCAAATGCGGCCTATAGCATCACGTGCACCGGCGCTGGCGGTTCGGCGAGTGCGAATGCGAATATCTCGGTCTCGACTGTGGCGGTGACGCCGCCAGTAACGCCACCTACGGCAGGGCCAGGTCTCGCTTTCTCGGAGGATTTCTCGACCGCGAACGCGTTTTACGACCGGTTTGATCGCGGTTGGTCTGGCGGATGGAACAACGTGTTCCAGTACGGCGCAGATATCAACGATTGGCCCGCTGATCATGATATGTCGTGTGGAAATCCAAACATGACGCAGCGTACCATCCACCACACATCTATTGATAACCTCAAGGACGCTGCGTTCTATCATTGTCTCCCGAACAATAATCCTGCAGCCGGGCATCTCATGTCCACGGTCAATACGCATGGATATGTCGTCGCTTGGTTCACGCCGAAACAGGTATTTCGCAATGTGAATAAAGTGTGTTGGGATCAGAACCTGAACAATAATGGTGAAGGCAAATGGATAAGCGTCTATTTCCTGACGCCAAGCGAATATGTCGGCCAGACGGATCTCGGGTTCTCCACACCGAGCTTCCCGACGGTCCCGCGAGGTCCACTCAGATTCGGTGTCCAAGCGTTCAGAGGCACTATGATCTTCCACGATGACGGCGTGAATCGCGGAGATTTGAGAGGTGACATGGTGAATGACAAGGCTCCTCGCTTCCAGCATTGTGTAACCGACAACGAAAACGGCACGGTGACGATGTCAATGGCCCAGCAAGGAGGAAACGTGATCACGCGCACACTCACCGGCCGTATTCCTGACGGCGACGTTCGTGTCGTCTTCGGTGATGACAGCTACGATCCGGACAAGCACTTCGATAACGCGCATGCGTATGAGACCAACACTATTGGTGTCTACACATGGCATTGGGACAACGTCCAGATCTTCACTCGGTAATACGTTGAATCGAAACTGAGAGAAATTATGCGAATGAGCCCGTAGCGGGCTCATTCGCATCCGGCGTACGGGAGCAGGTGAGACGAGTCCGAATGATTCTGGTCTCGTGCCGCATATCTCTTCATACTCATGGTAGGATATCGGCATGTCTAAAGTACTCGTCTCCGGCTCATTAGCATACGACCACATCATGGATTTTCCGGATCTCTTCCGGAACCACTTCATGCCCGAGAAGCTGCACAACATCAACGTCAGCTTCAACGTCTCAGACCACAAAGAGCGATTCGGCGGCACGGCGGGCAACATCGCGTTCACGCTGGCACTCCTATCGGAAGAAGCGACGATTCTCTCGACTGCCGGCCGCGATTTCGAGCGCTACGCTGAACATCTGAAGAGCGTCGGCATCGACACGGCGAGCATCCACATCGATGAGAGCCGCGAGACTTCCTTCGCGTATGTCGTCACCGATCGTGGCGACAATCAGATAGCGGCATTCAATCCGGGCGCCGGCGCGAAATCCTACCGCGATCGCGTACCGTTCGAGTGGGCGAAGCTCGCGATCATCGCCCCCGGATGCCTCGAAGATATGCATGCATTCCCCGACATTTACCGTGAAAACAAGATCCCGTTTTTCTTCGATCCAGGGCAAGTTATCGCTGCGCTCTCGGGCGACGACCTCAAGAACGGCATCCAGGGCGCCGATGTCGTCTTCGGCAACGACTACGAACTGACCATGATCGCGCAGAAGACCGGTTGGCAAGAAGAAGATATCCTAGAACATGCAAAGACACTCGTCGTGACGCTTGGTAGTGAAGGGTCGCGCGTTCTGACCAAAAACGTCGAGTTACGTGTGAAGGCGGCAAAAGCCCTCGAAAACCGCGACCCGACGGGAGCGGGCGATGCGTATCGTGCGGGTTATGCCAAAGGCTATCTCGCCGGACTCCTTCCCGAAGTGTGCGCGAAGATGGGATCCACATCGGCAGTATTCGCCGTGGAGAGCGTCGGCACGCAGGAGCATCGCTTTACGATGGACGAATTCAAGAAGCGATACGAAGATACGTATTCAGAGACGCTACCGATTGCGTAGCAGTGCTCGTAGGAATATCAAGGCGACGCCTCGCTAGCGAGGCGTCGCCTTGATAGGTGCGCAGCAGATAGCTATGGTATGTTTTCGTCATGACGCTGGAAGATTTCGAAAAGCTCGCAGCCGAAGGATTCGATCGTCTGCCTGCATGGGTGCAGACGAAAATAAGTAATGTCGCAGTCCTTGTTGAAGATGAGCCGTCGGAAGAAGACCGTCAATTGCAGGGCTTGACCCACGACGAGACGCTGCTCGGACTCTACAAAGGTATCCCGCTCTCCGAGCGCGGCGCGCACTACGGCGAAGTATTCGTGATGCCGGATACCATCACGCTCTACCGATTGCCGATTCTTGCGGCTGCCGCAGAAGACGGACTCGATGTACGAGACGTAGTCGCTGATACTATCTGGCACGAGTTTGCGCACCACTTCGGTATCGACGAAGAAGGTGTGCGCACATTGGAAGAGAAACGCGGGATAGGGGATTTTCGGCGCGAGTGATACGATTCGAGAGTCGTGCAGTTTGACGCCGCACGGTAACCTCCTGACTCCGAGGCTGCATACTCATGCAGTCTCTTTTTTCATATAATATCCATCAGATTACGATACTCTTTGCGACAAGGCAGCCGCAGAAAGGATTCGCTTCATAAGTCTATGACTCATGAACCGGACACCTCCCGCCCTGCTCGAAAGCCGGTCGTCCTCGGATAACCGGCTTTTTTCATGCTATATTCGGCCTATGAAATTGTCTGAGACGCTCCGCGAGCGCGGCTACGTGTACCAGCACTCTTCGGAGACGCTGGAAGAGATCACCGACGGCGATAAGCGCGTCTTGTACCTCGGCGTCGACCCGACGGCGGATTCCATGCACGTCGGCCAGCTACAAGGCCTTCTCGTCTTGCGCCGATTTGTCGAAGACGGACACAAGCTGAACATCATCGTGGGCGGCGGGACCGGCATGGTGGGAGATCCGGGAGGCAAGAGCGCCGAGCGGAATCTGCTTGAAGACAAAACGGTCGAAGCAAATGCGAAGGCACTGAAAGCGCAGTTCAAGCGCCTCCTCGGCGGCGTCGAATTCGACATGGTCAACAATGCCGATTGGCTACGCAAATTGAAAATGATGGAATTCCTGCGCGACGTCGGCAAGCACTTCACCGTGAACGAGATGGTAAAGAGAGACAGCGTGCGGCCGCGATTGGAAACGCCAGACCAATCCATTTCCTACACCGAATTCTCGTACATGCTGCTCCAAGCGTACGATTTCCTCGAACTGAATAAGCGCTACGGCTGCGATCTGCAGGTCGGCGGCTCCGACCAGTGGGGCAACATTCTCTCTGGCGTGGAGCTCATCCGCAAGACAAACGGCAACACTGCGTACGCTCTCTCGTGGCCGCTGCTGGTAGACAAAGCGACAGGAAAGAAATTCGGCAAGAGCGAAGGCGGCGCCGTATGGCTCGACGCCACGAAGACATCGCCGTACAAGTTCTACCAATTCTGGTTCAATCTCGGCGATGAGAATGTCGAAGAATATCTCCGCAAGATGACATTGCTCACGATGGATGAGATCTCGTTGGTCATGCAGCGGCACGCGACCGACCCGGCGGCGCGCGCAGCACAAACGTCTCTAGCATGGGAAGTAACGTCGCTGGTGCACGGAGAAGACATCGCCGACAAAGTGGAAGAAGTCTCCTCGATCATCTTCAGCGGAGAGGCACGAGAAATGGATGATGCTGCACGCGAGATGCTCAAGAACGAAGCGCCATCAGCTGCGATCGCTATCGGCCTTCCGCTCGTCGACGCGCTCATCGCAGCCAATCTCGCCTCATCAAAACGTGAAGCGCGGCAATTCATCGAGGACGGCGCCGTCATGCTTGCCGGTGAGAAAGTCACCAGCGTCGAACGCCTGCTCGAGGAAGGGGATTTCACCGACGGCGTCACGCTCCTCAAGCGCGGCAAACGCAACATCTCCGTCCTCGTCCTCGCGTAACAATGGTGCCCATTGCACTGCAATGGGCACCATTGTATCGACAAAAGAAAAAGGCGACCCGTGGGCCGCCTTCGAAGTCGAACATAGATCTACTCAATCTGCTCCGTCCGCTACGTGACCGAAATACGTTTTCGGTACCTCTTTGGTGTCTTTCAGCGACACCATGATCTTGAGCAATCCCGGACAGAACCGATTATCTTTGTCTTTCTCCTCTGTGTCCTTGGCGCATTTTTTAGCATGACCGTTCCCGTTGGAAACCTTTTTGGCCATTACCTACCCCTATTGGCGTTGTGGACCAGAAAATTGTACAATGTATTGCTTTAAAGCGCAAATATGGTGAAATTCAAACTTACATCCGAATACGAGCCGGCGGGAGACCAGCCGAAGGCTATCGCAGCGCTGCTCAAGGGCCTCGAAGCAGGGGAGCGCGACCAGACGCTCCTCGGCGTTACCGGTTCCGGAAAGACCTACACGATGGCGAACATCATCGCGGCGCATGGCAAAGCGACGTTGGTCATCGCGCACAATAAGACGCTCGCCGCGCAGCTCGCGGCCGAGTATCGCGAATTCTTTCCCGACCATGCGGTGCACTATTTCGTCTCCTACTACGACTACTACCAGCCGGAAGCGTATGTGCCAGTGACCGACACCTACATCGAAAAAGAAGCGATGATCAACGAGGACATCGAGCGCTTGCGCCACGCAGCATCGCAAGCGCTCCTCACGCGAAAAGACGTCATCATCGTGGCGTCGGTTTCGTGCATCTACGGCCTCGGCAACCCGCGCGAATACGAGAAGTACATCTTGAAGCTTGAGAAAGGGCAACCGCAGACGCGCGCCGCCTTTACGCGCCACCTCATCTCCATGTATTTCGAGCGCACGACGGGAGACTTGTCTCCTGGTACATTCCGCGCACTCGGCTCTAAGGTTGAAGTGATGCCGGCGGGTGAGCGAATCGTCTATCGCTTCGATCTCGCAGGAGGCAAAGTCGCGAAGATCGAAGTCATGGATCACATCACGCGAGAAATCAGTCAAGAACTGGACGAGACATTCCTTTTTCCTGCAAAGCAGTACGTAACCCCGAAAGAAGTCATGGATGCAGCGGTGAAAGATATCGAACTGGAACTCAAGGACCGATTGAAAGAGCTCGACGAGGCAGGGAAAATTCTCGAGGCGGAGCGCTTAAAGCGACGAGCGCGACAAGACCTCGCGATGATCAAGGAATTCGGATTCTGCAGTGGCATCGAGAACTACTCGCGCCATTTCGATCGCCGCAAGCCGGGCGAGCCTTCGTATTCGCTCCTCTCGTATTTCCCGCATAAGCCAGATGGATCGCCGGATTTCCTCACCATCATCGACGAGAGCCACGTGACGGTGCCACAGCTCGGCGCCATGTACGCAGGGGATCGCGCGCGTAAGCTCACACTCATCGAGCATGGCTTCCGATTGCCGAGCGCTGTCGACAACCGCCCGCTGAAATTCGATGAGTTCCGCAAATCCACGGGACAAACCATCTACACCTCGGCGACGCCGGGCGTATTCGAAATAGAGAAGAGCGGAAAGCCGATCGAGATGATCATCCGTCCGACCGGCCTCATCGATCCAGAAATCACACTGAAGCCGGTCGTCGCCGGAGGTGAGTACGCGGGGCAGGTAAAAGACTTCATTATCGAAGCGGAAATCGTCACGAAACGCGGCGGCCGCTCTATCGTCACGGTGCTTACGAAAAAGATGGCGGAAGACCTCAACAACTTCCTGCTTGAGAAGGGTCTCAAGTCGAAATACATCCACTCTGATGTGAAGACCATCGACCGCATCGAGATCCTCACGGATTTCCGCCGAGGCCTTTTCGATGTCCTCGTCGGGGTGAACCTCCTGCGCGAAGGGCTCGACTTGCCGGAAGTGGAACTCGTCGGCATCCTCGACGCCGACAAAGAGGGATTCCTGCGCAGCGAGACATCGCTCATCCAGACAATCGGCCGTGCCGCGCGCAATGTGCTCGGTCGCGTCATCCTCTACGCGGATCAGACGACGGGTTCGATGGAGAGAGCCATCGGCGAGACGAATCGTCGCCGTACGACGCAGATCGCGTACAACACCAAGCACGGCATCACGCCGAAGACGATTGCGAAGAAAATCCACGACATCATCGGCGATATCCAGAAGATGCGCGAACGCGCTGTTACCACGCTCGCGCAAGGCGACCTCGCGGCTGCAGGCGGCAACGTCGAGAAGCTCATCAAGCAGAAGCGCGAAGAGATGCATCAGGCCGCCGACCAGCTGGATTTCGAGACCGCGGCGCTTCTTCGAGACGAGGTTCGGAAATTGCAGGAGAAGCCGGTCAAGAGTTGACCCCATGAGATGCCGCCTGTCGGCTATCTCACGGGGTTGACGTAACGACGCAACGGGTATCTACTGTACCTAGGCCGCTTCGATGGGAAGCGGTTTTTTTTTGCAGCCGAAAGGGATCGAGATGTACAAGATACCGGATGGCTTAGTGAATCTGTTGCTCTCCGTGACCGCATGGAATCACTGGAAAGAGCCTGAGATCAAGACGGAAGACACGGTTCTTTCCGCGACCATGAAAAACGGCATTGTGGTTGTGTTCCAACCCGAGGATGAACTTTTTCTCGTGCAAGGAATCACGCTCGGCGGCAGCAAGACGCGGATCTTGCGCGTCGAGAAGGACGACTACGAGAAGATGGAGATGATATTGAGAACGTGCCACAAGGCATGACGAATATTTCCGGCGCATCGTGTGATGCGCCGGCTGTTTTTTTATCAGGGAACGGCTATACCCCATGAGATATATACGCCGAGAGATATGCGCAAATCTAGGTATGTGCACGAAAGCGATTGCATATGCTGAAGGTTGATGTCGCTATCTCTCGGGGTATACTCGCTTGATGGAAGTTCGTGACAACGTACCGCTTGCGCCGTTGACGACGTTTGGCATTGGCGGCACTGCGGAATATTTCGTCGAGGTCTCAGATGAGGCCGGCGTGCGCGAAGCACTTTCGTGGGCGCGTGCGAAAGGCGTGTCGTTTTATATCATCGCGGGCGGCAGCAATCTTCTGGTACCGGATGCAGGATTGGACGGGCTTGTCATCCGTATTACCGGCGGAACGTTTTCGATTACCGACGAAGGCATGGAGGCACAGGCAGGCTGCGTTCTTCTCGATCTCATCCGTGGAGCAGCCGCAGAAGGGAAAGGTGGATGGGAAAAACTCGCAGGAATTCCGGGAACGATCGGCGGGGCGGTTCGCGGCAATGCCGGCGCTTTCGGACCGGAGATAAAGGATTTCATCACGTGGGTACGCGCGATGAATACAAAAACGGAAGATGTGCACGAATTCTCCAATGCGGAGTGCGAGTTCGATTACCGTATGTCTTTTTTCAAGAAGAATCCGGAATGGATTGTGCTCGATGTACACCTCGCGCTCCAGCAAGATGACACCTCGCGGAACACAGGGGAGCGAGGTGTCACCTTGCTACAGGCGATCGAAGAGACGATTCACGAGCGCGAAAAGCGACACATCCAAGATGTGAAAGCAGCGGGCTCCTATTTTATGAATCCCGTCGCGTCGCAGCATGTCGTGAATATGTTTGAAGAAGAAAAGAAGACGGAATCCCGCGGCGGGCGCGTACCGGCAGGGTGGCTCATCGAAAAAGCGGGAATGAAAGGAGAGAAAGAGGGTGGTGCGCAAGTTTCCCCGATGCAGGCAAATTACATCATCAATACGGACGATGCGACCGCATCGGATGTCCGAGCGCTCGCCGAAAGGGTACGAGCAGCCGTGGAAAAGGAATCCGGCGTACGCCTCCACGAGGAAGCAGTCGTTCTCCACTAGGTATTCATTGACGCTGGACAAAGTCTGTGTCCTAGGTATAGTGCCGGCAGGGGTAGGCAACTAGCTGGAGCTGAGACATGGCTATGACCACCGAAGAGCGAGTGAGCGGAGGCCGCAGGCCTCCGCGGAGAAGTCGGTTCTTCGAAAGAGAGCCGCGTGTGAGAGCGTGGATTCCACGAGAACCAACGTGGACACCACCACCGGGTTTCATCCCGTACCTTAAACGTCTTCGTCACTTGCCCAAAGGCATGAATCTTGGCGCGAAAGTCGTTGTCGCGCATGAGATCCATGTGACGACGGAAAAGCGTCTTATTCCTGGTGTCAAAGGTCACGTTGCCGAGGAAGGCAAAGTGTCGGCGGCTGTCGATGACGACGGAATCGTGGTCGATTTCGGCAATCACGGCATATGGCTGGTGCCGCGCATCAGTCTCCGCTTGGACGACAAGTAAGCAAAAAAGAGGGTGCCCCAGCACCCTCTTTTTCTATTTGTGGTATAATCGTTCGCGCTACCCCCTATCTCACATGAGGGGGCGCCGACTTATGGAAGATAAAATCGTCATCAAAGGAGCGCGTACTCACAATCTCAAGAACGTGAATGTGGAACTGCCGCGCAATAAAATGATCGTATTCACGGGCCTTTCCGGCTCGGGGAAGTCTTCGCTCGCGTTCGATACTATTTTCGCCGAAGGTCAGCGCAAATACGTCGAGTCTCTTTCCGCCTACGCACGACAATTCCTCCGCCAGATGCAGAAGCCGGATGTCGACGAGATCACCGGCCTCTCTCCGGCCATTTCCATCGACCAGAAATCCCGCTCGAACAACCCGCGCTCGACCGTCGCCACCATCACCGAAATCTACGATTACCTGCGCGTCCTCTATTCGCGCATCGGGCACCCACATTGCCCCGTGTGCGGCAGAGAAGTGAAGAAGCTTTCCAATGAGGAAATCCTCAATGTCGTATTGAACGCTGTCGACAAGACATCGAAGCTCGCGAAGAAAAGCGGCGTAAAGCTGACCGCCGGCGTCTCGAAAGCGAAAATCCGGATCTCCGCGCCCGTCGTTGTCGGCCGAAAAGGCGAGTACTACCAATTGCTCTACGACCTCCTCAATAAAGGATTTGATACGGTGCTCGTGGACGGTGTCGAGCATCCGCTCCGCTCACGCATCGAGCTCAAGAAGAATTTCAAACACGATATCGACGTCATCGTCGACGAGATTTTCATATCGGAATTCACCGACGAACCGAAAGGCGCACGCGAACGCGCTGGTGAGGCTATCGAACGAGCGCTCCACGAAGCCGACGGCTTGGTGAAGATCACCGACCCGAACGGCGTTGGCCACGTGATGTCGGCGAAATTCATGTGCGCGTACGATGGTTTTTCGTTTCCAGAAGTCGAGCCGCGCCTCTTTTCTTTCAACTCGCCGTACGGTGCGTGCCCGACCTGCAACGGCCTCGGTACGAAATATGTCTGGGGCGATGAGAAGTGTGAGAGCTGCCTCGGCGCGCGTCTGCGCTCTGAAGCGCTCAATGTCTCCTTGTATGCCGATGGCGATGAATCGAAGAAGGTGAACATCGTGAACATCGCAGCGATGTCGATCGAGCAGGCATCGACCTTTTTCAAGGACCTCAAGCTTTCGCCGAAAGAAAAAGAAATCTCGAAAGCGGTTATCAAGGAAATCGAAAGTCGCCTGCGATTCATGCTCAACGTCGGCATCGAATACCTCACGCTCGATCGCAAAGCGAATACGCTAAGCGGCGGCGAAGCGCAGCGCATACGCCTTGCCTCGCAACTCGGCTCGGGTCTCGTAGGCGCTTTGTATGTATTGGACGAGCCGACAATCGGACTCCATCAGAAAGATAACGACCGCCTCATCACGACCCTGAAGCATCTGCGCGAGCTCGGCAATACTGTGCTTGTCGTCGAGCACGACGAAGACACTATTTTCGCGGCAGATTACATCGTCGACATCGGCCCGGGTGCGGGAACGCACGGTGGGAACATCGTCGTGGATGGCTGGCTGCAGGATCTGCTCGATGCCAAGACCAACAAAAGCGGCTCGCGTACCTTGGCCTACTTGCGCGACGAAGCCCGTGTCGAGCTTCCTGAAGAGCGCCGCACGCAGGATAAAGGAAAGCTGAAGGTACGCGGCGCCACGAAGTTCTCGCTGCAGAATGTCGACGTCGACATCCCGCTCGGAAAACTCGTCGTAGTTTCCGGCGTCTCCGGCTCGGGCAAATCCACATTCCTCTACGAAATCCTGCATCGCAATCTGCAGGCGCGCTTTGATCGACGGTACCGCACGGCGAAACTCTACAACGTCGGCGAATTCTCCGGCACCGAATATCTCTCTCGCGCCATCCTTATCGACCAATCGCCGATCGGCCGCACGCCGCGCTCGAATCCGGCCACCTACACTGGCGCATGGACGCACATCCGCGATATGTTTGCGATGACCGAAGAAGCGCGCTCGCGCGGCTGGGGCCCCGGCCGGTTCTCGTTCAATAGGAAAGGCGGCCGCTGCGAAGCCTGCGAAGGCAACGGCCTTGTCGCTGTCGAGATGCATTTCCTTCCGACCGTCTACGTTACGTGCGACGTCTGCAACAGCAAGCGATTCATGAAAGAGACGCTAGAAGTGAAATACAAGAAGAAGAGTATTCACGACATTCTGGAGATGACTATCGAAGAGGCGCTCGCGTTTTTCGAAGATATCCCCGCGATTTCCGATCGCCTGAAATCGCTCGCGGATGTCGGCCTCGGCTACTTGCGCCTCGGACAGAGCGCGACGACGCTCTCCGGCGGCGAGGCCCAGCGCGTAAAAATCGCGTCTGAATTATATCGGCCACTCCAAGCGAAAACCATCTATCTTCTCGACGAACCGACCGTCGGCCTCCACTACGACGATGTCGCAAAGCTTATCGAAATCCTGCAGCGCCTCGTGGACCGCGGGAATTCGGTCATCGTCATCGAACATAATCTCGATGTCTTGAAGAGCGCCGACTGGCTCGTCGACATGGGTCCGGAAGGCGGAGCCGGCGGCGGAAAGATTGTTGCTCACGGCACGCCGGAAAACGTTGCGAACACCAAAGGCTCGCACACCGGGCACTATCTGAAGCGTGTCTTGAAAAAGAAGGGCGGCAAATAGGGATAACTCGCTTGCGCTCGCGAGCTTCCGGCGTTACGCTCTCGGAAGTTGCAACGATTGAGGGGTGTTCAATGGCTACGGTAGATATTTCGAATGCGGCAGCGCTCTACCAGCTCACGCGCGTGCTCGGGGTACGCCCTGTAGATATCTTCCTTGCCGCGGGCAGGACGACATCGCCGACGTATTCACGGGAAAGCGCCATAGCGGCGTACAAGAAATACGAAGACGAAGGCGGACACACGCTGCCGCAAACCGTACTCAACTACTGTTACGAACACGAGCTCTTCCCCTCGAGGAACAGCTGAGAACACTTGCCGCAGGCTCACGTCTGCGGCATGCTCTATTTATGACCCGAGAAGAACTCGCCAAATACAACATCCCCGACGAGCCGGGTGTCTACCAATTCCGCAAAGGGCGGACTGTTCATTATGTGGGGAAAGCGACGTCGCTCCGCGACCGCGTCCGCAGCTATTTTTCGAAAGACATCGCCCAAGCTAGATCCAGTGCCATCGAAGCGATGGTCGCTGAATCGACATCGATCACGTGGGAGGAGACGGAATCCGTGCTCGAAGCGCTCATCCTCGAAGCGAATCTCATCAAGAAGATCGAACCGAAATACAACATCCTCTCGAAGGACAATAAGAGCTTCAATTATCTCGTCATCACGAAAGAGGAATTCCCGCGCCTCGTGGTCGTTCGCGGACGCGAACTTTTCACCAATTGGCAGGAAGGGAACATCAAGCATCTTTTCGGCCCGTTCCCGATGGGGCTCGCGCTGCGCGATGCGATGAAGCTCGTACGCCGCATCTTCCCGTATCGCGATGACAAGTGCACGCCGTGTCCGGATCAATTGAAAGCAGGAAAGAAGCACTGCCGTCCGTGCTTCAATCGGCAGATAGGCCTCTGTCCCGGCGTCTGCACAGGCGAGACCGACTCGCGCGAATACGCCAACACTATCAGCAACATCGTCCTCCTCTTCAGTGGAAAAAAGAAGAAGCTCATCGGCGAGCTTGATAAGGAAATGCAGGCGGCATCTGTGGAAGAGCGGTTTGAAGATGCCGCGATTGCGAGACGTCAGATCGCCGCGCTTCGGCATATCAACGACATCTCGCTCATCAAACACGAATCCCGCTTCGCGACGGGCGGCAAAGTCGCGCCAACCGGCTCGCGCATCGAAGCATACGATGTCGCGCATACCGGCGGAAGCGAAACTGTCGGTGTCATGGTCGCTGTGGAGGACGGGCAGCCGTTGAAGAGCGCGTACCGGAAATTCAAGATTCGCGGCTTTACCAACAACGATCCTGGCGCGCTCTCGGAAGTCCTCTCACGCCGCTTCCTGCATCCCGAATGGGCGTATCCCCGTGTCATCATCGTCGACGGCGGCACCGCGCAGATGAACGCGGCTAAGAAAATCCTTGCCAATGCCGGCATCATGATCCCCATCGTCGGCGTCGTGAAGAACGAGCGCCACCAGCCGGAGCGCCTCACGGGAGATGCGAAGGCGATCGAGCAATTTGAGCGGGATATTCTCTTAGCTAACGCAGAGGCGCATCGATTCGCTATCAACTATCACCGGAAACGCCGCCGAGCTGCGATTCGCAGCTAGGAAAGGGGTCGGGAAAACACTTGTTTTCCCGTGGAGGAAGGCAGGTCGCTCTGCGACCGTCGGAAAACCGTGGGTTTCCGAGGGAATGCGATGGTATAGTGCGAGCGTGAAAGACTTTGCGACGCTGCTCATATTGATTGTCATTTCAGGGGGCGGTTACGCTACGTATCGTTACGCATCCCTGCCGACTTCTATAGATATGCGGCGTCTGGAAACCACGCGAAAGCTCCCCGCGACGATCTGCACTTTTAAACACAACAGTTTCGAGAGCGCAGTGGACGGCACGATTTGGATTTACAAGGGAAATATCCGCATCGACAGCATCGATAGGCAAGGTGCTCATGTACAGACGGCGCATAGCCTGATTACCGAGAAGAACGAGGTCTATACGTGGAAAGACGGGAGCAGTCTCGGCGAACGCGCTCCGTTCGTGAAGCCGGATTCTGCAAATACGTTCGTCGGATACCCAGAAATTTCGTGTGAGCCGTGGTGGATGCCTAACGCGTCGATAGTTGCTCCTCCCGCACTTGTTGATTTTGCAGAAAAACGCTGATGCGTTGGTGATATACTTTCGCCATGGCACGCACCGTTGTCGGGGTTCTTCGCGGCGGAACATCAAATGAATACGGCCTCTCGCTGAAAACGGGAGCGGCGATTCTTGGTGCGCTACCCGAATCTGAATACGACACGCGCGATATCCTCATCGATAAGACGGGCCTCTGGCATTCCCGCGGCATTCCTGCCGAACCGGCTCGTGCGCTCGCGCAGGTAGATGTCGTTCTCAACGCGCTCCATGGCGGCGTCGGCGAAGACGGCACCGTGCAGCGCATCCTCGATCAACTCAACATGCCCTACGCGGGTTCTGACCCGATCGGAAGCGCGCTTTCTCTTAATAAGATCCAATCCGGCGTCATCCTGAAGCGCGCCGGCATCCGCATGCCGCGCGCGGTCTCGTTCAGTGCGCAAAGTGACATGCCGGTTCGTGAGATGGCACGCGCGGTCTTTTCGTATTTCGGGCCGCCGTATCTCTTGAAGGCGCCCTTTAGCGGTGCATCGCACGGCATTCTTCTTGCAACATCCATTGTCGAGTTGCCGCATGCGATCGCCGACGCGTTGGAAGCGTATGGCGCGGCGCTCGTCGAAGAATACATCGACGGCGACGAGGCGACGGTCGGTGTCATCGACGATTTCCGCGGCCAAGAACTCTACGCGTTGCCTCCTGCCCGCGTCATGTTTCCCGATGCGCCGTATCTGCATGCCGATCACCACGCGAATGGGGAATTGCGCTACATGGTCCCGAGCGATTTCTCGGATACCGAAAAGAAAGCGCTCATGGAAGCGGCGCGGGCGGCGCACAAAGCGCTTGGCCTTTCGCACTTCTCGCGCGCCGATTTCATCCTCACCAAGCGCGGCCCGTATCTCCTCGAAGTGAACGCCTATCCAGGCCTCCACGAAAACGCCGGCATGCCGCACATGCTCGAGAGCGTGGGGAGCTCGGTGAAGGATTTCCTCGGACATTCGATAGCGCTCTCGCGGAGAGCTTGATCGCTGGATGCGATGCGTTTATAGTGCGAACAGAACTTGTTGAAGAAAGAGAAGGAGAGAAATTATGGCGATAGGAAAGTCTGATAGTGAACTGAACTATTCGCTCGCTAATGTCACCATCGGTTTCGAATGCGATGGCAGCATCGCGGTTCGTCGTGTTTGGACCGATCGGGAGCATGGGCAAAGCAAGATGGAGCTCGGCTATATTCCGGCGAAATCATCGGAAGCCGACGATTTGATGCGCATCCTGACGACCAGGGTCGCTTCGGTTGAAAAGAAGGTGGCGTAGAGATTTTCAGAGGAGAAGATATAACCGCCGGCGGTACATCGCTGGCGGTTCTTTTGTCCGACTTCCATGCTATTTGGTCAGGATTAATAGTTGATGAATCCATTGGTTCTAGAGGTCAACAAAAGTACTTTCTTCTTGATATGCCTGGCGTTCAAATGCCAAGCGGCCTTTCTTGAAAGAAAGGCCGCTTTGTTAAACGAATTTCCGGAAAATTTCTAGCTTACGCCATCTGGTATTCACGGACTTCGCTCGAGCGGTGCGATCGCAGGATGTCCGTAGCTGCACTCATCGCGGAGCGTACGACAACGAGGTACGAACCCTTGTTGAGCATTTTCTGGAAGTATACCGCGTCTTCCTTGTCGACGCCGATGTTGGTAAGAGCGCCTATGATTCCACCAGCAGCGAGACCTGTCGCTGCGCCGGCAGCTGTTGCACCGGTAAATCCTAATGCTGCTGCAAGCGGGCCAGCGACAAAGAGCGTGCCGAGTCCCGGAAGAATTCCGTTCGCAACGGCGAGTCCTGCAATCGCGCCAACAGCGGCGCCGACTGTCGCACCCTTCGCGGCACCCGTTCCGATTTTTTCACCAGTCTGCTCGTCTCTCATCGTACCGTCAGTATCGGTGTAGAGGCACGAAATATCGCTGTCCGAAACCCCTGCGTCGCGAAGTGAAATTATAGCTTCTTCTGCGGCTGAGCGATCTTTGAAAGCACCTACCGTGGTTGTGGTTGTAGCCATGCTGTTTTCCTAAAATTGTTAAAGGTAAATTATATCGACAGAGTATGGAGATTTGGTGAAAGTTAGCTTGCGCCCTCCACTTTGTGGTCACAAATAAAATTCGCCCCGTCAAGCGAATTTTTTTGCGACCCCGGCTCGCCATTCCGCCTGCTGGCGGAATATGGCTCCGCCTTCCACTAACGCGAAAAGTCCTGCAGCAGTGCAGGACTTTTGTCGTTGGTGGACCCTACAGGACTCGGTCAAGAGCTCGAAATGATGTCGACACATCATTTCTCCTCTCGACCCTGGAATGTCGACCCGTTCCTCTGAACGGGTACCCCGACATTCCTTTCGAGTCCTGAGATGTCCTACCAAAAAAACAAAACCGAGGACACGCCTCGGTTTTGATTTTTGGTGGACCCTACAGGACTCGAACCTGCCACCCCCTCATTGCAAATGAGGTGCTCTACCAGATGAGCTAAGGGCCCATTCATCTGTGCAGATAGTTATACCAGAAAAGCCTAAAAATTTGAAGGGGAGGGTCACCTGCAGGCTTTTGGTGCCCGGGATGGGTCATGTGGAAAAACACCATTTGGGGAGACATGAGATGCTAGCCTTAAACGATATTCTAACTATTCCCTCTATGTCCAGCGCTGCGCGCAGCTCCGCAATTCTTTTAGCAGCAGTCGGTTTCGGTCTCGTGCTGATCGCGTTTGCCCCTACGGCAAATGCGCAGACGAATGCGTGTGTCAATGTATCGAATACGTTACGCCTGGGTTCGACTGATGCGAAGACACAAGGGGAGGTCACGAAACTTCAGGAGTTTTTAACGCAGACCGGAGACTATACCTACGGATCGGCTACTGGCTACTTCGGCCCAGCGACTGAAGCTGCGGTGAAAAGATTCCAGTGCCGAGAAGGAATCGTCTGTGAGGGAACCGCGATTGGTTCCGGATACGGCGTCGTCGGTGCTCGTACACGTGCGGCGATGCGCTGCGAGATCGGAGACGGAGGCGGTGTGGGTGAAGGCGTATTTGGACAGTGTGTAGTGCTTCAGCGATACCTCTATCTCGGCCACGCCGACGCGACAACAGGCGGTGAAGTCTCGAAGCTTCAAAGAATGCTCAACAAAGTTGGGGTTTATACCGCAGCGATCAACGGCACTTTCGACGCGGCTACCGAAACAGCGGTAAAGCGATTCCAGTGTGCGAAGAACATAAGCTGTAGCGGCAACGCCGACACGACCGGCTACGGATCTGTCGGTCCACGCACGCGCACCTTGCTCTACAGCTCGTGCAGGGCAGGTGAGATTATCGGCGAAGGCACGATCCAGTGTCCTCAAGATGCGATGCGTTGCGCCGACGGTTCGTGGGTCAGTAGAAGTGGTCCGCAGTGCACATTTTCGTGTCCGGGCGGTATCGCGACGACAACGGGGCCAATTATTCAAACCTTCGACGGCCCCTCGACACTCCAGACCTACGAAAGCGGCCGTTGGACGATTAATGCAACAGGGAGTGATGTGCTCACGTTCAAAGTGAATTGGGGCGATGGATCGTCGTCAGGGCCACTCTTTGCGAACTCCTTCCTTCATAGCTATTCGAGTAACGGCACGTTTACGATCGAGGCAACCGTTTCCGATCTCGATTCTCACGAGACACGTTCAAGGCGAACGGTTACGGTCGGTACGTCGCCAGTCGGACCTCCGGGAACACCGGTCGAAAGTATGACTCTTTCCGCGTCGCCAACCTCGATCACCCAAGGTCAATCAGTCACGCTCTCGTGGAGTGTGCCGTCGGTCTCGCAAATCGGCTATAGCACTTCGTGCTCGCTCTTCGCCAACGGTACGCAGATAGCTTCAGGTCTCGGCGGAAATCGCACCTACACGCATGCTCCTGGCTACACAACGACATATCGCATTGAATGTAACCTCACGGGAGCCAATTTGGCGCTTCGATCGTTTTCGGGAAGCGTGGAAGTCGGTGTTTCTTCAACGCCAGATCCAATCCCTGGCGGCACTATGTCGCTCAACGCTTCGGCATCATCTATCGCCACTGGTCAGTCAGTAACGCTTTCGTGGGCTACGCCGCAATTCACCACTGATGCTGCCTCTTGCACTCTTTATGCGAATAATGTGCAAATCGCGAGCGGGCTCTCATCGGTGCGCTCCTATTCGCACACGCCGAGTGTTAGCACGACGTATCGAATCGTGTGCAGCGATCATCTGTTGAGAGCGTATTCTGCGAGCGTGGTAGTCACTGTCGGCGCACCGACGACCGCCGGTGGCCAATGTACGCAGGAGGCACGGCAATGCCCTGACGGCAGCTATGTAGGCCGAACTGGGGCGAGTTGCGCATTCGCGGCGTGTCCAACAGGTAATGGCAGTGACAATGGCTACGGCTACATGATCCTAAACGCATCTCCCGCCTCGGTCATCGCGGGGCAGTCGGTCACGCTCTCATGGACGCCACCGCAAGCCACGTTTAGCACGCCATCGTGTTCTCTTCACGCGAATGACGTCCAGATCGCTACCGGACTCACGTCAGCTCGTACGTACGTGCATGCGCCGAGTGGCAGCACGACTTACCGCGTCACCTGCGGCGGCATCGGATGGTCGACGACGTATTCGGGTACCGTATACGTCCCGGTCGCGGTACCCGGTGGAACTTCAGCGGCGCCCGCGAAAGCCAATATGGCTGCAGTCCTGGTCGCATTCGACGAAGTTCTCAAGTCACTGACCGACTACATACAGCAACTCGGCAACTGACCGTAATCTTTGAGCGAAAGCCGGCGGGAAATGCCGCCGGCTTTCGTCTATCCCCGTCATGGCTCTTGCGGAATTGGGGCACCATGCTAGGGTAGCGGGGAATGTAAGTTTTCCCCCACCTGTGCGGGTTTGTGCCAAGGCTAGGGAAAGGAAAGGTTGATTTACATGATTTAGTCACAGAAATTTTGAAGCATGGCAAAGAAACTCTATGTCGGCGGTCTTCCGTACTCAACGACGGATGATCAGCTGAAGGAAGCATTCGAACAGGCAGGTGCAGTCTCGTCCGCGATCATCATCATGGACAAGATGTCAGGCCGCTCGAAAGGCTTCGGCTTCGTGGAATTCGCTTCAGATGACGACGCTCAAAAGGCGATCGACATGTGGAACGGCAAGGACTTCGGCGGTCGTTCGCTGACGGTCAACGAAGCTCGTCCGATGGAAGAACGCCCTCGCCGCGATTTCCGCGGAGGTGGTGGTGGAGGTGGAGGCGGCGGTGGCGACTGGGGAGG
>Ga0163153_10003711_pt1 | contig 20069 bp, 5 predicted proteins | sample OliLakLV19MP6IB1_FD_148629 | JGI IMG/M metagenome (GOLD analysis project Ga0163153, IMG submission 148629) | Freshwater microbial mat bacterial communities from Lake Vanda, McMurdo Dry Valleys, Antarctica - Oligotrophic Lake LV.19.MP6.IB-1 | ecosystem: Environmental > Aquatic > Freshwater > Lake...
ATACATGGTTAATTAGTAAAATCGATGAATTAGAGCTCGCAAATAGATTAGAATTAAAAATTAGGAATTAAGAATTACGAATTACAAAATTACAAATATTCAAATTGAAATAAATCTAAAATTAGTCAAATCCCAAATCCGAAATCCCAATTACCAAATCGTTACTTTGTCGTCTCCCCAGAGTCACTTCGCCGTATAGATTTTCAAGATAGTGAAAAGTTTGTGCGAAGGACTCTGCAGGAACGAAAATATTCAAATTGAAATAAATCTAAAATCTAAAATCGAAAATCCAAAATTTAAAAAATTCATCCCTGCCCTCATTGTAAAACTTTGCAGATGAATACTTGTAGTGATGAGGTTCATCAACTAAATTCCACTTGGGATAAACAGGATTAAAATGAATGTAATTTATTTTTTGTTCTACAACTTTCTGTGTGAACAGCGGAACGGACAATGGATTTCGTTCCCATAATTGATATTCTCTGTCCTTTGCACCTACATATAACCCTTTGTGTATTTCAGTATGATTTATTTTTAAATCTCTCAATGTCGTCTGAGATATATATTTTAAAGTATCCCTTTGAAAATCCGACTTTTCCAACAGCTCATTTGTTTTCCATACTGTATGAAAATGATTTGGCATGATAACAAAAGCAAAAATTCTCACTCGCTTTTCCTTGACTGCGAATCTGAAACTCTAAATAATTATATCTTTGTATTTATCGGGTTTCAGAATATGTTTCCATTCCAGGATTGTTGCTGTGAAGAAATAAAAGTTCTTTATCATAGATTATGAATTTAATTTTTTAATACCATGTCTAAAATAATTTTATTCATGCAATATAACAAGCTTGATTTCATTTTGAGGAAGGAAAAACATACATAGATTCGTTGTTGGTGACCAAAAATTTTTGCTTTCAAAGTTAAACATTCCTCCAGTCGGTTTTAGCAAGATTTTTGGAACACCAACAACGGCGGATTGAATTTATTTGTCATTCTGAGCGAAGCGAAGAATACATTCAACTGTTGATCCCTTTCGGTTTCGAAGTGAATGGTTTCTTCACTTCACTTCACTCCGCTGCGTTCGTTCAGAATGACAAAGGTATAAGGTGTGCCTTTCCGGCAATCATTATATAATTGAACATTGAACATTAATCATTGAACATTAATAATTGATCATTGATAATTGATCATTGATAATTGATCATTGATAATTGATCATTGATAATTGATAATTGATAACTGATAATTGTCTCTTTACAGCTAATGCTGAAACATATTCCCCATTGACCTCCACATTGATTAACTGCCATTCTGAAATTTCCTCCGGTGCTTTTTTTATCCTGAGTATTTCTGCTCGATCGTTATCGATCGAAACTGTGAAGTCAGCAAGAGGGTATGAAAGCCCTTCTCCTACAGCTTTTATGAACGCTTCCTTTCTTGTCCAGCAATTCAAAAAAGCATCACTGATGTGTTGCTCTTCCAGCTTCGTTAATGCTTCGATCTCATCTTTCGAAAAAAACCTCTTTGCTATTTCCATCGCGTCTTCGATCTTTCTTCTGTGCTCTATATCAATTCCAATCTCGTCGTTTAAAGTTACCGCGTAAACTGCACGTTCGTGAGAATGAGCTAGATTGAATTTGATCTTACTATTGGGAATGTATGGTTTGCCTTTGTCTGTGTATGCAAATATGATCTTATCGGCGGGAATGTGTATGTATTGTGAGAGAATATTTCTCAGGAAAGATCTTGCCGCAATGTATCTTCGCTTATGTTTTTCAAATTTGAATTTATCAGCTCTTTCGATCTCATCACCTGATAGAATTTTTGCAAAGTCGGTCAATTGTTCCGCGGAGATCTCAAGTGAAGTATGATAGATATGAATTTCATTTTCGCTGATATTCATTGAGCTGCCTCTAAGCTGTCAGTTTAATACAGCTTCAGTCTTTTCTTTCTGCTGCTTTGAGACTCCATTTGAAGATGACTTTCCGTTCACTTCATCATGTGTCTTTTGTAAAACGAAATTTAGCTTCTCAGCAAAAAATCTAAGCATAGGTTCTTTGACGATTGTCTTGTGATTAGTATCAGGAACAACATACGCCTCAAACCCGCCTTCAGAAAGTGCCTTCCATCCTTCTCGATATTCAGCTTTGAATGTCGCGCATTCGATCAGTGTGATCTTTCCCGGATATTTCTTTGCAACATAATTATCCTGTGCCTTGAAATGCATGAGCATTATTTCTTTATACCATCTCTTCTTCGCATCACTGAAAACATATTCGATCTTATTCTGAACTCTCCACTTAAACTTAAGAAATTTATTTGTTGAATATTTTTTCGCAACTGCCCATAGCTCTCCCGTTTTTAAATGCTGATATGAACGTGTAACAAAATGTTTAAGATCCCTTTGCTGAGGAATGTGTGCAGGAGGCAAAGCGATGAACGGAGGCCAGGTATCGAAAATTGCAAGTAGCGCAACCTTCTGTCCGAGCTTTGCAAACTGTTGCGCCATTTCAAACACAACTCTTCCGCCAAAACATCTGCCTCCGAGAAGGTAAGGACCTTCCGGCTGCAATGTCTGAATTTCCTTTACATAAAATGTAGCCATCTCTTCTACTGTATTGTGCGGCTTTGTTTTACCGTCAAGTCCCAGCGATTCAAGAACATAGAACGGCTGATCCTTCGCAATGTACTTTATCATATCCTGAAAGTGTAATGCCGTCCCGGCTCCCGGCGGCACGCAATAGAACGGAAGCTTTGATCCGCCCGGCTTTACGGCAACAAGCGATTTCCACGGAGGAGTCCAGCCCTCATCTTTTAATATTGTGGCAAGCTCTTCGATCGTCGGCGAATTAAAGAGCGTTGACAACGCAAGCTTTCTTCCTGTCAGTTTTTCAATGTATCCAAATACTCGCAAGGCAAGAAGCGAATGCCCGCCCAGCTCAAAAAAATTATCCTTCACACCGATCTGCTTTATACCCAATACTTTTTCCCAGATCTTTACAAGCTGGAGCTCAAGTGAATCCTTTGGTTCGGAATAGTTCTGACTTTCGCTGACGCGCGTTAGTTCAGGTAAAGGCAACGAACGCTGATCGATCTTACCTGAGGGGGTAAGCGGAATTTCATTTATATAGATAAACTCAGAAGGCACCATGTAATCAGGCAGCTTCAGTTTTAAGAACTTCTTTAACTCGGCAACATCAATTTCCTTTCCGTCATTGGTAACTAAATATGCTATCAGCCTCTTATCATCTTTATTTATTTCCTGCATTATGACAACAGCATTCTTCAGCAGTGAATATTCTCCAAGCACCGATTCGATCTCCCCAAGCTCAACTCTGTATCCTCTCATCTTGATCTGGTTATCGGATCTTCCGAGATACTCAATGTTACCATCGGGCAAATATTTTGCAATGTCACCCGTCTTATAAATTTTTTCATGAGTGTCGCTGCTGTGTGCTCCGAATGGATTGTCTGAAAACTTTTCATCAGTAAGCTCAGGTCTGTTAAGATATCCGTTCACTAAACATACTCCGCCAATATAGAGATCACCGGGCACGCCGACCGGCAGGGGATTCATTGAAGAATTCAAAACATACATCTGAGTATTGTAAATCGGTTTTCCGATCGGCGGAAGCTTTACCCAAACATTCACGTCATTGCTCAGTGTATAGCTCGTTACAACGTGCGCTTCGGATGGTCCGTACTGATTCGTAAATATAAAATCCTTTTCCAGCTTGCTGAAAAGATTCATGATCGCGGGAGTGTTCTGAAGCTGTTCGCCCGCCGTGTTCACTTCTTTAAGTGAAAGCTTTTCATTATTTCCGATCGAAGAATATAATTCAGCAAGCTCCTGTAGTGCGATGAACGGAAGGAACAGCCGTTGTATTTTTTTATTAATGATTATCTTTACAATTTCCGGAAGATCCTGTCTTTGTTCTTCAGTCATCATCACGAGTGTCCCGCCGGAATACCAGGTTGAAAATATTTCCTGGAATGAAACATCAAAGCTAAGTGTAGTGAACTGTAATGTTCTGTATCCTCTTCCAAACTTCTGTCCTTCAAGCTGCCAGTACAAAAGATTTACAAGCGCGTCCTGTCTCATCAGCACGCCTTTCGGCTTGCCGGTGGAGCCGGACGTATAGATCACATAAGCAAGATCCCCGGGTGTAACTTTCTTTTCCGGCTGTCCGGTACTTTGTTTGCTGATCTCTTCTGCGTCCTTGTCAATTAAAATAAATTTCGTGTCTGATGCGGGAAGCCGCTGTGAAATTTGCTCAGTGGTAAGAATTACCGGTGCTTTGGTATCTTCGATCATGAATGCAATTCTCTCCGGAGGATAATTAGCGTCAAGCGGAACATACGCCGCGCCCGACTTAAGTATTCCGAGAAGCCCGATTACCATCTCAGGAGAGCGCTCAATGCAGAGACCAACCATGTCATTTGGCTTTATGCCAAGATGCTGCAGATAATTTGCAACCTGATTCGATCTTTCATTAAGCTGCTTATAAGTCATTGTCACGTTTCCAAATTCAACCGCGACCGCGTCGGGATTCTTGCTGACAGACTCTTCGATCAGTTCGTGAATACATTTATCTTTGGGAAACTCATGTTCGGTTTCATTCCATTGAAATAATATTTTATCACTTTCCTCATCCGTTAATACCGGAAGATCGGCAAGCTTCTGCAGCGGATTGGCTGCGATGTTCTCAAGTACTGTCTTGAAATTTAAAAGTATCTGCGAAATGATCTGTGCTGTGAACTTCGCGGTTTCGTAAGCAATTGTAATGGTCAACGCCTCACCCGGAGCTATCAAAACTGTCAGAGGGAAATTTGTTCTTTCAAATGCACGAAGATCATTGATTTTGATTCCGGCTACACCGTTCTCTAGTGATTTGTCAAGAGGATAGTTCTCAAATACAATTATGTTCTCAAATAATTTTGAACCGCGCTGGATTTCACTCCACTCCTGTATGTCAACCAACGAGCTGTAAGAATATTCATCTCTTTCCAAATGCTTCGCCTGAAGATCCTTAAGCCAGTCAACAATAATTTTATCCTGATTTACATTCACCCTGACCGGTAATGTGTTAATGAAAAGCCCGACCATGGACTCGATACCTTTAAGAGATGGATTACGTCCTGATATTACTCCTCCAAACATAACATCGCTTTCGCCGCGGTAGACACTCATTACATAAGCCCACGCTCCCTGAATTATAGTATTCAGAGTGATCTGATTTTTTCTTGCAAACTCCTGAAGCTTTGTTGTAAGTTCAGCCGTGAGCTTTATTGATGAATGATCAATTTCATCTTTTAAATTTTCATTGCCTGCTGAAGCGTTTTCAATGTTTGAAAAGCTTCCCGGTGAATTAAAGCCCGCTAATTCCTTTCTCCAGAAATTTTCCGCTTTAGTTTTATCCTGCTGATTAAGCCAGACTATGAATTGTTTATAAGACAAAGGTCTCGCAAGCTCATAGGTTTTATTTTCCTTAAGCGCTTCATAAATAGTGAACACTTCTTTTTGCAGAACAGGATAGCTCCAGCCGTCCATTAAAATGTGATGAAAGCTCCATACAAATTCATAAGAATCCTTACTCATTTTTATTAGCGCACATCTCATAAGCGGCGCCTGCTCCATAACAAAACCTTCAGCACGGTCAGACTTTAAAAACTTATTGAATTCAATTAGCTGTTCATCTTTACTTAAATTACTCCAGTCAAGTGTTTTCCAGGGAAGTTCTATTGATCTGTTTACAAGCTGCACCGGTTTCGAAATTCCTTTCCACTGAAAAGAAGTTCTCAAAACTCCATGCCTTGCAACAACTTCTTCCCAGGCTTTCCTGAAAGATCCTTCATCAAGTTCGCCCGAAAGATTGTAGCAGAACTGCTCAAAGTAAGAGTCCGAACCTTCGGTGTATAAAGTATGAAACAGCATACCCTGCTGCATCGGTGAAAGCTCGTAAATGTCTTCTATATTTTCTTTAGTATTTTGCTGCATGCTTAGTTTAAGTTTGAAAGTAAGTTGTCAAGCTCCTGCTGATCGAGTCCTGCCGCGGAAAAATCAGAAGGTGTAAATCCTCCCGAATCGGTTTCAGTACAATGCTGAATGATCTTTATCAAAGAATTTTTGTATGAGTTTGCAAATGTAATTATTGTTTCTTCTTTATGAAAATTTTTACTGTAACAGAATTCCATCTGTAAATTGTTGTCAATTATCATCGCGTTTATTTCCATAAGATGGCTTCTCTGTCCCTGTTTATTCTGATCAAGTATGATCGCGTCCTTGCCGAATCTCCAGTCCGAACCGGTAGCTATCGACTCGCTGAACTGTCCAAGATAATTAAAAATTATTTCCGGTATGTTAATTTTTTTAAAATCATTTCTGATCTTCTTATCACTGCAGTTATATCTGAGCATGCCAAAACCAATTCCGTTAGAAGGTATGCTTCTCAATTGTTCTTTGGTGGACTTTATTAATTCTCCCGTTTCATTCTTATCGGAAGCTTCAAGCATCACCGGGAACATGGAAGTAAACCAGCCTATTGTTCTGCTCACATCAGCATTCTCAGAAATTTCCTCGCGTCCGTGTCCCTCAAGATTGATCAGCATCCTCTTCTCACCGCTCCATTCAGCATAAGCCAGTGAAAGTGCTGCAAGCAGAATATCATTGATCTGAGTATTATATGCTTTTGGGACTTCCTTTAAAAGTGATTGTGTCAATGCGTCTTCAACATCGATCCTGACAGTCTCTGCCGACTCAATGGTATTAAGCTTTTTTTCATTTTCAATATCCGGAGGGATGTTTTTGAAATTAAAGTTCAACAGACTGAGCCAGTGATCTTTTTCATTTTTGAGATTATCCGTATCAGCGAGTTCATTTATTCTGTCGCTCCAGTCTTTGAATGAGTCAGTCTTAGCGGAGAGTTTAAATTTCTTCCCCGCATTCATACTGGTATAAACATTGTAAAGATCTTCAAGCAGGATCCTCCAGGATATACCGTCAATGCAAAGATGATGAACGATTATCAGCAAGCGGTCTTCTTTACTGTCTTTGATTTTAAAAAGAACGACTTTGATCAAGGGAGCTTTTGAAAGATCAATGGAAGTCTGATACTTTTGAATAATCCGTTGCAGCGAATCGTTGTCCGGTGCTTCTTCAGTGTAAAACGGAATGTCATCACTTACGCCTGCATTGTACTGACTATGCTTTCCGTCTTTAAGATTAAAGGTCAGTCTTAATGCGTCATGATGAGAGATCATTTCCTTAAGAGCATCCCTGAGATAAATTGAATTCAGACCTTTCGGTACTTTTAATAATACTGAATGATTATAGTGCTGTGGTTCAGGAAGATCTCTTTCGAAGAACCAGTGTTGAACGGGTGTAAGAGGAAGCTCACCTGTTACCATTCCCTGATCGGATCTCTGTTCTTTTACCAGTTCAGCTACCAATGAAAGCTCTGCAATTGTCTGATACTGAAATATTTGTTTCGGAGTAATTTTTATTCCCGACTGATTAGCTTTTGAAATTATCTGAATGCTTATGATGGAATCACCGCCGAGCTCGAAAAAATTATCATTGATACCGATCTTCTCCAGCCCCAGTATTTGCTTCCATATATCCGACAATATCTTTTCTACCGGAAGACTTGCTTCGGCAAAGTTATCTTCGCTGACAGCCGGTGCATCCGGCATGGGAAGCGATGACCTGTCTATCTTTCCGTTTGGAAGCATAGGAATTTTATCAAGGAAAACAAAGGCGTTCGGGATCATATATTCCGGCAAACTCTTTCTCAGGTGATTCTTCAATTCATTCAATGAAAGCTTACCGGGATCATCCGTGACAATATAAGCTGCAAGCTTTTGACTTCCCGGCTTATCTTCCCTCACGATCACTGCGCAATTTTTTATTGCGTCATACTGTGTAAGTTTAGATTCGATTTCTTCAAGCTCAATTCTGTAACCCCGTAATTTTACCTGCCTGTCAACTCTACCCAGATAATCAATATTACCATCACTCCTGTATTTTACAAGATCACCTGTCTTATAAAGTCTGGTATCTCCTTTTCTGAAAATATCTTTGATGAACTTTTCATCCGTGAGCTCTTTGTTATTGAGATAGCCTCTTCCAACATCAACTCCGCCGAGAAGCAGTTCGCCTGCAACTCCTGCCGGCACGGGATTCAAAAACTTATCAACAATATATGCCTGCGTATTGTACACAGGTTTGCCGATCGGAATAAAGCTGTCTTCTTTTTTACATTCATGATAAACCGAATCAATGGTTACTTCAGTCGGTCCGTAAAAGTTATAGAACTTTACATCAAGCTTCTCAAACAGTTTTTCTTTAAGTTCATAAGTCAGAGCTTCTCCTCCGCAAAAGACAGCTTTAAGAGATGTGCAGTTCTCTATCCCGTTTTCATTAAGCAGCATTCTCAGCAATGTCGGCACAAGCTGCAAAGTCGTTATATTATTTTTTATGATCGTATCGATAAGATAGGAAATATCCATGTGACCTTCCGGCTTTGCTATGACCAGCTTTCCGCCCGTAAGAAGCGACAGATAAAATTCCCAGACAGAAGCGTCAAAGCTGAAAGGAGTTTTTTGAAGTACACTGTCAGTATTATCAAATCCGAATCTCTCCGTCATCCACAGCATGTGATTTGCCAGGGATTTATGCTCTATCATTACGCCTTTGGGTGTTCCTGTGGAACCGGATGTATAGATAACGTAAGCGAGATCTTTCAATGAAACATCTACATCAAAATTACTATCATTCTCATTTGAAATTTTTTCCAATTCTGTATCAATGAATATCGTTGTAGTAATTCTCGATGGTAAATTTTCCTTTACACTTTCCTGTGAAATAATGACTCCGGCTTTTGAATCGGAGATCATGAATTCGATCCGGCTTTGAGGATAAGATGTGTCGATCGGAATATAAGCTGCTCCCGTCTTTAGCACAGCCAGAATCGCAATGATCATTTCGGGTGAACGTTCAATGCAAAGCCCAACGAATGTTCCTTTTGCCACACCCTGTTTGATGAGATAATTCGCAAGCCGGTTGGCGCGTTTGTTTAATTCATCGTAAGTTAACTTCTGATCTTCAAAGACAACTGCTGTTGCATCAGGAGTTTTAATTGTTTGCTCTTCAATAAGCTTATGAACACACTTGAAATTTTCAAAAGTAAAATCAGTTTCATTCCATTCATTCAGCATTAAGTTTTTCTCTTTTGCTGAAAGGATCTCAAGCTGAGAAATTCTTTTGCCGGGATTCGCAGCAATGTCCTCAAGCAAATTTGTAAAGTGACCGGTCATGCGTACGATCGTATCTCTCTTGAACAGATCCGTATTATATTTAAAAGCGCACGAAAAAATTCTTTTCCCTTCAACAAATTCAACAGTAAGATCAAACTGTCCTTCCTGCTGTGAAATATCGTATGCCTCCAGTGCAAGCTTGCCCCACTGCGCCTTTTCACCGGTATTTTTCGGAACGATCATTTCCTGCATTACATCATTGCTCTGAACCTTCTGAAGTCCGAAAAATGTCTGGAACACAGGTGAGCGTGACGGATCTCTCTTCTGCAGCATCTTTTCCACAAGTAAAGGGAAAGGATAGTCCTGATTTGAAATTCCATTAAGGATCTTCTTCTTAACTGTACCTATGAAATTTTTAAGCAGGGGATCATCCGAACTGTCAGTCCTTATTGAAACAGGATTAATAAAATATCCTGTTATCTTTTCAAACTCAGTCTGATTTCTTCCGGCTGTCGGAATTCCTGTGATGAGATCTTCCTGCCCGGTATACTTGTGAAGAAATATCTGGTAAGCGGATAATAGTGTTGCGAATAAAGTAGTACCTTCTGATTGCGAAAGTTTTTTTAACTTGTCGATCAGTTCACGGCTCAATGTAAAATATTCAGTTGCTCCGTTGTAAGTTTGTATTTGTGGACGCTGATGATCTTCAGGAAGAGTCAGAACAGGAAGCTCGCCCGACAATTCATTCCTCCAGTGATCAAGCTGTCGTGCTCCGTCAGTACTCTGTATAAAATCCTGCTGTGCTTTAACGTAATCGGAATAATTTTTTGTGAGCGGAGGCAGCGTGATCTGCTTTCCATCGCACTCAGCTTCATACAGTTCCTTTATCTCGTCGAACATGATCCCGATAGACCAGCCGTCGCTCACGATATGATGCATGCTGATAAGCATCACATAATTTTCATCTGAAGTTTTGAATAAGTAAACTTTAAAAAGATCATCATTCTCAAGATCGAAAGGTATCTCGTTGGTTTTCTTTATTAATGCTTTTAACTGCTGATCATTTAATTTTGACACGTCAGTAATTTCAAATGAAACATTTTTGTAGCCACTGACTTCCTGAACTGGTATGCCGTCAGCTAACTTATAATTTGTTCTTAAGGAAGGATGCCTGTTGATAAGCTTCTGAAAAGTTTTCTTTAAAGCTTCTGTATCAGGCTTTGAAATGATCCTTACTGTAAAAGCTACATTGTACGCGTAGCTTTCGGGCGAGTTCATATATAAAAAGTACAATGCCTTCTGACCGTACGAAAGTGAGTAGGTTATCTTTTCCTTGTTTGCCTTTTCGGATAATTGCTTTTTCAGTAATGCAATTTTTTCCTGCGCAGAAAGTTTAGCGGTATTTGTTTCCGTATCCAGTTTTATCTCCGGTTATTTAGTCTCATTGAGAAGTCTGTCCAGCTCTTCATCGCTCAGATCTTCAAGGTTTGCAAGAAGGTCTCTTGCTTTATCTTCATCAGTAATTTCGTGCTTTCCGTTTGTTTCGGCTGCATCCGTTCCTCGTTTCAGGATCTTGGGAAGCTGCTCTTTTAATTCGTTTGCAAGCTGTACGATATTTGTCTCTTCCATATATCTCACAAGATTGAGATCGACACCAAGCTCTATATTAACTTTGTTCTTCAGCTCTATCGCCATCAGCGAATCAAGTCCCATTGTATTAAGCGGCTGTTCAGGTTCGAAATCTTCCGGCTCAAGTCCCATGATTCTTGAGATAAGATCCTGAAAATATTTTATCAGCAGATCACCATGCTCTTCTTCTTTTGAATTCTGAAGCTGAGTTATGAAATCATCTTTACTTTTTTTAGTGCCTGACTGTGTTGTCTCCGCTGACTTAACTATGGAAGATAACAACTTTGATGTATAAGGTTTATTGTAAACAGCGGAATATTTTTCCCAGTCGATCGGCACAACTCCAACTTCATTTACATTAAGTCTAACGGCTTTATTCAGCGCGCGGATTCCTTCAGAAGGATTTATACTAAGGATACCTTCGATCTTCTCTTTTTTATCAGCTCCCTTTGCAGCCGCTGAACCTATTTCAGACCATACTCCCCAGTTAATACATTGTGCATTCAGATTTTCGGAAGCTCTGTAATGAGCCAGCGCGTCAAGGAACGCGTTCGCAGCCGAGTGGTTTACCTGACCTGCAGAACCCAGCATCGATGCGACTGATGAATACATTATGAACATTTCAAGATCAAGCTTTTTTGTGAGCTCATGCAGATACCAGGCGCCGGCAACCTTCGGATTCATTACATTTCCAAATTTTTGCCTGCTCTGATTCAGAATTATTCCGTCATCAAGCACTCCGACAGAATGTATAATTCCTTTAAGTGGAAACTTTGTCTTTGAAACATCCTTAATGATCTTTCCAAGCTCTTCTTTATTTGTGACATCTGCTTTCACAACTTTAACATCGACTCCTGCGGCTTCGATCTCATCAAGATATTTTTGTGATTCTTCAACCATACCTCTTCTTCCTGTCAGAACAAGATGCTTCGCGCCCTGATCAGCAAGCCATTTTGCGGACAATATCCCAAGCCCGCTTAATCCTCCGGTGATAAGATATGTTCCTTTTTCATCGACTGTGAAATTTTTTCTCCTGCCGAAATTCACTCTTTGCAGTCTGGCTAAATATTTTTTATTATTCCTAAAGGCGGTCTGATCTTCATCCGATTCTGAATTTATCTGAGAAAAAATATTCTTCCATTCAAAGTTTCTGTCAGTGTCGATCAGCTTACATTTTAATCCCGGATGTTCCATTGAGATGACCTTACCCATTCCCCATAGAGGTGAGTGTATCAATCCTTCTGATGTATCTGAAGCAGTTACCTTTTGTGTCTCGAAGGTAATTATCGAAAGAGTGCTGCCTTCAAACTTTGGTTCACCCGAAATGCTTTTGATGATATTCAGAATGTGAACGCAGGGTTCAATGGAATCATCTGAAATGCTTTTTGTGCGTATTGAGTTTCTGTCAGTCGCAATATAGACTATGTGAACACTATCAGACTTGAGCTCCAGCTCAGTTAATAATTTTTTATGATCTTCAGCTTCATTAAAGTTCATGCTGAATTTATTTCCGGAAATTTTCTTAAAACTGTTGTCATCATTTATTAAAGTATGATCAACATCAGATACTTTTAAATAAGCTGACAATGGCGGATCATTTTTTCCTGCATTAAATATGACAAGATGACTTCGGGACGAATTAATTTCAGTTCGCTGCTGAGCAATGATCAAAGACTGCGCGCTATGTGAATTCTTTTGGTCTGAAGGTGAAGCAACTTCCGCCTGAAAGCTTTCACTTTCTAAAAACTTCTTCCATTCCGCGTTGCCAAGCAAAGGATAATTTTTCCTTAAACTATCATCCTCAAACCTCCACCAGCCGTCTGTCAGCCCAAATGTAAGGTCGATCCAATTCTTCTTTTCTGTTACTTCATTCAATATTATTATCCCGTTTCTATTGAGAAGAGATTTAATATTCTTAACGGAGGCGCTGAGATCTTTTGTCGCGTGAACAACATTCGAAGCAATAATAATATCGTAGCTGTGAGTATCAAAATTCTGTGATGACGGGTCTTTCTCAATATCAAGAACTTTGTATTCAACATTATCAAATTCATTAAACTTCTCTTTTGCTTTAATAAAAAAGGCAGGGGATATGTCTGTGAATGTATAGCTTGCATTATTTTTTAATAGTGGAAGAATGTATGATGCAGTACTTCCTGTGCCCGCGCCAATTTCGAGGATACGGATCTTATGGTCTGAATTGCCTGTGCTGAGAATATTGACAACAGCATTTTTTATTGCCTCATTCATTACAACGAACCCGGGTGAATCTTTGTAAAGCTTTTCAGCTAATGTGAAATCACCGTTGGGAAACAGAAGCTGTATGGCGTCCTGCTTTCCGGTAAGCACATTATTGAGATGCTCACCGCAGCGGCGGAGCAGTTCAAGCTCGGCAGTTGCTGATGTGAAAGGAATGTCTTCCAATGCAACTTCAGCTTTGTGATCCTTCACAGTAAATTTCCCATCAGAAAATTTCAGGATACCATTCTCCGAAAGAATGTGCAGCAACCTGTCAAATAGTTTTCTTTGACTTTTGGCAATGTTAAATTTAACGGCAATCTCATCAGCACCAAAGCTTTCTTGTTTTTCAAAATCAAGCCCTGAATTTCTTAAAGCGGATACAATGTACGAAAGAGCAACCTTCTCAATTCTTTCGATCTCGTTTTTATATTCCTGTAAATTATTTGCTGAGATAAGATTTGGAAGAACAGTCTTTACTTCATTGTAAACTTCACTGACATCGCTGTCTAACGCAGTTTTCTCATCCGATGCTTCCCATTTGACTTCATAGAACCAATCGTTAATGTTGTTCATCGACTCAGTAAATTCTTCCCTGCTTACTTCCTTAAGTTTAAGATCTGAAATATCTGCAACGTTCTTTCCTTCTTTTGTAAATATTTTTATATCTGCCGAATGAATGTTTGAATTCGTGTTACCTTCTTTAATTTCAACAAGACTCCAGACTTCATCTCCTGCATCAGAATAAAAATTAAAGCTCTCTGCCCCGACAGGTATAAAGGCTTTGGCTTTGTCTCTAATTAAAATTGAAAGCGCGGTTTGAAAAGCAGCGTCAAGTAATACAGGATGAATTAAATATTTATCTTGTGCATTACCGGTAAGCTTAAGCCTGCTCAATGCTGAATTATCGTTTGTAAACAATTCCCTTATTGCCTGGAATTCTTTGCCGTATTCAACACCGGTTTCCTTTGAATTCTCATAAACTTTAGCAGGGGAAAATGTTTGAGTGAATTTATTTTTTAACTTATCAAGCTCCGGTGATGCTGTATCTTGCGTGGCATCGCTGATGTTTCCTGAAGAATGAAGAGTCCAGTCGGAATCAGACAGACTGAATATTCTGAATTCATAATTTCCATTTTCTTTCTTAGCCAAAATTGTCTGCACATTCCTGAAACTTCCTTCTTCAATTACCATTGCATGCCTGAAGGAAATATCAGTTACAGAAAATTTTGTTTTATCAGTTATCTCTTTGAATGCGGCAGCGGCAATTTCAATGTAAGCAGCTCCCGGTAAAACGACCTTTCCAAAGACCAGATGATCTTTGAGGTATTCCGGATTATTGCTTTCAATTCGTGAATTAAAAATAAACTCATTATCTGAAGCAGTAACGATCATCGATCCGAGCAGTGGATGGCTTTCATTATTCCGCTGTGTGAAATTAAGTCCGGACTCGTGATCTTTCTTGTTCAGATCATCGATCCAGTATCTCTGCTTCTGAAAAGGATAAGAGGGGAGGGAGATTTTTTTGTGCGCAAAGTCCTTATCAAAGCCCTTCCAGTCGACACTTACTCCGTTAACATAAAGAGCAGCAAGTCCCTGCAGCATCGTTTCCCATATTGAGAAATTATATTTAATGCTCGGTATCCAGTGTATTGTCGGATCTGAAATTGTTTCCTGTGCCATGCTTATCGAAGTAGGCTTCGGACCAAGATCAATAAAGAACTCGCATCCATAATTAACACTCGCCTTAATTCCTTCAGAGAAGCGCACTGTTGAAAGGATATGATCACACCAGTATTCTGCATTCGAGATCTTATCTGTCACAACTTCACCTGTGATATTCGACACAACAGGTATAGATGCATCTGAATATTGAACTTCATTGCAAACTTTCCTGAACTCGCTGATCATCGGATTCATCAACGGTGAATGTGAAGCTATGGAAACATTTATTTTTTTGAATTCAATTTTATCGGAATCGATCCTTGAGATTATTTTCTCAATAGAATTCTTCTCACCTGATATCACTGTCTTCAATGGACTGTTGATCGAAGCGACTGATACAGAATCCTCATAACCGGTAATATACTTCTTGACACTGTTCTCGTCGGTAAATACTGTGTACATTTCACCGTCACCCGTAAGTGTCTGCATGAGCCGTCCTCTTTCGGTAACAAGCTTCAGTCCGTCTTCGAGACTGAATACGCCCGCGAGGCAAGCCGCTACATATTCGCCGGCGCTGTGTCCCATCATTACGTCCGGCTTAATTCCCCACGACATCCAGAGTTTTGCAAGCGCATATTCAATTGCGAAGAGTGCGGGCTGAGTGTAAGTTGTTTCGTTAATCGGATTTAATTTCTCATCCTTCTCATAAAATAAAACTTCAAGCAAAGGTTTCTCAAGATGATCCCTCAAGATCTCATCACACTTGTTAATGATCGTGCGGAATAATGGCTGTGTATCGTAAAGCTCCTTGCCCATTCCGATAAATTGGGCGCCCTGTCCGGGAAATAAAAATGCTGTCTTTGGAAAATGATTTATTCTGACAGTGGAAGTAAATGTCCTTTGTGAATTTTCACCATCAAGGAATTTTTCTAACTCAGTTTTTAATTCATTCTTATCTGCACAGATAACCGCAAGCCTGTGGCTGTGCGATGCTCTGCCTTCATTTGCACTAAAACAAATATCTTCAAGCTTTAAAGTATCATCAGTCTTAATTAATTCAAGATGCTTCTTTACTGATTCATTCAGTGCATTCTCATTTTTCGCGCTTAGTGTAAAAATATTCAGTGGCTTTGTCTTTGATGCGGAATTTTTAACAGCCGGCGCGGACTGCAATATCACGTGCGCATTTGTTCCGCCGAATCCGAATGAACTTACTCCGGCATTTCTGATCTGACCTTCCCATATTATGTTTCTGTCTGCAACCTTTACCGGCTTGCCATCAATCAGTATTTCCGGATTTAATGCTTTGTAATTTAAATGTTTAGGGATCTCTTTATTATACAATGCGAGTGAGGTCTTAATGACGCCGGCAATTCCTGCCGCCGCTTCAAGATGTCCTATGTTGGTTTTGACAGAACCTATGTAGCAAATATTTTCTTCCGACCTGTCTTTTGTTAAAACTTTCGCTATTGAATTTACTTCGATCGGATCACCAAGCGGTGTGCCCGTTCCGTGAGTTTCAAGATAGCTGATCTCATTTGCTTTTACATCCGCCTCACGCAGTGCAGTTTTGATCACTTCTTCCTGCGAAGGACCATTAGGTGCCGTGAGCCCATTGCTGCGTCCGTCCTGATTTATCGCCGAACCTTTTATTACCGAATAGATCCTGTCGCCGTCTCGTACCGCATCACTTAATTTTTTAAGCACTATAATTCCGCAGCCTTCACTTCTTACATAACCGTCCGCTGATGCGTCAAATGTTTTACATCTTCCGTCGGAAGCCAGCATATCAGCTTCAGTGAATACTACATTCCAGTCCGGTGCAAGCAGAAGATTTACACCTCCTGCAAGAGCAACGTCAGACTGACCTGATCTTAAACTCTGACAAGCGGTATGAAGCGCGACAAGTGATGAAGAACATGCTGTGTCAATAGCGATACTGGGACCGCGAAAATCAAATACATACGAAAGCCGATTAGCTGCGATGCTTAAAGATGTACCCGTTCCTGTGTAAACATCGAAGAGCTCTTTTTTACCTGAAGAAAATCTTGAGTAATCATAAGTACATATCCCAATGAAAACACCGGTGTTGGTTCCGGCAAGTGTTTCGGGATTTATTCCCGCGTCTTCCATTGCTTCGTATGCGACCTCAAGTGTGAACCTTTGCTGAGGATCAATCTGAATTGCCTCTCGGGGTGATATTCCGAAAAATACAGGATCGAACTTATCCACATCATCGACAAATCCTCCGAACGTTATAGTCGAATTCTTTAAAAGCTCTTTACTCCATCTGCCCTGAGGAATTTCTCTTATTGAATCTTTTCCTGTAATTAAATTATTCCAGAACTCTGAGACATTATTGGCTTCCGGAAATCTTAATCCGATACCAACAATAGCGATCGGTTCATTTGCTGAATTTTTATGGCTTAAATTATTTTGCTTCGATTCGATCTTACTCTCACCGAAGCTTTTATCTCCTGCTAAAAAATTGCTCAGTGAGTCAATGCTCGGATAATCATACACAAGCGTCGCCGGCAATTCTTTCTCAAGCAGAGTTTCAAGATCGCCCGATAACTCGACTGCCTTAAGAGAATCCATTCCGTACGCTGCAAAAGGTTCTGTCGTATCGATCGATTCTTTTTTGATCTGCATCATTTCCGAAAGACGGTTCACGAGCCACTCGCGTAAATTATTTTCGCTTAGTATGAATTTCTTTGGTTGAATTTTATCAGCAATAACTTCAATCTTCTTATCTGTCTGAGGATCTGATATTCTTAGATCTGATAATCCTTTATTGTTCCATTGTGCAATGACCTCAAGACTGTTATTCTGAACTCCCGCAAGGCATTCCTTTCGCTGTATCTTTCCGCTGGAAGTTTTTGGAACTGTTCCCGGCTTTATCAATGTAACAGAGCTTACCTGAAGATCATGTTCTTCCGAAACAGATCTGCGGATGGCTTTGACAACTTCATCAGGATCAAAATCCTTTACAAAATTTTTCTGAACTTCCTGCACTATCGCCAGATGTTCTTCTCCGTTATCTTCCATTGAAAACGCGGCAACGCATCCAAGCCGCAAAGACGGATGACTTGCTTCGACTGTATATTCGATATCCTGCGGATAATGATTTTGCCCGCGGATAATTATAAGATCCTTATGCCGCCCTGTAATGTATAGCTCCTTATCTTTTATAAATCCAAGATCGCCCGTACGCATAAAAGGTCCTTCATTTGTATCTGCAATGTGAGCCTTAAAGGTTTCCTTCGTCGCGTCTTCACGCTGCCAGTATCCTTGCGCGATCGAAATTCCCGAAGCCCATACTTCTCCTACTACTCCGTCTATACATTCTATCAGCGTATTCGGATTTACAATTGCAATTCGTGTGTCTTCAATGGAGTGACTATGCCCGACATGAATTTTTGAATCAACATCATTCTCGTCAGCGTCAACCGCTACATTGTTCTTCTCGATCTCACTGTCGGCAAATCTTTTCATCACAGGTTCGTCGTCGAGGAAAGTTGTGGATAATATAAGTGTGCCCTCAGCAAGTCCGTATCCCGGTGAAAAATATTTTAATTCAAATCCGCATTCTTTAAAGTATTCGGCAAAACGTCTAATGGTCTCTGCGCGAACCGGCTCAGCGGCGTTCATCGCGGTTGTCCACGATGAAAGGTCTAACGTGTTCTTTTGCTCCGGAGTAATTTTATTCACGCACAATTCAAACGCGAAATTGGGAGCCGCGTTGTGCGATCCCTTATATTTGGAAATAGCGTTAAGCCATCGATATGGCTTTTGAACAAACGCCTGCGGTGTCATGAAGTAACACGGATAGCCACAGCAGAAAGGAAGCAGCATCCCATAAATAAGTCCCATGTCGTGATGGATCGGAAGCCAGGTTACCATAACACTTTTATCTGTATGAGGATGTGACTTATTTATTATGTTGACATTATGGATAAGGTTGCGGTGATTGACCATCACGCCTTTTGGAATGCCGGTCGAACCTGATGTATATTGCAGGTATGCAAGAGTTTCAGGTTTAATGTCCGGCATGATAAATCCCACCTTTTGTTCATTGGAAATATTCTCTGTGGTTATCCAATCCAGACCTTTTAAAACTTCATCCTCACCAAATTCATTTTCAAGCTCTGCTTTAATTTCCTCAGTAGCTAAAATTATCTTTGCTCCGCTGTCTTTTGCAATGGCAGAGATCCTCGAAAGCGATTTATTCTTCCCCGGGAGATGAAGCGGAACAGAGATCACTCCCGCATAAAGACATCCGAAAAATGAATCCATATAGTCAGGTCCCGATTCATAAATAAGCAAAGCACGTTCGCCTTCAAGCTTCAGCGATTGAAGTTTGGCGGCAATTGCCTTCGCGCGTATATCAAGTTCATTATAAGTAAAGCTGCCGCCTTCTCTTTCCCCGTCTTCAAGGTACATGAATCCAAGTTTATCGGGCTGATTATCCGCACGCCATCTCAAAAGCTCAACTAATGTCTTCGCTGTGTATTGAATACTTTCCATTAAATTATTTTGCTAAATATAAGGATTTCAGAGGTGTTATTAAATGCAGATTTGTGATTGGGGATGCTTAAGTAATCAGTGCCGTCCAAAATAATTTTCATCAACACTTCAAGGTTTTAAATTAATCAGCAAACAGGATAATCATTATTGTTTTTAAAAAGAACCCGCCTGTAGCTTTAACCTGGAACATCCTCTCCGTAATCTTACCCGGTTTGGAGTAAACTTATACCTGATAAGTATAAGCCTCCGTGCTGAATGTTGGGTTAGAAGTTTTGAAATAGCAGAGTAATTGTTTTCACAGAACTCAGCGGATAGTGTGTTGGCGAGTTCCGTATTTTGTCATTCCCGACCGCCTGCATATTATAATAACAAAGAGAGAAGGGGTATTCGTGCAGGCGAGTTCGGGGAGTACCCTATGGGTCATCTCCGAATTGCCACAACAAACATTTTATCGCAACCCGACTATCGAAAAACAATTGAACATTGCACATTTACAATTGCACATTTACCTGACTATGGTCAGAGATTTTCTGTGATTTATTCTAAGGTGAAACGTAGTGAATGGATTCCCGCTTAAAGATTGCGGGAATGACAGGCGAGGTATTCCGCCAATGTTTGGTCACCAACAACAAACATTTTATCGCAACCCGACTATCGAAAAACAATTGAACATTGCACATTTACAATTGCACATTTACCTGACTATGGTCAGAGATTTTCTGTGATTTATTCTAAGGTGAAACGTAGTGAAT
>Ga0163153_10003712_pt1 | contig 20065 bp, 3 predicted proteins | sample OliLakLV19MP6IB1_FD_148629 | JGI IMG/M metagenome (GOLD analysis project Ga0163153, IMG submission 148629) | Freshwater microbial mat bacterial communities from Lake Vanda, McMurdo Dry Valleys, Antarctica - Oligotrophic Lake LV.19.MP6.IB-1 | ecosystem: Environmental > Aquatic > Freshwater > Lake...
ACCTGACCATTCGGGTCAACCAGCACCTCACCCGCGCCTCCCGGATTGGTAGCTATGGTTGGGCCATTAATGACGCCATACCAGTTACAAAGGCCATTAGTTTTTCCCGTTGGACTAGTAGAGCCATCCGAAAGGCTATTGGTATTGGATGATTCAAAAATATTATACCTGACCTTAAAAAAGGTGTGTGTGTAGGGATCTGCAGACCGTACACGCACTGCATTGTGATTGTTTTTGAAAATATTCTTTTCGATTACGATATCGCCTGTCACTCCGGCATACAACCGTATGGCTCCTCGATCTATCTCTGCTATTGTGTTGCAGTTGTCGAACGTATTGCTTAGGACGTTGATATTAGAACACAAAGTAGCAACCTGCAAACCCTGAAACCCAATCGCTACAAAATGGTTGTTGCTAACCGTTACGTTTGAAGCATTGTCAAACTGAACACCTCTTTGAAACTCGGTAAAATAGTTTGAATTGATGGTAACGTTATTAATGCCATCCCAAGCATTTATTGCTGAAATTGCTGCCGTATTATTACCATCCACCCTGTTCGTACTGAAGGTGATATTGGACTGTGCCGCAGCACCATTATGGTTCGAGTATGCAGTCGTCGTTAAATTGCTAAAGACGTTGTTGGTAATGGACAGTCCATTCGCCGCATTAGCCAGCACACCGTTGGTATTAATACCACTGGCTGAGTTTAACTGAAAACCGTCAATTTTGACGTTTATATCAGACACTTGAAAAGTTGAGTTGACCAAAATAGTCTCTGAAACCCTGGCGCCATTGGCCAAAGTAATATCCGCCGGGGAATTTCCATTCACGCCAAAGTTTGCCCCTTTGATGGTGACCGACTTGGTTACGGTTACATTGCCTTCGTATCGGGTACCCGCTGCCACCGTAATGTTGTGTCCGTCCAGCGTTTGTGCATCATCTATAGCCTGCTGGATGGTACAGAACTCCTCCAAAGTATTGGTATTGGTCACGGTATAATCCGCTGTTGCGGCCGCACCATAAATGGCATTATTCGCTATATCTGTATTGAGCTCCTGATAATAGTCACCATTGGTAAGACCATTAGTAAAAAGCAATTCAACGGTAAAACTTGCCGCATCGGCGCAAACGCCAAGATTGAAAATCTCATAGGCTGTCCCAGCATTCCAGGTGACCGTATAAGGCGACCCAGGGTCTGAGAGATAAATATAGTAGTCAAATCCTAAGCCACCAACATTCGAGAAGAAAGCACTCTGTGCGTAACCATAAGGGGAGCTTAGGACTGTCAAAGCGACTCCAGTTGGACATTTAACAGTGACTACCCCACCGCTATACGCTCCAGCTACCACGTTTATAGTAGGTCTGATCTTAACAGAAAGTTGATTTGCAACCTCTGTAACAATGGTGGCATCTATAATTGGATTGACACCCACTATTTTGGAAGGACTTACGGTTGGCGTTCCCGTAAAAAAACCTTTTTCGCCTACCCCAATTTCGTTGGTATTACCCCAACTACTGGTGGTGAAAAACATTAAGAGTAACCCCATAAAAAGGGATCTCAGCGCTGGTTTGAGCCGGTAGTTTTCCTTAACCCAAGCATGAGGAAGGATTGTAAAAGTTGGCATAGGTGAGAGTTTAAAAAAGTTTAATTCAAAAAAAAAGAGGATGTCGGGATTAGAAAAATATGTTTGAGAAGCGAGGCTTATCAAAGTATAAGGTGTGGCATATTCGGTTTCTTCCAATCATTCCATTCCCGTCCAGGCGCAGTATGCACAGACAAACCGCTTGTTTTACCATCCTGCTCAAAGCAATTGGATATGGCAAAACAGACGCCGCCCATCGCAGGTTAAAGCGATGAGAACGGTCTAAGGGATGCAGAAACGGCTGTGGAAAATGTACTGGGGCTTACCCGGGGCGGCTGGATATACGGAAAACAAAGACTCAAAAAGCCTCAAGTAGGAGCAGTAATTCACTTTTCACTTGAACGATTATGGATTAAATGGAAAAAACTCTGCGAAAGATACATCCAATCATTCCGACCCGGCAAGCTGATTGTAAATTTGGAGCTTTTGAATGTAGATTTGGTATTTATCTGGCATACTTGGTAAGCTGAAGAGAACTTGAGCTGCGCTTTTGAGGCACGAGGAGGTGTGACCTCAATTTCTCATCAGCTTTTTGGCCGCCGCCGCCGTAGAACTTTCGACCTTGTAATAGAACATCCCGGTGCCTGAAAGCAAATTCCCGTCCAGTTCAAAGGTGTTTTGACCCGATTCGAATCTGTTTTCAACGGAATAGAGCAGCGAGCCAAACGCATCAAATATAGTAATCCTGACTTCGTCTGTCGCTGGCAGATAAAAGGGAATAAAGGTGGTTCTGGAAAACGGATTGGGGTGGTTCTGGTACAGTTCGAAGCCTTTTTGTTCGGCAGCTATCCCAATAAATCGCCCTTTTACATCCATCCGAGCCATCTCTTTGTCGGCGCTATAGGCCTCGGCAGGCGTAATCCGACTGGATATGGCCAGCATTTGACTCAATGTCCCGCTTGCCCTTGCACGGAAAGTGATGCTGAACGCACCCTTTTCTAGAGGGCTGCCGAACACATAGGAGCATGTTATGGCATCCTGAAAAACGCCAAAATTTTCGACGCCCATGCCTTCGCTGGGGATTATATCGAGTACTTCCAGGTTGACAAGGTTCAGGGTGAACTGGTATCCGGTAATCGGCCCTGCGGGTAAGAACGTGAGACTGAAGGATTCCCCAGCTTTTACAGTACGGATGTGTTGTTGGCCGGACGGAGTAATATCGAACCACAATGTTTCGGGTGGGGTGCGATTTTCCACATTCATGCCAAGCCCCAGTGACACAGTGCCGTTTACATCTCCGATTTTTACAGCAACAAAGTCTTCATTCAGGGCATTCATCTGCAGGTTGTTCCTAGTGATGGTTACCGGGAACAGTGGCACAAAGGGGTTGTTAGTATCCGGGAACGCATAGTATTTGTCTATAAATCGCCAGGAAGTATTGTTGGGCAATTCGTTGTAAATACCCAAAATCAACTTCCTCAATTCCACAATGTCGAACGATGAGATAGAGTTCGATTTATTGGCATCTGCAGCAATCATTTTGTAAGGGCTGTTGAGGGGTTCTGTATATAGTATGTGTTTGGAAATCAGCACTAAATCATAGGTGGTGACACCATTTAAGGGGTTGTCGTTTTTTGCGGGACTCAGGGTGTAGTTTGAAGCAAGGGGTATCGTATTGACAAAACTGAAGATGCCTGTGGTATCGGTAAAATCAGTAAAGGAAAACGGAATCGCATTGCTCATCCCCGCGATGGTTACCAAACTCTCTTCCACGCCTTTTCCTGTTTCTGTCGCCAGTTTTCCGGCAACGGTAAATCCGCAGGCTGCCTGAAAGGGATCTACTATAAACATGGTGCTCAAATTGGTGACAATGGAACAGCCTGCCACTTCCACCGAGGTAATTACCACCGTGTAATTCCCCTCGGGATAAACCCCGGAAAGCAATACGGCTGTCCCAGTGCTGGCGACGAGCACGGTTTCACTACCCGGCACTCCATTGAGGGTATAATATAAGGTTGTGCTGACATTCGGAATCAAGCCATTGGCCGTGATGTGCACCAAAGTCCCAAGACAAACAGCGTCTGCAGAGGCTGATACACTGCTGATGGTAGGAAAAGCGATTACGGTATAGCTTCCTGAATTGCCACTGCTAAAATTGGTCGTGCAGCCATTTACCGTAATGGATTGAATGCTCATGGTATATACCCCCGCTGGGTTGCTGGCCGGGTCAAAGGCAAAGGTGCCTGCTGCAGTGGATAGCCCGGTTTGCGTGGCCGGGCCACCCGGAGTCAGGGTATAATTGAAGGTGGTGCTCACATTGGGAAGTAAGCCGTTGGCGGTAAAAGTGACCGATTCACCCATGCAAACCGCCGCCGAGGAAGGTAAGAGGCTGCTTAAGCTGGGCTTTGGTAATACCGTCAGCGTATCTACCAACCCGGCAGGCAAAATCACACAACCAATGGAGTCCATGACGCTCACCAATTTGTATCCCGTGGTCAAAGGGGGTGTCACAGGAATGAGTTTGTTACTCACATAACCAGTGGCGGTGCTTTGCGTGCCATTTGCACTAAACACTACTGTGTAGGCGCCAACCCCACCTGAGATGGTAAAGGATAAATTCGCAGTTTCGGCGTTGCAGATGAGGTGGCTGGAAAGATTCAGCGCAGTAGCGGCCAAGTTGGATTGAACCGTTACCGTTTGTGTAGCGGTGGCTGTTAAGCCCGCGGCATCTGTTGCCGTCCAGACGACGACGGTATTGCCCAAGGGGAATGTGCCAGGTGCGTTGTTAGCCACCTGAACGCCGGGACAATTGTCTGAAAAAACCGGAGTGCCCAAAGCCACCCCCGCGGCCGTACAAGGCACAGCATTGGCGGGCACCATGACGGTTGGGGGCGCTGTGATTGCCGGTGGCAGTGAATCGTTGACGGTCACGGTAAAAAAACAGGTGTCGGCGAGGCCCGCACCATCGGTGACGGTGACGTTCAAGTTGGTAATCCCTTTGTTAAAAACGGCATCATCCAGGGTAAAAAGGGTGTCAACGGTAGCACCAGAAAGCAGGTATTGTATGATGAATCCGGGGCAGTTGTCACTGCCAATAGCATCCCAGCTGGTATCTATTTGGGTATGGTAGCAACGGTTGAAGTCGGTTGCAGCTGTTTTGTTCGAGCTGCAGCTGATGGTAGGCGGTATGATATCCAGCATGCCTAAGCCCAATGGCGCGGTGACAGTAGGCTGATAGATAATGTTTTGCGCTTCCGTGCCATTCAGTTCCTGGTACACATTTCCGTTGTTGGCCACCGTCCAGGCGTTGTTGATGATCTCAAAGACGCCGTTTCCACTGCCACAACCCGCATTGATCTGAAGGATGGCAATCGGGTATTCGGTTCCGCTGTTCCAGTTGACGGTAAACGGAGAGACAAAGGAGAGGCTGTAATAGCTATAGGAGCCATCAGTACCCTGATTGGCAATGACATACCGATACAAAGGATTGTTCAAAGCGGAGGGCGCGGTCAGGGTGACGCCATAGCTGGACAAAAAACGAACCGTAAAAACCCCTGCGGTATAGGCGCCCCCGGTCACAGTTTCCGTGGGTTTTATCCGTACCTCCAACTTGTCACTATTCAATGGATTATTAAAAATTCCGAGGTCGAGTATCTGCTGTGCCGATAATACCTGAGAGCACAAAAGGAGTATCCATAGTAGAATTTTGTTCATTGTTGGAAATTTAAAGAATTGTAAATCGGTTAAGGAACGGGGGAATAATAACTTGTTACTTACATCTGCTTCCTAAAAAGTAGGTTGATGGAAGGTTTTTTAGACAATTTGGTGCCTTTGGATTAAAAAGAGAGAGCGTGTTCAGAAATCTGTGTCAACTGCTGGTTACACAGATTTCTGAATAATCCCAAAAGAGATGGCCGTATCGCAATTTTACTTGCAATACAGCCTTTTCTCCAGTCTACATTAATCACTTCCTTTATCAAACAAATTTTTATACTGCCAGCAAATGAGGTCTCTTCCCCATAGCGGCAAATTTAACTAGTTATTGGGTTGCTGCAAAATATTGCCCAATGGGTTGCTGGCCCCCAAATTGTTCAGGATAATTACCCGGTCGTTTCCAGAGCCACTGTACTTGGTTTCACCATTCATGTTTACATCCTCATGATAGTAGCCCGATACGATGTTCAATGGCGTTCCGGTGCCTACTCTTTTGAGTATCTCGTTCCGGTCATTCCTGGACCCATTGTACAAAATATTCCAGTTGTTGTTCGGGTCTTTCTGGTTGACATTCCCGGCCCAGAGTCCATATACACCCGCTTCGAGTAATTTACGCGCACTGGTTGGCGTGGTTCCGTAGGTGATCAATGCCGGATCCGAGAAGTCAATGAATGGAGACCCGCCCACATAATTCACCTTGGCCTTGGTCAAGGTTCCCAAGTGGTTTCGGTGGCGTACCATTAGGAAGTATTCTCCTTCATAGGTATCCGGGAACTGGACATCGGAAGTTCCATTCATATCCACGATATCGCCATCCCGTTGAAGCAATGCTGAGCGTGTTGCCACCACGGTAACGGTATCAGCCGCCCGCAGTTCCACCCAAACCCAGTCTACAATTGCGTTGTTCGCCGGATCATTTCCGGTTGCATCTCTTACTGCGGCGGTCGTAGTTTCCACCACGAAATCGTTCACTTTTACAAAATCGGGCATGGTGTCATAAGGGGTGCTGAGTGGGAACAAAGGCCCAATGGTAATTTGCCGCAAGGCATCGGACATCTTATTGGTACCCGTATCATAAGGCCCCTGGAGGTACACCCTCGCGGTCACTTCGATCGGCTTGAAGAAGATGAACAGCCCCAGGCAGATATTGTCTGGCTCGTGGGTCAATTTTGACTCCAGGGTAGCCCGTTCTGCATTGCTCATGTTGATGGGCAATTTCAACGTACCACTCACATCGAATTTGTTGCCTTCGATGTTGATGTCTTCCGTCCAGCAAGCCATGGTGGTAATCGCAGCTGCCCCCAGGTTGTTTTCCGGAAAAATGGAAGGCCAGCTGGCGCCCATACTGCTGTCCATCTCCATGAATATTTTGATCTGACTGGAGAACTCGTTGGCTAAAACACCTGCTCCGCCCACCGTAAAGACGCCATAGCCATCGTCGTCCGAATCATGGTTCAGGAAGACCATGCCTTTGCCCCCGGCTATACCCGAACCGTAGAACTTGTTCTTGGTAAAGATTCCGTCTATATCCGTTTGCATTACGGTCGCACTGGAAGTATTCAACTCCTTGGTATTGACCGTAATATGGCGGAAAGTGGTGGACATCGAAGCGGGTGTAAAGGTGTTATTGTTCACCGTTACCGATTTGTAGTTTTCCAGACTGATGCCCCAGTTGTGGTTGATGAACGTGTTGTTCTCAATCAGGGTAGACATGGCGGCGGCATCAATATTGTCTTTTACCCGCAAGCTGGAAGTGTAGGTGTTGCCTGCCGCTCCATCAAAAGTATTCCAGGTAATATTCAGGGCACCTCCTCCATTATTGGGTGCGGCAAAATTGACCCCACCACCATTGATGAAGTTGTTGGTGATGTTGACATTGTTGGCGGTATTGGTAAATCGCACCTCAATATCCTGGCTGATGGTCTGCAGGGTATTGGCAGTAAAGGTACCCGTACCTTCATCTACGGCTACCCCTGAACGGAACCCGGCATCATCTGAGGTCCCCGGCAACAGGTCTGCGCCAACATTGTAAGCAATTGTGTTGCCCTGAACCAATAAATTCACCGGATTGGAACTGTTGACACGGTGGCCGCCAGCCATTGGATCGCCATAATTGATGTTGATGGCATTGCGCAGGCCAAAAGCAACATAGGCTACTGTACTTCGGTATGGATTGATGGTGTTGTTCAGGATCGTCAGATTGCTCACTCCATCGGTTGCATCACTGGCCACAATGGCACTGCCCAGATTGGAGAGATCCGGTTTGAACTCAAAGTTCTCGATCGTGACCCCTGGGTAGGTGACATTGAACAAGGCCAATGGTGCCATCGGATCCGGTATGCCCGTGAAATTGATGATTGGTTTGGTGGCCGGCGAACCCGTCGTTCCCAAAATGGTCAGGTCCTTGTCTACCAAAACCTGTTCATCACTGTAGGTGCCCACATCCACCCGGATGGTATTGCCGTTGGCTGCTGCATTGATGGCGGTGTTGATGTGCCGGTATGGACGATTCACGGTACCACGGGTGCCGGGGCCATCGAGGCCAACTGCGGTGGTAATGAGGTCGCCGGCGGTGAAACCGTCGTTTACATAGAAGTCGGTCAGGTCCACGCAGGTAAGGGGTGCTGGTTGGAAGCCAGGGGTTGGGACACTGTTGTCCATCCCTGCGTTCAGGTATGGGGCGTAAATCACGCCGCCTATAATAAAGGCATCAAATACATTTGGATTGGCTGTTCCATACCAGTTACAAGTGGCATTCACCGCAGGTGTTGCCAACAGATCATGGATGGAATAAGTCGTGTTCCCCGATATATCATTGTTGTTTATTCCACCGATGGTGCCCGCATTGGCTGCGATACGGATGCCTTCAGCGGTATTGTTGGTGATGAAGTTCTCTGTGACTGAACTCAGGTTGCCACCATTGATGGCCCGCAGGCCCGTTCCATTTGCAGTGATACGGTTGCGGTAAACCGTGGCCGTGCCACCATCCACCTCCACGCCAATGAGGTTTCCAGTGATGGAATTGGCCGCGTCGTTGTTTTGTATGGTACCAAAGGCTTGTTCACCCACCACAGCAATGCCTGCTGTGGCACCGTTTTTCACTTCGCTGTCCAGGTCAACCACACCCGTAGCCGTGAATGGTGAAGAAGCGGCTGGCGCTTTGATCTGAACGCCCGTAGCTGCGCCATCCACCACCACATCGCTGATGTTGAGTGTGGTATTTCCATTTACGATGTTGGGTTCAAAGAAGGGAGCAACTGCCAGCACTTCTGTACGCGCCCGGATACCGATGGTACCACCTGTTACGCTGGTCCCTGTTACATTGACCGTGGTATTGTTGCCCGCGCCGTAGAATGGATCAAGGTTATCGAGGTTGATACCAATTACGGAGTTGGCCACGGTTCCACCCGTTACTGCCACGGTATTGGTCGTTGGCAAATTCCAAAGGTTTATGCCGCGGCCAAATTGGCCTCCAGTGCTACCAACGGTGTTATTGGAAACAGCCACGGTAGAACCTACATCCACCGACCAGACGTTGATGCCCCAGGTGAAATCAGAGGTGCCGGTTACGCCCGTTCGGGCGTTCACGGTATTGTTGTTGATCGTCAGTGTACCCGCTGGCGCGTAGAAAAGATTGGCGTGGATACCAAAGGCATCCTGACCTACCGTAACTTGATTGTTTGACCAGTCCATGGACCCGTTTAAATCGAAATTTTGCAGGTGCAAGCCGATGGCACTGCCGGGGACTTCAAAGGTGTTGTTCGTAACGTCCACGTACGCATTGGTCAGCAGGAGTACACCTTGCTCTTTGAAACTACGAATCACGTTTTCGGTGATGGTGTTCCCGATCAATGTACCCACGCCAGAGAGTGATATCGCCCGTTGGCCAAAGTTTTGGAGAATGTTGTGTTGAACGTTGAGGTTGTTGATTGAAAAGACAACATTGCCATCGCTAACATTTGTCAATGCACGGCGACCGTCCACTTCCACACCATTGATTAGGGTCCCACTAACCCCGGCGATGCCTGGGTTGTTTCCGTCAATTACGAAACCGTTGATGGTAACTCCGGAGGCCAAGACCCTGATTTGGTCGTTCGCGCCTGGGTTTCCACCCGTAGGATTGTTGGTTGCAGGAGTGAGGATTGCTTCCACCAAAGGATCTGCTTTGGGGTTGGCCGGCCCACCTGTAAAGGCGGCAAAACGCGCGTCTGCATCCATGCTGGCCTGCGGACCACGTATTGTGAGTGATTTATTCACCACAATGTTTTCCGTGTAAATTCCGGCACAAACCTCAAGGGTTTCTCCATTAACCGTAGTGGCCGCATCAATCGCCGCCTGAATGGTGGGATAATACGTGTCGGGAGCATCGGAAGTGTTCGTGACTGGCAGGTATTTCACCACCGCCGAAGCCGTGGTCGTAGAACCGTTCACATCTGTGACGGTGATCCCATAAGTTCCCGCTGTCAGGCCCATGATCGTGTAAACGCTCGTTACGTTGGTGGCAGAGCCGCCCGTCCACGCAATGTTGTAGGGGGCCGTGCCGCCGTTAAAGGTCACCGCGATTGAGCCAGAATTGGCGGCTTCACCACAAATGATGTGCTCTGGCACTGCCGAAACCACTACCACCGGCGTGCCGTTGCAAGAGACGGATTGGAAGCCGTCCGTCGGAACATCGCTGTCCGTTCCGCTGCTCAGCCAGGGGTCGTAGTCCACGTTGCCGTTCACTTCCCCGGCAACAATACCGGAAGCCGCCGAGCCGTACCAGTTGCAGGTAGCATCCACCTGCGGGGCGGCCAACAGGTCGTTGATCGCAAAGCCCGTGTTGCCAGACAAGTCGTTGTAGTTAATCAAACCGACCGTGCCAGTGTTGGCCTCTATACGAATGCCTTCAGACGTGTTATTGGTGATATAATTCTCCGTTACGGAAGAAAGGTTACCGCTGTTTTTGGTGCGTATGCCTGTTCCATTTGCGTTGATTTTATTGCGGAAAACCGTGGCTGTACCGCCATCCACGTCCACGCCAATCAAGGCGTCTGCGATGCCGGTCGTGTTGTTGTGGATATTGGCACTGGCATCTGTGCCGCTTACCTTGATCCCGGTGGCCGATGCGCCGCCGTTGATGGTCGTGTTTTTAATTTCTACTGCAACGGTTGCCGTTTCATTGTCCTCTACCCATACGCCATTTTGGGTGCTGTTCTGGATGCTTACTCCATCTACCACATAACTGCTGTTCGCGCCCGCGCCGAATTGCGGATCGTTGTTGGTAGCATAAATACCGTGCACGTTGTCGGTTAATGTGCCCCCGGATACCGTGATGGTAGACGTGGTTGGGCAGTTCCACAAGAGAATGCCATACGTTTTTCCAGTTACATTGTTGTTGGTGACGGTGGCCCCTACCGCCGTTTGAATCGAAGCCAACTCGATACCGAAATCAGTACCCGAGTTATTGATCGGTTCAGCAGAAATGGTGTTGTTACTGATCGTTGCGTTGCTGGCGTTCTGGTAATTGAGGTTGTGGAAAATGCCCCGATGGTAACTGCTGATCGTGTTATTGGACACCACCGTGGCAGCGCCCGGCGAGGGCAAATTGTAATTATCATCCTGCCAGCCTACGTTTACCCGGCTTATACAGTTGTAGGTAGCACTGCCATACTGGTTTTCTTCAAAAGCAATGGCACGACCGCGCCCACCGGCATAAAGATTGCCAGAAGGGAGGTTGTCTATCTTGTTGTAACTCACGTCATTGCCCGTTACTGCCGGGCGAGCAGCCGTGTTATCCACAAGAACACCATACCGTTCCAGGTTCTTGATAATATTGTTCTGGACAATCATCGTGACGTCATAAGCCCCTGGGTTCGTATCAAAAGAGCCAATACTGTTGATGATGCCTGCTCCTGTATGCACATCAATGCCATTCAGCAACCTGCCAGACCCAAGGCCCAAGTTGCTGCCGTCTATGGTCAAACCTTTGATAGTCACGTCAATATGGCCAGATAAGGTACCAAGGCGGAAAATGGTGCCTGATGTGGAGGGTGTTGATTCAAGTGCAATCGCAGCCGGTTTAACAATGGCTTCTGCTGAACGTGATCCACATCCGGCATTCGCTGCATTCGGGCCAAGAATCGTGAGCGATTTGTCTACAATTACATTTTCAATATAGGTGCCGGCTTTTACATTTTCGATAAAACCACTGGTGGCCGCATTTACCCCGCGCTGGATAGAGCCGCTCAAAGGTGTTACGAAGTCTTGCCCTGCTTTTACCAGCACAAACCCTAATGCGCCGTTGTCAATCTTGTGGACGATCTTGTCTTCGATGACGAAGTTCTCGGCGAGGGTCGCGGTGGCACCGGTTTCTGTATCGAATAGAACCTCCGTAGCATCTATGTTGGTGTTCGGCACATCCACGCTATTGCTCACTTGATCAATGTAAACGGCCTGTCCAATAAAGGATGCAGGGATGACGCCGCTAAACGATGCCGAGGCATCTTTTCCTTCAATTTTCAAACCCGTAGTTGCACCATTGATGATGGTATTTCCTTGAATTTGAAGGCTCACTGTGGCGTTGTTACCATTGGTGCTGTTGTCTTTCACATAAATGCCCGTGGTACCGCCCACAATGTTGACAGCATTCAGGACGTAAGCACTGGGGAGTGCATCCGAAGCATAGCCATCGTAGTTATTGGCAAATACACCTGTTTCGCAAGTGGTCAAGGTGCCACCGGATACGGTGACTGGAGCATTGGTTTGATTGTTCCAAAGTTCAACCCCCCATTTTGCTCCGGTTACGGTGTTGTTGCTAACGACGGTAGTTACCGTGCCATTCAAGGACGAAATGAATATACCCTCATTGGTGGTCGCCAATGGAACCGTGGTCAGGGTGTTCGTGGAAATGGTCCAGGGAGATGCCGAATTGTATTGCAAATTGTTCCAGATCCCGAGGATGCTCGACTGTATTTGGTTGTTATTGATCGTCGCTGCCGCACCCGGGTTGGCCAGATAGGTATTCCCTGTTTGCACTCCGATCCGCACCCGCGTCATGCAGTTGTTGTCAATTTTTGCATAGAAATTACTGTACTGGGATACCCCGGTACCATAATCTGTACCCGGGATATTGTCGAATTTGTTGAAGGTAATTTCGTTGTCACCGGATGGTGTTGGAGTAGTGTAAAATTGATCCACACCCCCTTCATTGACATTTTTAATGAAGTTATTGGTCACCGTCAGGTTGTCAACCACTTGATAAACCTGTATGGCCACTACTGCGTCAATGTTCGCACCATTGGCATTTTTGGCACTGGTCAAAGCGGGGTTATCCCCATCGAATGTAAGCCCTGCAATGGTCACATTGTCCGCCTGAATGTCCATAATAGCGGAGGGGGTTGGGCTATTATACTCCGGGCCGGAAATAGCCGGAATGAGGATAGCTTGTGCGTTTAGCAGACCATCGCATGGGTTGTCCGATGCGTTTGGACCGTTGATAATCAACTCTTTGTTGACGATAATATTTTCAACATAGGTACCTGCACAAACCTGAAGGGTCTCCCCATTTCCCGTAGTGGCCGCATCAATGGCTGCCTGAATGGTAGGGTGGTCAGTATTTTGAGTCATGTTGTGTACCGGCAGATACTGAATAGTGACCGAAGTTGAGGTGGTACATCCGTTACCATCTGACACCGTCACGGTGTAGGTTCCAGCAGGGAGACCCATCCGGTCTTCGACGTTGTTGGTGCCTGCAATATCCTGCCAGTCATAGTTGTAGGCGGGCAATCCTCCCCCGGCAGCGGTGATATTGATCGAGCCGGTGTTTACCTCTCCGCAGAAAATGTTTACATGCGTTTCGCTCAGGCTCAGAGTAGCCGGCGCCGAAGCAGAAGCGGGTGTAATATTTCTTTTTGCATTGGCGCCTGCCAGCTCCTGGTAAAAGTTGCCATTGTGGGCATTGGTCCAGACATCATTGGAAACTAGCTCGAAGTCCGCTGCTCCACAACGGTAGCGGAGGGTCAATACGTCCACCTCTACACCTGCTGTCCATGTTACAAACTGCTCCGCCCTTTCGAAGAAAACAGCAAAGTAATCGTAAGCGATACCAGCGTCCATAACCCCTAATTGCGTTGTCTGTATGCGATAACCGTAAGGTGAAGAGATCGTGTCCAAATTGGTAAACAGGACGTTGAAGGAAGACTTCACGCGAATGGTAAAAATACCACTGGTATAGTTGGAATTTACCACATTGATCGTTGGCTTGATCTTCACTTTCAATTTGTTATACCCAGCAGGTGTAGGTGAGACAAAGTTATAAAGGCCAATATCAATGATTGGCTCATCTACGGTAATGGTCAGGGTAGCGCTGTTGGAACATCCCATATTGTCTGTTACCGTGTAACTGATGATGGCAGTCCCCATCGCCATTCCAGTGACCAGGCCGCCTAACGAAATGGTTGCAACGTTTGCATCGCTGGTTCCCCAGACGCCCATGGGCGTAACGTTGGCTAATTGGGAAGTTCCGCCGATGAACAGGTAATTGGAGCCGGTGATGGGGGCAACGGTTGGGAGGGGATTATTGGTCACTATTACTTCGTCAAAGGCACTGCAAGTGCCGTTCGTGACCGTCCAGCGGACCGTCGCGCTTGTACCAGCAACTACGCCCGTCACGGTGGTCGTCGGTGAGCTTGGGGCCGTGATTGTCGCCGTACCGTTTACCAGCGTCCAAACTCCCGTGCCCGGCGATGGAACGCTCTGCGTCATCGTGAACGTGCTCGTGTTGCACTGCACCTGGTCTGGCTGGTTTGAAACAACTGGCTGGATATCATTCGTAACAGTAACTTCGTCAAAGGCACTGCAAGTCCCGTTCGTGACCGTCCAGCGGACAGTAGCATTGGTCCCAGCCACTACGCCTGTTATGGTCGTCGTCGGTGAACTTGGATTCGTGATCGTCGCTATACCATTCTCTAAAGTCCATACTCCAGTACCTACACTTGGAGTGCTTTGAGTCATTGTGAATGTGCTCGTGTTGCACAAGGTCTGGTTGGACTGATCAGAAACTATCGGCTGCTCGTCACTCGTTACCGTGACATCATCAAAGGCACTACAAGTTCCGTTTGTGACCGTCCAGCGGACAGTAGGATTGGTTCCAGCCACTACGCCTGTTATGGTCGTCGTCGGTGAACTTGGATTCGTGATCGTCGCTATACCATTCTCTAAAGTCCATACTCCTGTACCTACACTTGGAGCGCTTTGAGTCATTGTGAATGTGCTCGTGTTGCACAAGGTCTGGTTGGACTGATCAGAAACTATCGGCTGCTCGTCACTCGTTACCGTGACATCATCAAAGGCACTACAAGTTCCGTTTGTGACCGTCCAGCGGACAGTAGGATTGGTTCCAGCCACTACGCCTGTTATGGTCGTCGTCGGTGAACTTGGATTCGTGATCGTCGCTATACCATTCTCTAAAGTCCATACTCCTGTACCTACACTTGGAGTGCTTTGAGTCATTGTGAATGTGCTCGTGTTGCACAAGGTCTGGTTGGACTGATCAGAAACTATCGGCTGCTCGTCACTCGTTACCGTGACATCATCAAAGGCACTGCAAGTTCCGTTCGTGACCGTCCAGCGGACCGTCGCGCTTGTACCAGCAACTACGCCCGTCACGGTGGTCGTCGGCGAGCTTGGGGCCGTGATTGTTGCCGTACCGTTTACCAGCGTCCAAACTCCCGTGCCCGGCGATGGAACGCTCTGCGTCATCGTGAATGTGCTCGTGTTGCACTGCGTCTGGTTCGGCTGGTTGGAGACTACTGGCAGCTCATAATAGCTGACCGTTACTGTGCTGGAACTGCTGCATGACCCGTTGACGATGGTCCACGTCAACTCGTACGTCCCATACATATCTGCCGTGGCAGTCGTGGCCGGATCATTTGCATCAGCAAAAGTGATGCTCCCAATACCACTTGTCTGACTCCAGTTGCCTCCACCAATAGAAGGCGTGTTGGCCGCCAAGTTTGTTGCCAGAGAAGCGCAAACAACCTCTTGGTCAGGCCCTGCATTCGCAGTGGTAACCTGCTCGTAATAACTGATCGAAACGGTGTTGGAACTGCTGCATGTCCCGTTTACAACCGTCCAAGTCAATTCATACGTCCCGTACATATCTGCCATGGCGGTCGTGGTCGGATCGTTCACATTGCCAAATGTGATGCTCCCAATACCGCCTGTTTGGCTCCAGGTCCCTACCCCCACCGAAGGAGTGTTGCCCGCCGTGTTCACAACGAGCGAGGCACACACGCCTTGGTCAGGCCCTGCATTCGCAGTGGTAACCTGCTCGTAATAACTGATCGAAACGGTGTTGGAACTGCTGCATGTCCCGTTGACAACCGTCCAAGTCAACTCGTACGTCCCGTACATATCTGCCATGGCGGTCGTGGTCGGATCGTTCACATTGCCAAATGTGATGCTCCCAATACCGCCTGTTTGGCTCCAGGTCCCTACTCCCACCGAAGGAGTGTTGCCCGCCGTGTTCGCAACGAGCGAAGCACACACGTCTTGGTCAGGCCCCGCGTTTGCAGTGGCAACCTGCTCGTAATAACTGATCGAAACGGTGCTGGAACTGCTGCAGGTTCCGTTCACGATCGTCCATGTCAATTCATAGGTGCCATAGGCATCTGCAGTGGCCGTTGTCGTCGGGTCATTCACATCTCCAAAGGAGATCACCCCGCCACCGCCTGTCTGGCTCCAAGTCCCTGTACCCACCGAAGGAGTGTTGCCCGCAGTATTGACCACCAACGAAGCGCAAATCTCTTGGTCTGGGCCAGCATTCGATGCCGTTACCTGCTCGTAAAAGTTGACAACAATATCCTCATCATCCACACAGGCACCATTGGTCTCTGTCCATTTAAAGGTATAGGTGCCATATGCGTCAACTGTTACAATTGCATTGGCCGTAATGGCATTTGGAGTAAAAACTGCCATTCCAGGACCAGCCGTTTTCGTCCATTCACCTTCACCGACTGAAAGGGTTGCATTCAGTTGAAAGTTGAGGTCACATTCATTCCCGCCACTTCCCGCATCTGCAACGGGCTGCTCATTAAATGATACATCTACAGAAGCATTATCTGAACAGCTTCCGTTAGTTTCTGTCCAGGTAAAAGTGTAATAATCGTATGCATCAACTGTAACCGTAGCATCCGGGTCATTTGCATTGGGATTAAACATAGCATTCCCGGAACCAGCGGTTAGAGTCCAAACCCCGATGCCTATGGAGGGTGTTGCATCTAATTGGAAGTCAAAATCACATTCATCACCACCACTGCCTGCATTTGCATTTGGAGTTACGTTGACGGTGATGGTAAAAGGCGTTGAACTACTTACACAACCGGTAGTGCTGTTCCGTACGGTCAATGTTCCATTGTAGACCGCCGCAGGAGCAGACCCAGGCACGACCAAAACTATGGGCGTAGCGGGCAACGCAGCATTTGTAACATCTGAAAACAAAACCGCTTCTGCCGCTGCATCGTAGTCAATGCTATATTGATCTGGACTATTTGTAGTAGCAGAATAAGGCAAATTAGCACTTGTTTCCATCTCACAAACACTAGGGTTTGCGCCAAGCGTTATGGTAGGGTCATCATAAACGGTTCCACTACAAGATACATTTATGTCATTCCCCACCGAAAAACCTCCGCCTGAAACATTGACATTTTCACTATTGTAATTGCCTGGGGTGGCATTGGCCTTTAATCTTACCCACACCGTTCCACTCACAGAACCTCCGCTTGCCGTCAAGGTTACACTTCCAGAGAAGCCTGAAATAGCAGAGGTAGTTGAGACTTCATAGTTCGTCGTTCCCGCAATGGTTATGGTGGCGGAGGCTGTAGAAAGTCCATCCCCGTTTACTGTGAAGGATTGAGCGGTGCCCGCAGTATTAACACAAGCAGAAAAACCTGATAAGGAGGTGGACGTGGTGCCTAAAATTCCACCTTTAAAGATGAAGTTATTGATGCTGTAGGTCCCGGCAGGAGCACTTGCATCCCATCCATAGTTTCGGAAGGATGTTGCTGTCGTAATATTTTGATAATCGCCTCCTGTTAAATCAATGGTTGCACCAGAAGCGGCTGGTGACCCAATCGCCGAAGTAAAATTATCACCATTTGCGTCCGTTCGAAATTCAAAAGATGTCGGTCCTGTACCACTTGCTTGTGCAGCATAAACTAAATTGTCAAAATTAATATGGTAACCTGCTTGCGGAGTTATGGTAAAATTAAAATAGGCATTTAGGTCAATGTCTGGAGTATTCCAACTATTTGCATTGTATCTGTCATTTGCATTGGTTCCCGAAATTCCTGTTCCCCTCCCAACGCCCGAAACAGTAATATGAGCATTCTTCACATCTCCGGTCACATATGGATTATCCACGTTTGGGTTAGTTCCGGTAATAGGATTTTCCCAAATGGATGTAGACTGTCCCCAAACACTCCCCCCCGCCAAGAGCACCATTCCTAAAACCATACCCAATGAAAGGGTCATTTTCCGGGAGCCAGTCACGTTTGTTTTCCTGCTTATGAAAGCATTTCTTTGAGTGGAAGCCGAGGCAGTGTTCGAGACCCTGCAATCCTGACCAAAAACGAAGTGTAAAATGTTTTTCATAGACAGTTGTGGCTTAAGCATTAAAAAATTTGGTTGAGATTTATTTGTTCCGTTGGAGGAGTTTGTTGTTGTAGCGTTCTGTCTCATAGGGTTGAACATTTTGGGGTAAAAGAATAAGCGGGTGAAATCAAAGTATCCATAAACGACCTAAGCCCTCGTCGAGATCGTCGTCGAAGGCTTGAAAAACTGGGCGTTGAAAGCGAAGGGAAAATGGATCCTGTAAGGGCTGACAGGAGGGGAGGTGCCGGGAGCGCATCCTTGTATATAAGGTGTACCCCACGCGGCATCTTGCTAAGCAGCAGTTGAATGGCTGCGACCAGCCAAAAAACGACGTTGTTTTTGGGCGCTCGGGGAAGATCAAATAAATGGCAAACCGGGTGGTTTTTCGTAGAGAAACTTTTCATAAAATCTTGATTATTATGTTCTTATGTAAGAAAACGCAAGACGCACAAATGCTCCAATGGAAACATTTGTGCAGGAATGTGTTCTTTTTACAAAAAAGCGAAGGGATTATGGCTTAGAATAAAATGCACCGCTTAGCATAAACGTGCTAACGCAGAGAAATCAAGCCTTGCCATGTGCAGAAAACCGAGGCATCATTGGGGGCGTAATCCTCTATGACCTGCCAGATTTGATTACTCAAATCGAACAGCGGACGGGACATCGTATTAAAAGGAAACTCGCCTGTTTCTCAAAAACTTTTTTCAATTGGAGCGGGTCAAGCGCCTACCAGGCGACCCAAGATTTTGAGGATACAGGCGTACTAAATCGGTGAGCGGATGAAATCAATATCAAATATGGCTAAAGGTACATCTGGGTACCTCCCCAAGGCTTGCCAATGTAAATTCGGAGTATTACAATGCAAATTCGGCCCAATAAGTAAAAATTTGGTAATAGCGTGTTACTTTTATCTCTAAATCAGCCACAAAAAATTACAAGCCCAGCCTTTCGCTGGATGATATTTCCGAAAAGACAGCCATCAAAGGGTGTTTTCGGAATTCGCCCCAACGTTTTAGACCCACTCACGATTTATTTCATTGGGTTTTGTGGCCTACTCTCTTCAGGAATACCTGTGGGGGAGTTTAATGTTGCCTTGGCTTTTGAGCGCAACATCTATGCAGATAATCGGACGAGGCGGGCAGGAATCTCAAACACGCTATTCAAATTACGCTATTCAGAACTGTGTACGAAACCTAAACAATCGAAAAATGCGTACCCCTAAATGGAATTCGATCATTGTGGAAGCTGATATCTCCGATAGCAACCAGCTAAAAACCATGCTTCAGAAACATTGTCCCAATGTAAAGGTGATCGCCGAAGTGACGGAAACATCCGAAGCCATCACCTGCATCAATAATATGGAAGCAAATCTCCTGTTTTGCAATGTCTCGCTACGAGACGGCATTGCATTTGACATGCTCGACGAGTTGGGCGGCTTTTATGGGCCTCTTGTCTTTTTGTCGAAGGATGTTAAATCAGCGTTGCACAGCTTACGGTACAATGCCTTTGATTACTTCCTGAAACCTGTTACCGCATCTATGTTGTTGGACTTGATGAAACGACTAAGAAACTGGGAAACCAAACTAGATCGTCGAATCGAATTTTTGAATGGGCCCAGGTTCAGTAATAAATTTAATACCACCTTGTTAAAGGCGTCGGGAGTGCAGCATGTGGTACACATACCCGACATTATCCACATAGAAGGGGATGGAAATTACTCCACGGTACATCTTGCCTCGGACGACCAAATTCTGGTTTCAAAACCATTGAAATATTTTGAAGACATCCTGCCTATCAGATTCTTTTTTCGGGTGCATCAATCGCATATCGTCAACATAGCAACTGTGAAAAGCGTGCAAAATGGAGAGGAGCATTTTGTGACCTTGCACAATGGCAGCACGGTGCCCTTGTCTCGCAGGAAAAAGGACCAGTTTCTGGATTGGTTGATACAGTAATATTAACATGAACCACCTCAATTGCTCAAGGTGGTTCATGCCAATTTTCACTGTGCGAGGGGTCTTACGACCCCGCACTTTTACTTCGCCTGTATCATCTTCTTCGTAGCACTGTCCGTAGAAGTCTCCAACTTGTAGTACAGCATGCCCGTGGTGTTGATCAACGCACGATCCAAGGAG
>Ga0163153_10003716_pt1 | contig 20048 bp, 18 predicted proteins | sample OliLakLV19MP6IB1_FD_148629 | JGI IMG/M metagenome (GOLD analysis project Ga0163153, IMG submission 148629) | Freshwater microbial mat bacterial communities from Lake Vanda, McMurdo Dry Valleys, Antarctica - Oligotrophic Lake LV.19.MP6.IB-1 | ecosystem: Environmental > Aquatic > Freshwater >...
ACACGCGGGTGTACAATTCTTGACTACTGCTCATGAGACGGCTCCTTCGGTTTGGTGTGGTAACCACCGATTGTGTCAGTTTCATGAGCATTTTGCAAAGTGTTAGCTACTCAGCTGTCCATCCTTATTATTTGGATGCGCCCCTAGGCTTTGGCTGCAGCTGTTGCTAAGCTACCTGCAACCCAGCAAATAACGTGTTTGGGGTAGAGCCTTCCGCCCATCTCTGCCACACGCCAAAGAAAAACCGCAGCCCGAGGCGCTGTGGTTTTTCTTTGGCGCGACGATCCGCGGCTATGAGTAGCCTGACCGCCTCTACCTGTGGCTCAGCCCCAGCGTTTCGCAAGTCATGCGACATTGATCCGGCGATTGCTTCGCCTTAACCTGCCACCGCTACGCTCTGTCGGATTGCCCGCCACACATCCGCTCCAGGTTCCAGGTGGTAATTGACTTTGAAAGCACTTGCATTATGGAATCAAAGTAATTCCCAGTTCGCCAGTCGACGCTCCAACCGCCAATTAACAAACCGAAGGGGGACCACGACCAAGCCTGTCGCGCCTGCGACATGGGCATCGTTCCACTATCTGGAGGAGACAATGAAATTGCGTTCTTCACTCGTTGGCCTGGTGATCGGAGTCCTACTCCTGACCGCCTGTCAGCCCGCCGCCACGCCGACCAGCGCGCCGGTGCCCACCCAGGCGCCGGCTACGACCGTCCCCGCCACAGAGGTCCCGCAAGAACACGTCGACCTGGTCATTTGGAACACTTGGGCCGACTATCACGTGACTGCTTTCCAGGCCATTCTGGACAATTTTAACGCTAGCCACCCGAATATCACGGTTGTGCAGCAGGCCCAACCGTATACCGACTACGAGGCCAAGCAGATGCAGGCCGTCAGCCAGGGCGTCGGCCCGGACCTGGTCGTCAGCTTCCCGACCGTGGCCGCCAGCTTCATCGGCGCCGACCTGCTCACCGATCTGAGCCCCTACATTGACGACCCCGTCAACGGCATTCCCGGCTTCAAAGAGAGCCTCGGCGCCGGCGTGTACGAAGAAGTGACCCAGTGGGGCGGCGACGTTTACCTGATCCCCATGCTGGTCGGCGGTGAGGTCTTCTACTACAACAAGACCCTGTTCGACCAGGTGGGCCTGGCCGTGCCCACCACCTGGGCCGAACTGGAGGCCGCCGCCCGCGCCATCACCGCGGTCACTGACAAGCCGGCTTTTGGCTTCGACAGCGAAATCGACGGCTTCCAGGTGCTGATCCAGCAGAATGGCTCGGGCTACATCAACCCCGACACGCTCACGGTCGAATACAACAACGAAACCGCCGTGCAGCAGCTTGATTGGTTCTGCGGCCTTGTCCAAGAAGGCGTCTTCCGCCTGGTGGGCGAAGACGTGTACTTCTCGAACCCGTTTGGCTCGCAGGCCGTCGCCTCGTACATGGGCTCGGCCGCCGGCTACGGCTTTGTAGAAGCCGCCGTGAACGGCCAGTTCGAGTTCGATGTCGCCCCGGTCCCGCAGGGCGGCCAGAAGGAATACATCTCTTCCTGGGGCAGCAGCTGGATGGTGTTCAAGACCACTGAAGCCAAGCAGCGCGCCGCCTACGAGTTCATCAAGTACATGAACACCCCCGCAGTCCTCGCGGGTTGGGCGGCGGCCTTCGGGGGCGTGCCGGCCTACCAGCCGGCCATCGAACAGCCGGCCTTCCAGGACTACATGGCCACCAACGCGGCCATCCGGGCCCAGACCGAGCAAATTGACCGCGTGGGCTACCTGTCAGCCATCAACGGCTCGGCCGCCATCCGCACGATCATCGGTCGCGCCGTGACCTCCACCTGCACCGGCCAGGCGACTGCGGCCGAAGCTCTGCAGCAGGCGGAAGACGAAGGCAACGCCGAACTGGCGAACAGCAACTAAGGCGGACTCTTTCGCCATCTCTGGTCCATGCGGTCTTCTGCCCGGCTCACAGCGAGGCGGAAGACCGCATGGACCCTCCTTGGGAGACTCGGCCCGCATCGAAGACCGGCGGGGAAGGACGGTCCAAAGTAATTTTCGGTTCTGCCCGCACTTCTAACACCCACCCGGGCTGGCTCCAGGAAAGACGATGCTGAAAACGAAACTCCTGGTTTTTTGCCTGGATGCCCTGTGTTCACTCGATCTTGAGTACATGCGCACGCTGCCCCATTTGGGCCGCGTCATCGCGCAGGGCTCGTATGTCCACCACGTTCAGCCGGTCTACCCCTCGCTAACCTACCCCTGCCATGTTTCGATCCTAACCGGCAACTACGTCCAGCGCCACGGCGTGCCGCACAACGCGATGGTGCGCGTCGGCGACCTGGCCGCGCCCTGGTACAACCAGCGCAGCGCCATTCAAGGCCCCACGTTGCTCGATGCCGCCAAGGCCCAGGGCTATCACACCTGCGCGCTGAGTTGGCCGGTGACGGGCGGGGCCGACTTTGATTTGAACATGCCGATGATTGTGCCGCTGCGCTATACCGGCTCGGAGCCGATCAGCTTCTTCAAGAACAACGCCACCGAAGAATTGCTGGAACGCTACTACCCACTTTATTTTCAACATCTCATTGGCCCCGACCGCAGCCTGGACGCCTACACCATGGCGCTGGCGCTGGATATTCTGCGCGACTACCACCAGCCCGATGTCATGCTGGTCAAGATGTGCGACCTCGACTCGGTGCGGCACGCCTACGGCATCGACAACGATCAGGTCAAAGAACAACTGCGCGTGCACGACCAGCAGTTCGGGCAGATTGTGGAGCAGGTGCGAGCGCACGGCGAGTACGCCAATACCAACTTTGTCATATTGGGCGATCATGGCCAAGCGGATATCACCCAGACCCTGAACGTGAACATCCTGCTCCGCCAGCATGGCTTTCTAACCGTCGGCGCGGACGGCAAACTGGCCGACTACGACGCCTATTGCCACTCGGCCGAGCTGTCGGCCTGGGTGCGCTTGAAAGATCCCGACGACGCGCACATGAGCCGTAAAGTCTACGACTTCTTGCTGGCGCTCAAGGCCGATCCCCAGTATGGCCTGGGGCATGTCCTCACTAAGGCCGAGGTCGCCGAAAAATATCACCTCAGCGGGCCGTTCGATTTCGTCCTCGAGGGCGAGCGGGCGGTCTCGTTTGGCAACACCTTCACCGGCGACGACGTTTTCGCCAGCCACCCCTATAAGCAGCACGCCTGGCTGATGGCTACGCACGGCGGGCTGCCCTCCCAGCCCGAGACCACCACCTTCATCGCCAGCGGCCCGAGCGTCAAGCCGGGCGTCGTCGTCGAGCGCGGCCAGCTCGTGGACGACGCCCCGACCATGGCGGCCATGCTGGGGTTTGAGCTCCCCGGCGTGGATGGGCGCGTGATCTCGGAAATGTTGCGCTAGGCGGCCCCATGCAAATACGACTGGATGGCCTGACCAAGACCTTTGACACCATGGTGGCGGTTAATAACTTCACCGTGCAGTTCCGCTCGGGCCAACTCACCGCGCTTTTGGGCCCGTCTGGCTGTGGCAAGAGCACCATGCTCTACATGCTGGCCGGTATCACGCCCGTGACCTCAGGCCACATTTTTTTTGACACCGATGACGTAACTCGTTTGCCGCCCGAGAAGCGCGGCGTGGGCCTGGTGTTTCAGAACTATGCCCTCTACCCGCACATGTCGGTGCTCGAAAACATCTGCTTCCCGTTGGAAATCCAGCGCGTGCCGAAGGCCGAACGCCTCAGCCGCGCGCGCGACATGGCCAAGCTGGTGCACGTCGAGGAACTGCTCACGCGCAAGCCGTCGCAGCTCTCAGGCGGCCAGCAGCAGCGCGTGGCGATTGCGCGCGCCCTGGTCAAGCGGCCCCGGCTGCTGCTGCTCGATGAGCCCCTCAGCAACCTGGATGCCCGCCTACGCCTGGAGATGCGCGAGGAAATTCGCCGCATTCAGCAGGAAACCAGCATCACCACGATCTTTGTCACGCACGACCAGGAAGAGGCGCTCAGCATCTCGGACGAAGTGCTACTGATGCAACAGGGTCTCCAGCAGCAGTTGGCCGCCCCGCAAGCGTTGTATGACAACCCGGTCAACGCCTTTGTGGCTGAGTTCTTGGGCGTGCCGCCCATCAATCGGGTGCCAGGCACGCTGCGCGCCGGCGAGTTTGTGGTCCACGACGGTACGGCAGCGGTCCAACTCCCCGGTGCGCCCACCGGCCACGACGGCACTCCCATGACGCTCGCCATCCGGGCCGAGAGCCTTTTTCTGGCCAAAGACCCGGCGCAGCAACAGCTCGAGGCCGAAATCACGCAGATTTACAGGCTCGGCAAGGACGAATTGACCCACCTGCACTTGGGGGATTGCGAAATCCGCGGGTATCTGTCGAGCGAGACCAACCTGCCGGTTGGGGCGGTCGTGCCGCTCGGCCTGCGCCGCAAAGGTGTCTTCCTGTTCGACGCGCAGACAGGCGAGCGCTACCGATGAGCGTAGCCGGCGGCCTGCCCACCCCGTCCACCGGCACCGCGCCGCGCGGCTTCGCGCTCGGGCGCTTCCTCACGCCCCTCGCCTTCCTGCTGCCGTTCCTGATCGGCCTGGTCATCTTCACCCTGTTCCCGATTGTCAACGTGTTCTTGATGTCGTTCAAAGAGAAGTATCAAATGTTGACCGGCGAGTTCACGCAGTACGGCCCGGGCAACTATGTGCTGCTCTTCAAAGACCCCTATTTCCTAAACGGCCTGAAGAACACCGCGCTCTACGTGTTCACGGTGGTGCCGGTGTCCACCGCGCTCTCGATCTTGTTCGCCTATCTGCTCAACAAGAAGCTGCGGCTCAATCCGCTCTTCCAGACGGCCTTCTTCCTGCCCCTGGTCACCTCGGTGATTGCGGTCGGCCTGGCCTGGAAGTGGATTTTCAACTTCGACTACGGCGTGTTCAACTTCCTGCTGTCACGATTTGGGGTCGAGCCGATCAATTGGTTGAACAACCCCAACTACAGCCTGTGGGCGATCATCATCTACGGTATCTGGAGCTACCTGCCGTTCACCATCATCCTGCTGCTCGCCGGCCTCCAGAACATCAACCCGCTGTACGCCACCGCCGCCGCCGTGGATGGCGCCAGCAAGGCCCGCATTTTCTTCCGCATCACCCTGCCGCTGCTAGCGCCGACCGTCGGCCTGGTGCTGATCATCAACACCATCAGCGCCTCCAAGGTCTTTGACGAGCTCTTTCCGCTGTTCAACGGCAAGCCGGGCGCGGCCTACAACCTGTACACCGTCGTCTACTACATCTACGAGGTGTTCTATGTCAAATTTCGCCTGGGGCAGGCCGGCGCGGCGGCGGTCATCCTGTTCTTGATCGTCTTAATCTTCACGCTGGTGCAGTTGTACTTGCAGCGCAATTGGCAGCACTACTAGCCGCCCGCGCGGCGGATGGACCGACGGATGCGCCGACTATCGCTTGAGTCCCTCATTGACAACCTCATCCTGCTCCTCGGGGCGGCGGTGATGATCTTTCCGTTTTACTGGATGTTCCTCTCGGCTTTCAAGACGCCGGCGGAAGTCAACACCACGCCGCCCACCTGGGTGCCGGCGACCTTCAACTTCGACAACTTCGCCTACGCCTTCAACGCCGCGCCGTTCGCCCGCTACTTCTTGAACTCGGTGATCGTCACCGCGGCGGTTGTGACCCTCAGCCTGGTCGTCACGATCATGGCCGCCTTTGCTTTCTCGCGGCTTAAATTCCCCGGCCGCGATGTGCTCTTTTCGTTCTGCATCGCCCTCATGCTGGTGCCGTTTGAGATGATCGTCATCACCAACTACGCCACCATCGTTAAGTGGCACCTGACGGATACCCTGATCGCGCTGATCATCCCCTTCACCTCCAGCATCTTCTACACCTACATCCTGCGGAACTCCTTTCTGTCCATCCCCGACACGCTCTACTACTCGGCCCGCGTGGATGGGGCCAGCAACTGGCAGTATCTGTGGCGAATCATGGTGCCCATCGCCCGGCCGGCCATTGTGACCATCGCGCTGCTGAACACCATCACCTCCTGGAACGCCTTCTTTTGGCCACTCCTGGTGGTCAACACCAAACTAAACCGCACCCTGCCGCTGGGGCTTTACAGCTTCATTACTGATGGCGGCATCCGCTACGAGCGGCTGATGGCAGGGGCGACCATCGTCGTCATTCCAGTCATTCTGCTCTTTCTGGTGGCCCGCCGGAACATCGTCAGCGGCGTGGCCCGCGGCGGCCTGAAGGGCTAACCCGCCCGCGTCCAGCCCTTTTCCAGACACCCTATATGCCAAACGACCCGATCATTCTCGACTTTATCGGCCACACCGACTTTGCGGCGGCCATTCGCGCGAACTACAACAGCCCGGGCGCGGCCAAGCTGGCCGCCTATTTCAACTACTTCCGCCGGCGTAATCCGGCCGGCACCGTGGTGCTCGACGCCGGCGACATCCTGTGCGGCGCGCCGATCATCAACCTCACGCGCGGCGAGCCGGTAGTCGATATCGTCAATCTGTTCGGTTACGACGCCCTGACACTCGGCAACCACGAGTTTGACTACGGCCGCGATATCATGCGCGTCACGCTGGCCCGCGCCCGCTTCCCGCTGTTGTGCGCCAACATCGTCGAGCGCGCTACCAACGCGCTGCTCGATTACGTCCAGCCTTACCTTTTCATTGAAAAGCAGGGGGTCAAGATCGGCGTCTTGGGCGTCACCACCGCCTATACGCCCTACATGGTCAAAGCGGCGTCCTTCGCGCCCTTCGCCGTGCTCGATCCGGTGGCGGTCTGCAATCAGTACATTCCGGAGATGAAGCAGGCCGGCGCGGACCTGATCGTGGTGCTAGGCCACCTGCCGGGCACCGTGGCGGCCGACGGCACAACCAGCGGCGAGCTCTTTCGCGTGGCAGCGGAGGTGCCTGGGATCGACATTCTCTTCGGCGGCCACAACCCGGGCGATGTGGCCGTCATGCACGGCCGCACCTGTATTTCCAAGACCGGGTTTTCCGCTCTATCTATCGGCCACATCCAGACTGCGTTTGACCGGCAGACCAGGCAGTTTGAATGCCGGCTGAATGAAATCGTGCCGGTCATGCGCGGCACGTTGCCGGTCGAGCCCAGTGCCGCCGTCGCCCAGGCGGTGCAGGTGGCCATGCAGCCGTTTCAGGCCGTGCTCGATGAGGTGCTGGGCACCGCCGTGGACGAGCTGCGGGTGGCGCGGGCCGGCGAGTTCGCGCTGGGCGACTTCTTCACCGACTGCATCAAAGAGGCCGTGGGGGCCGAGATCGGGCTGATGAACTCCACCAGTTGCTTCGGCTATATGCCCGCCGGCCCAATCACCGCCGAAATGATCATGTGGGTCATGTGCTTCAACGACCACCTGTATCGCGGCCCGATGACCGGCGCGCAGCTCTCGGCCATGCTCGAGCTGACCTACGACGAAACCCATCGCGTCCTGAACGGCGACCTGCAAGTTTCGGGGCTAATGGTTGTGGTCGACTCCGCTTTGCCGATTGGGCAGCGGGTCCTGTCCCTGACGCTGGCCGATGGCACGCCGCTGGAGCCAGAGGCCGTCTACTGGGTCGGCACCACCGCCTACATCGCCGGCGGCGGCAATGGCTACCGCGCTATCACCGAGCTTACTACCTGGGAACAGACCACGCAGATGGCCCACCCGGTTTTCATTGAGAAAATGCGCGCGCGTCGGACCCTCAGCGCTCAGACGTTTGGACGCCTGGTCGAGCGAGTGAGCGCCGCCCATCCCCCTAGTCAGTAGAGGAGCAGGCATGCAGACCAAATTTATCTTGTACGCTGGATTGAACACCATTGGCGGCGTCATCTTTGCCGTCGAGTATGGCCAAGACCGCGTCATCATGGAGATGGGCAGCGCCTATGAGCCGGCCACCGACGTCTACGACGGCGTAGTGCTGCCACGCCGGCAGGCCTGGGTGCGCGACGCCATTCGCACGCGCCGCATTCCCGCCATTCACGGCCTCTACCGGAAGGAAGACCTACAAGGCTTCCTGGGCCTGGTGCCCGCCGAAGAGAGCGATTTCAACACGGCCGTCTTCATCACGCACCTGCACCTCGATCACATGTCTGGCATCGGCATGGTTGCGCCCAGCATCCCGATTTATATGAACGAAAACGCCACCCGCATCGAGCGCGCGCTGGAGGCCACTGGCGAAGGGGTGCCGACGCTGGAGCGCGAGTATACGCACTTTGCCGAGGACCAACCGATCAAGGTCGGCGCGATTGAGGTGCTGCCGCTGGTCTCCAGCCGCCGCAGCTACTGGGACTTCGCCTTTCTCATCACCACGCCCGATGGCACCATCCATTGGACCGGCGACATCTCGCTGCACGGCGACGACGCGCAGTTAACCCTCGACCAGATGGAGTTTCTTAAGGCCAAGAAAATCGATGTGCTGATCTGCGACGCCACCGCCTTTATGGACGCCGTGCTGCTCCAAATCATCGACACCACCGACCCGGCCGCGATCATCCCCAGCCCGGCGCTGCCGGCCGGCATGCTCGATGGTGCGGACGTGAACCGTGAGTTGTTTGAGGTGCTGAAGGCTAAGCGCGGTCTGACGATCTTCAACTTCTATCCGCGCGAGATGGAAGAGGTCGAGCGCTATATCGAGTGGGCCGAAAAGGTCAACCGCCTGTGCGTCTTCGAGCCCGATTGCGCCTACATCATCTACAAATTCTTCGGCACCCGGCCCAATGTGTTCGTGCCCGACTCGGCCCGCTACCCCGCCGACCCGGCGGCCCAACCGGCCTGGTTTGGCGAGTTGCTGCAAAATTGCCGCGTCATCACCCGGGCCGAAATCTACGCCAACCCCGCCGGCTATCTTCTGCAAAACAGCTACCGCCACATCCTCGAGCTGTTCGAGCTGCCTGACACCGATGGCGCCTACCTGCACGCCGACGGCATCCCCATCGGCGCGTTCGATCCGGCCTATGCCAACTTGTTGCGCGTCGTGGGCCGCACGCAGTTCGAGTACGTCACCTTCTTCAGCAAGAATTACTTTGGGCACGGCTATCCCCAACAGATCAAGTACTTCTGTGATGAGGTGGATGCCAAAGTGCTGGTACCCTGCCACAGCTTCAACCCCGACCGGCTGCTGCCCAAGTCGGGGGTGCAATTGCTGCCGGAGATCGGCAAGGCCTATATCCTGGCGAACGGCCAACTGACCCCGGAGGCCTAGGATGCCGAGCGAGCTGCGCTTCTACGAAGGCCTGCACGGCAGCGGGGTGGTCGCCAGCATCACCTACGGCCAGAGCCGCGTCATCTTCGATTTCGGCGCGCCCTTCAACCCCATGGCCCAGCCGTTTGACGGCCAGGCCGAGCCGCGCGTCCAGGCCCGCGCGCGTGATGCCACCCGCCTCGGCCAGATCCCGGCCATCGACGGTGTGTTCAGCGCAGCCGCGCTTGGCCCTGGCAGCGCCATCCAACCTTACGAACAATCGAACCTGACCACCGGCGTGATCATCTCGCACCTGCATCTCGATCATATGTCGGGCATCGGACTGGTCCACCCAGCCATCCCGGTCTACCTCCACCGCGACGCCTGGAAGCTGCAAGGCCTGCTCGACGCGGTCGGCGAGTCGGTCGGCGACCGCGCCTATTCGCCCGTAGACCTTTACGTGCCCTTTGCGATTGGCGACATTCAGGTGACGGCCTACTTCTCTGACCACCCCTGCGCCGGCGCGGTCGGCTACCTCATCGAGCCGCCCGACGGCAAGTTCTATTACTCCGGCGATGTGCACTGACCACGAACGCACCTTGTATCACCGTCTCAGCAGCAGCCAAATGCCGGCCAAAAGCGGCAGTTCAAGGTGCATGAAGGGATAATACGGGTCGCGCGCGCCCAGCATCAAAATCAACCAGGCCCCATTCCAAATGATGGTGGTCCAACCCAGCCAGGCCGGCAGCAGGCCGGTCTGCAGGATGGCCGCGCCAAAGGCCGCCTGGGCCACGAAGGCCAGAATGACGAATATTCGGATGAGCCCGCCGGTCAGGCCAGCGGGCAGGCCGGCCGCCGTGAGCCAGGCGACTTCGCTGACGGTCAGCAGCGCCACGCCGATCACATACGCCGTCAGGCCGACATCCGAAAATAGCGGGTCGCCGGCCTGTCGCAACAAACTCCCCAATGCCGCCAGGCCCAGCGCCAGGACGAGGAAGCCGCCGATCACCATGCCGCGTTCCCATTGGTAGTAGCCGGGCCGCTCGCCCGCTGGGGCATGCAGAAATACCCGAAACGTGAACATGAAGATGCCCACCATCACCAGGGCCTGGCCCACCACCAGCAGCCCTCCAGTTAAGCCACGCGGCGTCAGCCAGGTTTGCTCAAACAAAGTGGTCATGTGGCGAACAGCGCTCCGCCGACCCAGGCCAGGCCCAGGGCCAGCAGTACCCCAAACCCGGCGTTGCCAATCTGGCCAGCGATGGGCGGCAGGTACTCGGCCACGAAGAAATCGAAGAAGAAGACGGCCATGGCCGCTAGCAGCAGGGCGCCGGCCGCGCGTGGATAGACGCCCGCCCGATAAGTCGCCAGACCGGTCAGCAGCAGGCCCAAGGTGAGTGCGATCCCCAGCCCGAACGCCAGGACGTTTTCACCGCTGGGCGCTATGAGCGCCGGGTACATGAGCGGCGGGGCAGCGATCACTACCAGCAGCACAATCCCGGCTTGCAGCAGCGCGTAACCCGCCAGCCCCAGCCAGCCGCTCGCCTGCGCCTGCCGGGTATACAGGGCGGGCAACGCCAGCAGCAGCAAGATCGAGCCGATCAGGAGCAGCCAGTTGACGGACGCGGGGAACAATTGATTGACGACGGGTTTGAACGATAGCTGGACGATGGCCGTCGCCAGCAGCACGGCTCCGGCTATCAAGGCCAGCCCACTCAATCGGTTTGCGAGGCTGGTCATGGCTTGGGGCTCTCCTCGGGCGGCAGGTTGTGCAGGTAGGTGTACAGGTCGTGCAGGTCGGCGTCGGTGGTGGCGCTGCGGCTTTTCCCAGCCGTCGATCCAGACTGACCACTCGCAGGCCGGGCAGGTGTAACAGGTGTTGGAGTGCCCGGTTGGCCAACTCCGGTTGGCCGGTTCGTCGGGAGATCGCCCCCACGACCTCGGCCAGCATGAGCGAGGGCGCGGCATATTGCCCACCGTCCAGCGCATGGTGGGTGAACCAGCACCGCCGTGGCCGAAGTCAGACCGTTGACCGCGCGCGCGAGATCGAGCAAAGCGCCGATACGAGCCGGATCACGTTCCACGCGCAGGCGGAACATGACCGCCGCCGAGCTACCGTGGGCCAATAGGAAACCAAGAACACTGAACACGTGTAGATAGATCAGCCAGGTGTACATGTGGTCATCCCCGGATCAGCGTGCGCCGTATGCCGCCCAGGTTGAACGGCAATTGCGCCCAGGTGTCGCCGTGGTTGGTGGAGTGCCACACGTCGCCATTGCTCAGGCCGGCGTACAGGTGCCCGGGCGCGGCTGGGTCCGTCAGCAGGGCGTAAGCCATGTAGCGCAGCGGCTGGGGCAGTCCGCCGCCGAGCTTCTCCCACGGCGCGCCGCCGGCCGAGCGAAAGATGTAGGCATTGGCCGCGCCGTCCACATGGGCTGCGGGCACCGGCGGCCAGCCGGCGGACGACGGCGACAGCGAGGCGTACCAGATTTCCGGCTGGGCGGGGTCGGCGGCGACGGCCCAGCCATAGTGCCGGTCCAGCCCGTCGCGCGGCTGGCGCCAGGTGCGCCCCCCATCGCGGCTGTGCGCGGTCCCCGCTCCCGTGCCGCCGCCCTCGTAGACCCAATCGCCGTCGCGGGCGTGAAACGTCAGGCTGTGGCAGTCGCGCAGGGCGCCGGGCCGGTGGCCTTGCCACGTCTGGCCGCCATCGGCGCTGCGCACCACTGCGCCCAACTCGATGCCCACGACGATGACCTTGGGGTCGCTGGGCGACAGCGCGATGGCCTGCACGTAAGCTGAGAAGGGTGGCTCGGCCGGGGAGAACCACCAGAACGAGCGCATGCGGCGGAAGCCAGTCAACTCAACCCAGGTCGCTCCGCCGTCCCGGGTGACGAAGACCAGTGCCGGCCTGGTGCCGGCGTATACCACGTCCGGCTCGCTCGGGCTCGCTGCGATGGCCTTGACCACCTGCCCGGCCAGGCCAGCCGGCCGCCAGCTTACGCCGCCGTCGTCTGATCGCAAGACGCCGCGGCCCTGAGTGCCGGCATAGACGACGCCGGGACCCAGCGCGGCAGCCGACAGGCAGGTGATGACCTGATCGGCTAGCAAGTGTTCCACGGTCCAGACGCCCGCCGCCAGGGTGGCGCGCGCCAGGCCAGGGCTCGTTGCGGCAAGTAGCATCGGTGGCATCAACTTCTGCGGGATATTCTGTCCATGCTGCAACTTTAGGCTGAAGGCCAGGCGCTGTCAAGAGGCGGGGGTCCCAACTTGAGTGGGACATTCCGTCCCAGGCCGGTTGGCCAGATCAACGACGACTGGAGTAAACAACCGGGCGTTCTTAGACATCAGGCTCCCCGGCGGTTTGACTCGGCCTGGCTGGGGCGCGCTGGACAACGGCGCGGCGGTGATGAGGTTGGCGCTGGCGGGTTGTGTGAGGTGGCGGAGGACTTGGTGGGCGGCGCTGGAGAGACGTGCCCATAATCGCTTGGCTAATCGGGTGAGCTGGCGCAACATCATGGTGCTGATTCTCCGCCGTGTCGTCGTGCTTGGTCGGGGAGAGTGTAACCCAACCCATTTGCGGCCCAAACTCAGCCGGGTGAACCAAGTCGCCAGCGCGGCTGCCGCCGTCACCATCCCATTAGGGAATGAGCGACAAGAGACTGGCGTGACCCATTCTGTCGCGATTCAGGGAGCGTGGGACCACCCGTTCTCGGCTGGAATTCGCTCGGATGAGTTATGTAGCCAGCACAGCCGCCACAATACCACCGGTACGACGAGTGAAGACGTCCCTCGCAGTTTCAGGCGCAATTCATCGAGTTGCACATGGATAAGTTGTAAAGGCCGCGTCAACTGCTGATTGCGCCCATTGACAATTATAACTTATAAGTTATACTAAGGGCTATGAGTCAAATAGTGTCGCAGACGCCCTGGCGGATCGAATTCTATGCCACCAGCAAGTCTAAGAGCCCGGTGGTGGACTTCATCAACGAACTGCCAGCGCCGGAGCGTGCCAAGGCCCGTAACGTTCTGCGTCTCTTGCGTGAATTCGGCATACTTTTGGGTTTGCCGCACGCCCGGCCAATGAGCGGTCGGTCAAAACTACGCGAGTTGCGGGCTGGCGATGTACGGCTGTTTTACTTTGCTCACACGGGGCGCCGCTTTATCGTATTGCATGGCTTTCGCAAAAAGTCACAGAAGACACCGGCGGCAGAGATTGCCACAGCTGAACGGCGAATGAAGCAGTTCTTGGAGGAAGAAGAATGAGCACAATTCGTTTTGAAGATTGGGAGAAGAAACAACTCCGCGATCCGAAATTTCAGACTGTCGTTCGCCAGCAGGAACCCGCTTACCAAATCGCTCGATTGCGAATTCTGCGCGGCCTGACACAAAAACAACTGGCCGATCTGGCCGGTACCCGGCAGCCGAGCATTGCCCGCCTGGAGAGCGGAAAAAGCGACCCGGATCTGGCATTCCTTCGTCAAATTGCCAATGTGTTGGGCGCTCGTGTGGAGGTGAGGATTGTGCCCGAGAAGAGGGGGCCTGCAACCGCACAAGCAAAACAGCGAGTCATGCGCCGGACGTCTGAGCCAAAATCCGATAAGAAGGTATCCGCCTGAGAGATTTGTGGAGAGCAAACCCGTGATCTCCAGGCGCAGGTCTCACCGGAGCGCTAAGCCGACTGGCCATAGGTCAGTCGGCTTGCATGTTGATGGGTGCTCTACTTTACTTTCCTGAATTTTAGGCGGAATGCCGGCTCGCCAAAGCTCTCGAATTGTTCCGCCCGGATTTCATACTGTCTTCCCTCGTGTACCACCTTGAACCCACCGCGAGATTTGTGTTCAATTTGGCTTGGGAGATGAGGGCGTTGATGATCACGGTGATTGACTCGCGATCATCAATCATCTCGCCGATGCCGGCGCTTCCCGTGAAACAAGTGACTTCCAACCCTCTGACACGTATTCCAACCCAATCGCGTCCGCTCCCTGTTGGATGCCTGTTTCGATGAGTGACTGGAGTGTCAGCATAGAAGCCTTCTCAGGGGTTGACCGCATTTCCTGGTAGTGTCCCTGTAACGTGTGAAGGGTAAAAAACGACGGTTCGGCCTGATCACGATCGCAAGTATCCTTGGTTCCCATCAACGAGCCGAGGAGTTGCGGAATGGAATTCACGACCTGTTGCTGCTTGAATCCGAAGTGCACGCTGTATGGCAAAACCGGCACGCCGGCGCGCTTGAAGTTTCATGACTGGAACCGGGCCGCGCCGCGGTTTCGGTGCTTGGCATGTCGCCGGGTGTTTTCGGCCAGCAGCGGCACGGCGTACGCCGGTATTCGGACGGAGCCGACGATTTACCAGCGCGGCGTCAGGGCGCTGGCGGAGGGCCTGAGCATCCGCGCCACGGGGCGCTTGGTCGAGGTCGACAAAGACACCGTTCAACGTTGGCTGCCGATCTTGGGCCAGCATTGCGGCGGTCTGATGAACTACTTCTTTCGCAACCTGCACTTGACCGAGTGTCAGTTGGACGAACTGTGGACGTTTGTTTTCAAGAAAGAAGCGCACCTGACCGCGCTGGAGCAGTTGCAGGCAATCTATGGTGACGCCTGGGTGTGGATTGCGTTCAGTCCGGTCTGCAAACTGGTGCCGGCGTGGGTCGTTGGCAAACGCACACTGCCCCATGCGCGCCGGCTTGTTTTTCGGCTGAAATCGGCCATAAATGGTCAACTTCCGTTCTTTACCAGCGACGAATTGCCGCACTACGCCGAGGCGTTGCTGGAGGTCTTCGGCCAGTGGGTGCAGTCGCCGCGCCAGGGTAAGCGTGGCCGCTTTCCGCGGCCCCATCGGATACCGCCGCCCGATTTGTGTTACGCCGTGGTCGTTAAGAAACGTGAGCACGGGCGCGTGGTCGAAGTCAGTACGCGCATCGTTTACGGCAATCAGGCGCAAGTGGACGCCGCGCTGGCGGCTTCGCCAGTGAGCGCAACAATCAACACCTATGGCGTTGAACGTAACAACCTGACGATTCGTCAACATTCGCGCCGGATGGGACGCAAGGTGAATGCGTTTTCGAAAGATCCAGACTACCTGGAACATCAACTGACTTTGGCCTTCGCGTATTACCATTTTGTTGCGCCCCACCGGGGCCTGCGGCAACGCCTGCCACGCGCCGTGCCGACCAAAGGGCGCAAAGGCTCGCACAAGAAATGGAAGCCGGTTACTCCGGCGATGGCAGCTGGGCTGACTGATCATGTGTGGACGCTGAATGAGGTGCTCAGTTTTCGCGTTCCGCCCAAGTCAATGTGGTGAAAAATAGGCATCACACGTTACAGGGACACTACCCGATTTTGGGGATTCAACTTTTTGGGTGCTGGTTACCCAAGCCGGGAAACGGCATTTTCGGTGCCAAATTCCCCGGGAACTTTTGGCCCTTCACGGCTAAAGTAACCAGCACCACTTTTTGCATTTCCGTTGTATGCTAACACGTAGAACGGATGTACTGCAAGCGGTTGGAGGTAGACATGGCTAATCGACGCAGAGCGAAAGGTGAAGGGTCCATTTCCTTCGTTGAGGGCAAGAAGTTGTGGAAGGCACGGGTCACGCTTCCGACTGGTCAGCGCAAGACCAAGTACGCCAAGACCCAGAAAGAAGTCAAAGACTGGCTGCTAGACATCCGCAAATCGATCGGTGATGGGTATGCCCCAGACGCCGACAAGATGACGCTCTCGGCCTTCCTAGAGCGCTACATGGCCGACTACGCCCAACACTCGGTCAAGCCAGTGACCTACCAGAGCTACGCCCAGTACATCCGGTTGTACTTGTCACGACTGGGGACTTACAAGCTGGCTGAGCTGCGGCCTGACCATCTTCACCACCTATATGCCCAGATGCGGAAGGAAGGGTTGTCCGAGCGAACCTGTCAATATGCTCACGGCATCCTCCATCGGGCGCTGAACAAGGCTTTGAAGTGGGGACTAGTCACCCGGAACGTGGCTGACGCCGCTGACGCTCCCAAACCCGTCCGTCCTAAGATGAACGTCTGGACGCGTGACCAGGTCAAGGCTTTCCTAAACCACATCAAGGGTCACCAATACCAGGCCATCTTTTCCTTAGCCTGTGGAACGGGGATGCGCGAGGCTGAAGTCCTAGGCTTGCCCTGGAACGCGGTTGACCTACAGGAAGGGAAGCTACAGGTTGTACAGACCTTGGTGAAGGTAGGGGGGAAGTTGACCCTGTCGACCTTCATCCCCTGTCACTGAACAACCGACGCGGGGAACAGACCGAAGCATTTGAGAATGCATCGACCAGGGATCACCACACCGCAGTCAAGGGCAAGCTTGTGCGCCGTGAATGCGTTGGCCGTCTTCCGCAGGAATGCCAGCGGTTGGTGTTCAAGAGCGCTTATGCAGCGGTCTCCGGGCTGGCCTCGTCTCGGCGTGCGGGCCGTCGCCGGTTGGGCGGAGCTGAGACTGACTGCGATGCAGTTAAGTTCCCGGTTCAGCCAGACCAGCCGGGTGAATGGGTCGGGGTCTGCTTCTTATGCAGAAGCAGCGACCCGGTCGCCCTGCGGCGGGTCAGCGACTGGCCGGGCGAGCGGCCTGACGACATTTAGGCGGACGCGGCATGCCTCACGGTGAAACCCACCGGGAAGGTCCAGCCCAGCGTTTGACAGCGTTGCACGTAATCGCGCCCCAAGCGAAAGAGACTGTAATCGCGTTTGTGGCGGGCCTCCAACAACTGGCGGTGACCGGCGGTCGTGAGCCATTCTCCCAAGTGGATCAGCCACAGCGTGGTCAGCGCCAGGCCCAATACCAAGACGGTCAAACGCTCATCGGTGTCCACCTGGCTCTGTTCCAGGTCGAAACCGTAACTTTTCCAATCGCGGAAGCTGGGTTCGATCCAATAGCGCTTGCGCCCACGCCGCCAAGCCTGCCGATCCGCCGGTTGATCGACGGCCCAGTAGCGGGGCGTGTCTTGGTTGACCGACCAATGCGCCAGCAGGTTGACCGGGCCGAAGGCATGCTTCTCGGTCAAGGTCACGTTTTGGCGATAGACCATTTGCCCGCGCGCCACCGGCAGGTCGCGCAAGGCCTGGGACGCGCCGGTCGCATCCTGGAAGCGCAAGTCCGATTTGAGCCCGACCTGCCAATGCCAATGTTGCGCCCGACAATAGGCTTGCACTGGCACCGCCCGGAATTCCGTATCGCCATAGAAGGTGATCCGCACCCGCTCGGCGGCTGGCAAGTACGGTTGCACTTGGCGCAACAAGCCCAGTTGGGCGTCCGCCGACGTGCCCCCAAAGGGCAAGACGCTCCAGCACAGCGGCAACAAGCGTTTGGCATGCGCCGCGCCCAGGGTCAGGATGCTCCAGCGGTTGCTCAAGTCCGTGCGGTCCATGACCAAGGCCACTTCCGCCCCCGTCCAATGCGCGAACAGATGCTGGACGACTGGCCCATACCAGTCGCCCCAATCCGGTGTCTGCGACAGCATGCGCCGCAGGCGCTGGATCAAATTCTCGCGGTTGCCAGGCAACGGCAAGGCCAGCGCCAAGCTCGAAAGATGACAATTCGGGCTGACCGCTAAGGCTTGACTCAGCCAGGCCAAATTGGTCTGTTGCGGTTTGGAAATCTTCAATTCCAACTGGCGGAATTGACCCATAAGTTGCCGATGTAGTTGTAAACTGTTCATGGGACGCTCCTTTAGATGGGATAGGTAAATTCGACAGCTTTACCGTATCACATCGGGAGCGTCTCCCTTTTTCCTAAAAACTGACAGGGGATGAACCTGTCGACCCCTAAAACGGATCGGTCAAGACGAGCCATTGCCTTACCAGGATTTGTCACCTCAGCCCTACGGGAGCACAAAGCCCGTCGGGAAGCTCAAATCGCCAAGAATGAAAAGTGGGACGATAATGGGTTGGTCTTCGTCACCCGATCGGGTAAGCCCATTTCAGCCCGGAATGTGGTCCGGTTCTTCAAGGATCAGTTGGCCGAGGCGGGTTTGCCAGACATCCGATTTCACGACTTGCGCCATACGGCGGCTTCGCTATTATTGGAGCGCAACATTCACCCGAAGGTCGTTCAGGAGCTGCTGGGGCACTCCACGGCGACACTAACGCTCGATACGTACTCCCACCTGCTGCCGTCGATGCAGAAGCAAGTCGCCCAGAGTATGGACGACTTAGTAGACCAAGAGTAGACCTTACGCAGTAGACGAAGTAGAATCCGGCGACATAGGAGACCGCCGGCACCCAAAAACATCGATGAAGTAGATAGAGTAGACGTGGTGTACACTGTAGATGCGCCCAAAACGGCCTTCTAAGCCGTTAGCTGTGGGTTCAAGTCCCGCCAGGCGCACTCACTCACCCCGCGAGACCTTATGCCCTTTTCTGACCAATCTGCCTCCATTCGTGCTCAGGGTGCCATTGACCGCATCTTCATCATCACCGTCATGGGTGAGCAAGTGGCCGAGCTGCGCACGCGCCTCACGAAAGACGGCTTCCAGGTCACCGAGATCAATACCGCCGGCGGCCTGCTGCAAGAAGCCCAAATCTCCTATCTGCTGGGTTTTCACAGCACCCGGCAGCCCCAACTGCTCGCCATCATCCGCGAGTGCTGCAAGCGCCAACGCCGTTACCTGCCGGCCCACCTGGAAGGCTCGGCCTCGCTCTTTCACGCCGCCATCATCGAGGCGGAGGTCGGCGGCGCAGTGGTCTTCGCCCTGGATGTCGAGCGTTTTGAACAACTCTAACCCACTATGAAACTCATCTTCGCCATTGTTCGCGACAGCGACGACCGGGCCGTCATAGACGCCCTCATCACCCGCACCTACCGCGTCACGCGCGTCGCCAGCACCGGCGGCTTTCTGCGCCGCGGCAACGTCACGCTCATGATCGGCGTCGAGGCCGAGCAGGTGCAGCCGGTGCTCGACCTGATCCGTGAGACCTGCCCGGCCCCCACCGAGCCGGGCCTGCACCGCGCCACGGTCTTCGTCGTGGATATGCCGCACTTCGAGCAGATCTAGCCGGCTGCCGCCTGACCCTTCACCCGCATGTCGTTGCGCCTGCCTGCCTGGCTCCGTTGGTCAGCGGCGCCGGCCGATGCCACCCCGCTTCAGCGCCGCAACTTCATCAACGTTCAAATAGACGGCGTCGGCGTCGGGCTGGCGAACGCCTCCGCGCCCTTCATCCCGGTCTTCCTGGCTCGCCTGGGCGCCACCAACTTCGAGGTCGGGCTGCTTACGGCCATGCCGGCCGTGGCCGGGCTGCTGCTCTCACTCGCCATCGGCCAGTTCCTCCAGCGCCAGCCGAACGTCGTCCCCTGGTATGGCCGCGCGCGCTTCCTCAGCCTGCTGGCCTACGCCTTCACCGGACTGGTGACGCTGGTGGTGCCCTCGGCCTGGGCCGTCAGCGTGGTGCTGGGCATCTGGGCCATGGTCACCGTGCCGCAGATCATGACCAATGTGGGCTTCTCAGTCGTGATGAACGCGGTAGCCGGGCCGCAGGGCCGCTACGAGTTGATGAGCCGGCGCTGGTCGGTGCTCGGGCTGACCTCGGCCGTGGCGGTGGCCGTGGTGGGGCAGGTGTTGGTACGGCTGCCCTTCCCGCTCAACTTTCAGATTGTGTTCATGGGCTTTTCGCTGGGCGGGCTGGTGAGCCTGGTCTTCTCCAGCCGCTTGGAGTTGCCGCCCAACCCGCGCGCCGCTCGCAGCCGCTCGCCCAGCGGCCGGGGCGGCCCGGGCGGCGCGCGGGTTGGTGGCCGCCTACCCGGCCTTTGTGGCCTTCACCACCAAGCGCTTCGTCTTCCTCTCCGGCATGGCCCTGGCCGCGCCGATCTTCCCGCTCTATTACGTGCGCGCCGCCCAC
>Ga0163153_10003721_pt1 | contig 20038 bp, 12 predicted proteins | sample OliLakLV19MP6IB1_FD_148629 | JGI IMG/M metagenome (GOLD analysis project Ga0163153, IMG submission 148629) | Freshwater microbial mat bacterial communities from Lake Vanda, McMurdo Dry Valleys, Antarctica - Oligotrophic Lake LV.19.MP6.IB-1 | ecosystem: Environmental > Aquatic > Freshwater >...
GAGCACGGCGTCGACGTCGAACTTCTCGAGCAGCACCGCGGTCTGGCCGGTGAGCACGCGGCAGAGCAGGTGGGAGACGAAGACGGGAGTATGGGTGAGAGGGCTCAGACAGGCGGCGACGCCGCCGGGCTCGTCGCCGCGGGCGGTGGCGCACGCCAAAGCGGACCAGAACAGGTTCACGTGCGAGAGCATGACACCCTTCGGTTTGCCGGTGGTTCCGGAGGTGTAGGCGATGACGGCGATATCTTGCGGCCGGGGCGTGCGCGGAACGTGGGCGGCGATGGCGGCGGCGCGGCGGATCAGGGCGGGCTTGCAGGGGCCGGAGGTCGTAGTGCTGGCGGCCGGGATGCCGGCGAGGGCGGCCGCATCGCGGGCGAGGGGAGCGTTGGGCTCGTCGGCGAGCAGGAAGCGGCACTGCCCGTGGTCGAGAAGGGCGGCGACTTCGGTAGCCGTCGAGCGGACGCCGACGGGGACGGCGACGGCGCCGAGGGACCAGACCGCGAATTGCCAGGCGACGAGCGCAGGGGAGTTGCCGGCGACGATGGCGACGTGGTCGCCGGCGCCGATCCCACGCTTGGCGAGCCATTGGGCAGTCGCCTCGGCGCTTTCGGCGACGGCGCCGAAGGGCAGGTGGACGTCGCCGAAGACGAGGCCGCCGGCGTTGCGCCGGCGCAGCGCTTGCAAGCGCAGGAATGCGGTCGAGGAGGGAAGCAGGAGACTCATCGATTCAATGCCGAAGCGAGGGTGAACAAACGTTCGTTGCGGATAGCAGCGGGCGCCGAGTCGTGTCAACGATGCGGGCTGTCAAGGCGCTGCGCCAATGGGTTGTGACGATCGGGCGTGGGTTCTATGCTCGCGGCACACCCATGATCAAGAGCCGGTCCATTCTATTGCTGGTCGGCGGGGCTTATCTCGTCGTCATCATCGGGTTGGCTGCCTGGATGGATCGCCGGCTGCGAACCGTGAGTGCGAATGCGTTCGCCGCTTCGGTGCATCGGATCGGTCGCGAGATCGCGTCGGCGCTCGCCGCGAGCCCCGGTTCCATTCTCCCGACCGATAACGCTGCGCGTCTGCAGCTCAAGGCCCTTGTCGCCGAACTCACGGGCAGGTCGGAGTTGGTGCAGTCGATCGATGTGGTCAAGCGCGACGGAACCATACTCGCGAGCGACGATCGTGCACTCGTCGGTACCCGGACGCGATCCGTCGCCGACGTGCTGGGGAGCAACGATGAAGTGAAGCTGCGGGAGCCGCGGCGGGCGCTCGCGCCGGAGGCTGTGTACGAGTTGATCGTGCCGCTGGTTCGTGACGAAGAGGTCGCCGGGTACCTGCGGCTTGCGATCGCCAATGCGGCCATGTCGCGCTTCATTGCACACCAACGCACCCAGTTGGCCATCGTCGGTGCGATCGGATTCGTCGCCCTGGTTTTGCTCACCCTGGTTCTGCAGCAGCAGTTCTACCGCCATGGCACCGCGGTGGCGCGGACGATCGAGGGCGTCCTTTCGGGTACCGTGGCGCTCCCGCCGGTGCGTGACGCGGCGTTCTCGCGCGTGTTCGAAGCGGCGGGGCGACTCGCGGGGCAGCTCCGTGAGCGCGGCAACGATGCGTCCAACCGAGAGATGGCGGTTCAGGCCGCTGGACTCAGCCGAATCCACAGCGCTCTCGCGCACGAACTACGAGCCCCGTTGCACGCGATGGTACTCAACGTGGAACTTCTCGAGCGTGCGCTGGATCGGGCGGAGGAATCTCGCATCCGCGATTCCGCGAGATACGTGCGAGTGATCAAGGCCGAGATCGATCGCCTGCAGCGTGCCGTCGTCGCACTCGGGGCGGACGGTGCCGCTGCCGAATGGCAGAGTGTCGATCTCGCTGAGATCATTCGCGGCGTCGGGGACCTCATGGCGCCATCGGCAGCGGCGCAGGGGATTGCGGTCGAGATCGATACACGTGTAGCCGCGCCGGTGATGGGCTTTCGCGATCGCTTGCGGCAAGTCATCCTCAATCTCGCCAACAATGCGATCGATGCGATGCCCGACGGCGGGCGGCTCCGCATTTCTGTCGGCGCCGAAGAGAATGCATGGGTGGTGAGCGTCGCGGACACGGGTGTTGGCTTCTCTGCCGATACCCTCGCCCATCTCAGCGATGGACCGGTGTCGACCAAGGCGAGCGGGAAGGGCATCGGTCTCTATCTCGCGCGCGCCATCATCGAGGCACACGGCGGTCGTATCCGAGTGGCATCGACTGAAGGGAAGGGTACGTGTTGCGAGATCGAACTGCCGTGCGCACGAGGGTCCGCATGAACTCCGAAAGAGCAATAGCCCTGATCGTCGAGGACGATCGATCCGCGCGGGAAGCGCTCGCCGAGCTCGTCGCCGACGAGGGCTTCGACGTCGCGTGTGCGCAAACGTTGGCGGAGGCTCGCGACTGTATCCAGAGTTCCCGTCCCGATCTCGTGCTCACCGATTTGGTTCTGCCCGATGGAAGCGGCGCCGATCTCGTGGCCGAGCTCGAAGGCGATCGCGGCGTGCAGTGTGTGGTGATCACGGGGCACGCCAGCGTCGACAGCGCCGTCGAGACATTGCGCGGGGGAGCGGTCGACTACTTGATCAAGCCGATTGACGTGCGTCGCCTGCGCGCGCTGCTGACGGGCGTCAAGCGAACGTTTGCGATGAAGAGCGAGATACGCAGTCTACGCCACGACCTGCGCCGCTTCGGCGTATTCGGTAAGCTGGTAGGCGCTTCTGCCGTGATGCAGGAACTCTACGACATGATTGCCAAGCTCGCACCGACCGATGTGAGCGTGCTCCTCGTCGGCGAGAGCGGCACGGGGAAGGATGTCGTTGCGGAAACGATCCACCGCCTGAGCGCGCGCCGCGATGGGCCGTTCGTTCCCGTCAACTGCGGCGCTCTGCCTGCGAATCTCGTCGAAAGTGAGCTCTTCGGCCACGAGCGGGGCAGCTTCACCGGCGCCGATCGCCAACACCGGGGATTTTTCGAACGAGCTACCGGCGGCACGCTGCTGCTCGACGAGATTGGCAGCACGCCAGTCGAGTTCCAAGTCAAGCTGTTGCGGGTCCTCGAGACCTCGCGCTTGCGGCGTGTCGGTGGCGAGGACTCGACGCCGTTCGATGTGCGCGTTCTCGCCGCGACGAATCGCGACCCGGAGATGCAAATCGAGGCGGGCGCGCTGCGCGAGGATCTCTACTACCGCCTCAAGGTTTTCATGGTGCGCATGCCGCCGTTGCGCGATCGGGAGGGAGACGTTTCGCTGCTTGTCGCGCACTTTCTCGACGAACTGAATCGGACGCATGGGAGTGCAAAGATCCTCAGCTCGGCGGCGCTAGCGGCGCTCGGGGCGTACCCCTGGCCGGGTAACGTTCGCGAACTCAAGAACGTCGTGGCCCATGCATTCGTCTTGGCGGACGAGCACATCGACGTGCCAGACCTGCCGGTCGAAATCACGAGCGAACCGCTGCCGCGAGTGGGGAGCCAAACGGGAGCCGCAGAAGGCGACGGTTCGAGCAACTCACCGTCGATCACCATCGAGGTTGGCACGACGATTGCCGACGCGGAGAAGCAGCTACTTCTCGCGACGTTGGATCACTTGCGCGGCAATAAGCAACGAACGGCTGCGGCGTTGGGGGTCTCGCTGAAGACGCTCTACAACCGCCTCAATCAGTACGGCCCGCGTGACTGAACCTGCACGGCCTGCGTGTGTGAACCTGCCACCAAGCGCGCTCCGCGACGCTGCGGGCGCAATGCGCAATGAGACAGACGCGAGGATTGCTTCGGAATTTCGGGCTCTTCGCTTGGCGCCTCGATCGGTTCTTCGACAAGCTCTGAGTGAAGGGGGCGATGGATGGGGAGGATGCCGGACATCGGCCGCCTCCCCATCCATCCGAGCCGCTCGCGGCCCCTGCAGGAAGGCCACGGTTGGAGGCGACAGTTCCATGCGGTGCACGTCGCGTGCCAGGCGGCACAATCGTGGGTCAAAAGCTTCAGGTCGCGATTGGATGCGCTTCGCTTGTACCCCGGTGCGTAATTTTTCTCGTTCTGATGAAATATATTGCACGACTCCTGGTGTTCGACGTGAGCGCAGGGGAATGAATTCCGTACATTGCCCATGTCGAAAAGATTCGGTATAAAAGTGGCAGTTGCGACTATTCAGAGCATGTCGTGATGGCGTCCGAGTCCAGCCAATAGGCTCGCCGCTTCGAAAAGGCCGTAGGGCCCACGCTCGGTGAGTTGTTGGAGTTTCTGTTGCGCGGAGGAGGTTTCACATGAATCGATCAAGAGTACTCACATTCGCCTTGGCCGGGGTTCTCGCTGCCCCGGCTTTGGCAACGGCGCAAATCGTCGAGCCCCGTCCCTTCATCGGCGTCGATGCCGGTATTGCCATTCCAACCAGGGACAACTACTGGGCCCACGTTCACGAAGGCGGTAGCGTCAGTCCGTACGTCGGCTACATGTTCGACGAAGCCTTCGGAGTGCAGGCAAACCTTCATGCTGCGGTCATGTCCCCCGACGATGACGACCGCGATTTCAAGGGCGAGGGTGATGTCACCACCGTCCTCGGCGCGACTGTCGGACCCCGCTTGTCGATACCCTTCGGTGACAAACTCGAGCCGTATTTGGTCGGTCAGGGTGGCGTCTTCGGCGGAGTCAGCGGTCGTCTCAAGGATGAGTTCGACGCCGGCGTCTCGCTCGGTGGTGGTATTGACTACTACCTCACGGAACGCTGGGCTGTCAGCGCCTTTGGCCGGTGGAACTATGCGTTCATCCAGCCGAGCCCGGATGATTTGAACAACATCCCCAACGCCGGCAATCCGAAGCGCCAGAATCCGAGCGAGGCGAAGGCGGACGACATCCAGTGGGTCACGGCTGGACTTGGACTGAAGTACGACTTCAAGCCCATGCCGACACCTCCGCCGGCGCCAGAGCCCATCGTGCGCAAGCCCGAGCCGGCGCCAGTCCTGCCACCGCCGACGAGCAAGAAGATCGTCCTGCGCGGGGTGAATTTCGACTTCGACAAAGCCACGATCCGCCCCGACGGCAAGCCCATCCTCGATCAGGCCGCACGCACGCTGGCGGATGAGCGTCAGGTGAGCGTCGTCGTCGGCGGACACACCGACGCGGTTGGGTCCGACATGTACAATCAGGGGCTGTCCGAGCGCCGTGCGAAGTCGGTCAAGGCATACCTGATCGGTCAGGGCATCGCAGCCGGGCGTTTGGACGTCAGGGGTTACGGCGAGTCGATGCCGGTTGCCGACAACGACACCGACGAGGGTCGCGCGCAGAACCGCCGGGTCGAGTTGGAAGTCCGCGAATAGTTCCTGGTTCGTGTTTTTTGCATCGGGGTGCGGGATCTTCGTTGATCCCGCACCCCGATCTGTTTGGTTTGTTCCGTCTCCCACGAGATTCGCCGGTGCCGGGGGGCCTTCCAGGTGCTGGTCCCTGCTAGAAGCGATCGCAGCCACTCTTGCCGCACTGCGGCGCGCTCCGGGCATCGATGAGCCCTGCGCATGAAGTTCGACCGTGGCGCGACGAGTTGCGCCGGCTGTGGCGCTTGGCGTGGCCGGTGGTGCTCGGTGAGATCGGCTGGCAGTCGATGGGTCTCGTCGACACCCTCATCGTGGGTCGCGTCAGTGCTGCCGCGCTGGCGGGTGTCAGTGTCGGAGGCGCGCTCTTCTTCGTCGCCGCCATCTTCGGTACCGGCATGCTGCTCGGGTTGGACTTCGCCGTCGCCCGCGCGGCCGGGGCCGCGCGCCGCGACGAGATCTACAGTTTCTTCTGGCACGGGATCGCACTTGCCGCGCTGCTGTCAGTCTTGCTCACCGCGCTCGTCGTAGCCAGTGTGCCGGCGGTGCCGCGATTGGGGCTCGACCCGGAAGTCGCGGCCGTTGCGATGGACTACCTCGCGGTGTTGGCCTGGAGCCTACCGCCGCTACTCTTCTTCAACGCTATACGGCGCTATCTGCAGGCCGTTGGCTCGGTGCGGATCATCGCCTTGGCGATGGTGCTCGCCAACCTCGTCAACGGTGCAGCTGACTGGTCCTTGGTTCTCGGTAACTGGGGTGCTCCGGCGCTCGGTGCAGTGGGCGCGGCGTGGGCGACCCTTGCGTCGCGCTTGTTCATGTTGCTCGTGTTGGTGGTCTTCCTGCTTTGGGCCCATCGCGATGTGTTCAGGGCCCGACCCGCGCTGGATTGGTCGTCGATTCGCTATCTCGCGGCGCTCGGATTGCCGGCTGCCGTACAGTTGACCCTCGAAGTCGGCGTCTTCGCTACGGTGACCGGCATGGCGGGGCGCATCGGCGCGACGGCCGCCGCAGGGCATCATATCGTGCTCAGTATCGCATCGTTCTCTTTCATGGTCCCGCTCGGAATTTCCGCTGCGGCGGCGGTACGGGTCGGCTATGAGGTGGGGCGCGGCGACCCGCAGCGCGTGGCCCGGGCGGGGTGGACCGCGATTGCCATGGGCGCCGCGGTGATGTCGGGGTTCAGCGCGCTATTCCTGGCGATTCCCGCGTTTCTCGTTGGGCTATTCACTGTCGACGCGGCGGTGCTCGCGACCGGTGCGGCGCTGATGTTGGTGGCAGCGGTCTTTCAACTCTTCGATGGGGTACAGGTGGTGGCGGCCGGTGCCCTGCGTGGCTTGGGCGATACGCGCACGCCGATGGTCATCAATCTCATTGCGCATTGGTTCGTTGGCTTGCCCATCGGTGCGACGCTGGGGCTTGGTTATGGCTGGGGCGTGACCGGGCTTTGGATCGGTTTGTGTGCAGGCCTCGTTGCCGCCGCGGTGTTGCTCATCGGAGTGTGGACCCGGCGGATGCGCACCTGGAACCCACGCGCGTGAACGAAAGTCATGGGTTCAGTGCTTTGCCTTGCGGCGGCGCGCGTGCTCGAATACCCACGATGATATACTTGGTTGCGTCGGAGCGAGCCGCGTGCGCCACGGCTTTGGATTGATCTCGAACTCGTTTCGCAATTGCGCTCGATGACACGCGAAGAGCTCGCCTTTCTTCTCGACAAGCTCGGCCTCTTCGGGCGCCAGGTCGTGGTTCACAGTTCGCTGTCGAGCTTCGGCACGGTGGACGGCGGCGCTGCTACCTTGTGTAGCGCGTTGATGGACGTCGTCGGCGACCGTGGCACAATTCTCATGCCCGCATTCACCGCCGCAGAGACGCTGCCGACGGGGCCGAAGTCGTCGTCGATGGCGTTTCACCCCGAACTTGCCGTGAGTCGCGAGATCGGGGTGGTTGCCGAGTCTTTTCGTCGTCTGGGTAGCGTTCTGCGCAGTAGTCATCCAACCCATTCGTTTTCGGCCTGGGGGCACAATGGTCGGGGCGTGCTCTCGACCCAGCGTGACAACAATGTTCTCGGCCCGCTCAAGAAGCTCAACGTGGTGCAGGGCGATGTGGTGCTGCTCGGGGTGTCGTTGCGTGCGGCGGCGGCGATTCATCTCGCCGAAGAACAGTGCGGCGTTGCCTATTTGATGCGCCGCACCGCGGTGCGCATCAACGCGGGCGGGTATGACGAGCGGGTAGTGCTCGAGAACGTCCCGGGTTGTAGCTTCGCCTTCGACCGACTCGAAGCGAAACTCGATCCGGCAAAGGTCGTCGCCGTCGCGCTGGAGAACGGCCACGCGCGGCGGATTCCGGTTCGCTATCTGGTCAATCTCGCCGCCGCGGCGCTCCGTGAGAACCCGGCGGTGTTCGTGTGCGAGCGCCCGGAATGCCTTGGCTGCGCCGACAAGCGCATCGCCCTGCAGCAGGCTGCATTCGTCGAGCGCAGCGGCACCGCGGCATCCTGAAGTACCAGCGCTAAAAGTCTTGCCATTTTGCCAAGATCTTCGGCGATGGAGAGTTCAGGTTTTGAAATTGGATTGCGGGCGCCAAGCTCGCGCTAGCCCCAATTTTACCAGCGATCGCATGCGAGGGCGTCGAGGGCCCGTCAGATCTGGGCGCACGGAGGTTGGAGTGACGCAGGCGTAAGGAACAGGACGTCGAGGAGCGAAAGGCGAGTACGCCCAGAGATGGCGGGGAATCGGCGCTCGCAGCAGATTGTTGGGGGCAAGGAGTCAGAGGTCGCGACGACCTTCGAGAGCGCGGCCGAGGGTGACGCTATCGGCGTACTCGACGTCGGAACCGACCGCGAGCCCGTGGGCAATCCGGGTGACGCGGACGCCGAGGGGCTTGATCAGACGCGCCAGGTAGAGCGCGGTCGCCTCGCCCTCGACGGTCGAATTCGTCGCGACGACAACCTCGGCGACTTCGTCGCCTTCGAGCCGGGCGAGCAATTCCTTGATGCGAAGTTGCTCCGGGCCGACGCCGTCGAGAGGAGCGAGGCATCCGTGCAGCACATGGTAGCGGCCGCGGAAGCCGCCGGAGCGCTCGAGTGCGATCACGTCGGAGGGGCGTTCGACGACGCAAATCGCGCTGCGGTTGCGCTGCGGATTGCTGCACAGGTCGCAGGGGTCATCGCCGGCCAAACCGAGGCAGATCGAGCATAGGCGGGTTTCGGCGCGCATTCGGGTGAGCGCCGCGGCGAGTTCGTCGACGTCGCGGCGTTCGGTCTGGAGGAGGTGGTAGGCCAGCCGCGCCGCCGTCTTTTCGCCGACGCCGGGAAGCTTCATCAGGGAGCGAACGAGCCTCTCGAAAGCCGGGGGAAGGAGCGCCATGGGGCAGCCGCGGTGCGGCTCAGCCGAGATCGAGGCCGGGCAGCCCCAAGCCTCCGGTGAGCTTCTTCATTTCCTGGGCGACGAGCGCCTGCGCGTTGCGGATTCCCTGGTTCACGGCGGCGATGACCAGATCCTGCAGCATCTCCTTGTCGCTCGATTTGAGCGCTTCGGGGTCGATTTCGATCGAAACGAGTTCGAGACGTCCGTTGACCACCGCCTTGACCATGCCGCCACCGGCGCTGGCTTCGACGCTGCGCTCGCCCGCCTGACGCTGCAACTCCGTCATTTGCTCCTGCAGCTTCTGCGCCTGCTTCAACACGTCGCTGAGGGAATTGAGACCATTGCTCATGAGGGACCTCTTTGCGGGCGGCGCCGTTGGCGCACGTCCTGGACTTGGCCGCCGAAAACTTCGACGGCGGCTTTGACAATGGGATCGCCGAGGGCTCGCGCGTGGAGGTCGGCAGTATCGGGTTGCGACGGTTTCTCTGCCGGCGCTTGCTCGAGCGCGACGACATGGACACGAATCTCGCGGCCGAAGTAGCGCGTCGCGAGTTGGTCGACCGCGTCGCGCTGGTCCTTCTGGGAGAGATAGTCGTGGAAGTAGCCGGCCGGTAGGCGCAGGGCGAAGGTGTCGGTGGCGGTATCGGGAGCGGCCGCCGCTTCGAGGTAGGGTTTCAGCGTAACCTTGGTCTTGGTGACGAAGTCGAGAAATCCTTCCCAGGTAGGAGCCCCGCTCGCGGATGGGCGCGTCGCTGCACCGTCGCGCGCGAGTGGCACCGACCGCGTGGCGGGGGGCGGCGCACCGGCGCTACTGGTTCGCGCCGTGGTTGGCGAGCCACCTCCTTGTGGCGACGGTGACGACGTGCCGCCGCCAGCCGCCAGAGCGTCGATACGGCGCAGTAGCTCATCGCCCGCGAGCACGGGTGCCAGGGTCGCCAGCTTGATCACGGCCATGTCGAGCACGAGTTTGGGGTAGGGCACCCGCGCGACCTCGGCTTCGGTCTGCAAAAGCAAGCGAAAGCTACGGTCCAAGTCCTCGTGCGCCACCGCGCCCGCGTGTTCATCGAGTTGCGCGCGCTCCTCCGCGGGCAGGTCGTCGAGCAACTCTGTGGCGGGCAACAGCTTGGCGACGGAAAGGTTGCGGAAGTACTCCAGCAGCTCGCGGGTTAGGCGGCGCAGGTCGTAGCCGTAGTCGTACAGTTGATTGAGTACGTCGAGCGCGCGCTGCGGCTCGCGGCGCGCAATCGCGCCGGCAAGTTGGTAGAGCCGCTCGCGGTCGGCCAGGCCGAGCGCGGCGGCAACGTCGGCGTCGCTGACTTGATTGCCGGCAAAGGCGATCACCTGGTCGAACAGCGACTGGGAGTCGCGCATGCTGCCTTCACCTTCGCGGGCGATCAGGAAAAGTGCGCGTTCGCTCACCTCGATGCCGTCGGCCTTGGCGATCTCGACGAGCCTGCCGACGATGTCGCGATAGGCGATGCGCTTGAAGTCGTACCGTTGGCAGCGCGAATGGATGGTGTGCGGGACCTTGTGCGGGTCGGTGGTGGCGAAGATGAACTTGACGTGCGCGGGCGGCTCCTCGAGCGTCTTGAGCAGCGCATTGAACGCGCTGGTCGAGAGCATGTGAACTTCGTCGATGATGTAGATCTTCAAACGGCTCGACGCCGGGCGATAGCGCACGTTCTCGATGATCTCGCGGACGTCGTCGACGCCGGTGTTCGAGGCACCGTCGATCTCGAGGACGTCAACCGAAGTGCCAGCGGTGATCTCGGCGCAGTTGCGGCAGACGTTGCAGGGCGTCGGCGTCGGGCCGTGCTCGCAGTTCAATGCCTTGGCGAGCACCCGCGCGGCGGTCGTCTTGCCGACACCGCGCACTCCGGTGAAGAGAAAGGCGTGGGCGACGCGATCGGCGCGGATGGCGTTTTGCAGGGTGGTGGCGATGTGGGCCTGACCGACGATCTCCTCGAACGTCTGGGGACGCCATTTTCGCGCCAGGACGAGGTAGCTCATCGAGTCAGTGCCTGCATCTTCAAGAATGAGGAAGTGAAAACCGCGAGCGGCCGCAAGCGATAGCTAGGCTTCCCCACTGCACAGGGAGACAATCGGTACCGCTGCTTCCTTCCGGACCTGACGGAATTCGCGATGCTCTCTTGCGTGGGACCTAGCTATCGCTTGCGGCCACTCGCCTGGGGCGATAGTGGCACGATGCGCGCGGCCCGTCCAGTGGCTCCGGGCGCCCCTGGGGAGCGGAGAGGGTGGGATTCGAACCCACGGTGCCCGCGAAGGCACACACGCGTTCCAGGCGTGCACGATCGTCCACTCCGTCACCTCTCCACGAACTCCGTCGAATAGATGGACCGGCCGAGCGAGTCAACTGGACGTGCGCCGTGCGGCGATCTCAGCGGAGGGCCGTTTGGCAAAATCGCTGCGAGAAAGGCGTCGCGTTGCCAATTGGTGGTTTACAAACGCCATACGGATGCGCGACAAAGACCGGAGGAATTGGGAGACTCGTGTATGCTTGTTCGCTCGAAGGGGATTTCGTCGTTGCGTCGCAGTGGTCTGGCCGTGATCGGCCTGCTGGCGGCAATTGCCATCGCGGCTCCGTGGTTCGCCGCGGAACCGAGTCGCGCCACCGCGGTCGCTGCCTGCGGCAATTCGATCGTCGAATCCGGCGAGTCCTGTGACGATGGGAACCTCTTCGACGGCGATTGCTGCTCGTCGACGTGCCAGGTCGAGGAAACCCGCTTCGGCGAACTCGGCGCTACGGCTTGCGTCGACGAGCTGGGCGTGAGCCGCTGCGAAGACGGCATCGACAACGATGGTGATGGCCTCGTCGATGCCCACGATCCCGAATGCTCCACACTCCACCTCCTGCAGCGCTTCATCTTCGTCGGCACCGACGACAAGCTCAGCGTCCGTCTCGGCAGCGAGTCCGACATCGAACAGGAGCCGGTCCCCGGCAAGACGATTACCGGCTTTCCCCTCGCCGGTGTCTGCAACGAAGCGAGCGTCTGCGAATGTCCGCCGACCGCTGCATTCCCGCAGCAGCCGCGGTTCGATTGTCAGGCACTTGGACGCGCCTGTGATGCCGACGCCGATTGCGGTGTCCCACCGTTTCCGCGCGGCCTCGATGGCGCCGGGCTCTGCGGTCCGCACATCTGGTTGCGGAAGGAGAATCTGTCCCAGGGGCCGATGGTGGTTCTCAACTACCTTCAATTGGGCAGAGGCTTCGAAAACAACCGCACCCTCGAAAATATCTCGGAGTTGATCACCGACGGCTCGCTACTCGAAAAGATCGAGGGCGAAGCGCCGTGGGTCGGTGCCGGCCTGTGCTCCGGGACCCTGACGCAGTCGTGCTACCGCGATGAACAGTGCCCTCCCGGGGAACTCTGCAACGAGCGGCTGCGTGCCGACGACCCGGATAATCCCTTCGTCGACCGCTCCGGCGACGATCCATCGGGCCTGTACCGGCGTTGCCGGGATCTCGTCGATGGCTTGCTCTACGAAGAGATCGCCGCGATCGAGAAGATCCCCGGCGACACCCTGATCGCGAGCCGCCAGCATTACGAGAACAAGATCAAAGTGGCCGCGAAAAAGGGTCCTGTGCGGCTCTCGTTCGGCGCCGGGACGCATGTCCGGACCTTCGAGTCCGTCGCCCTCGGACGCAACGCCGAGTTCGTTCTCGAGGGGCAAGACGACACGGTGCTCCTGCTGCGCGTTACCGGTAAGATCGTCGGCGGCATCACCAGCAAGATCATTCTCACCGACAACGGCGCCGGTAAAGGGCAAATGCGGCCGTGGAACCTTCTCTGGGTGGTTGATGGCAAGAAGGGCAACATGTCCATCAACCGCGGCGCCCACCTCGCCGGGACCTTCCTCTACCGCGAGCGTCGGATGTTCCGCACCGGTACCGAACTGCAGCTCGACGGCGCCCTGATGGGCAATCGCGTCAAGGTTCGCGGTAGCGCTCAGGTGCGCCACGTTCCGTTCACGGCACTCCTGCCGACGGACCTCGAACTGTCCGCGGTCGGGTCGCCGGACCCTGTGGGTAAGGGCCTCGAACTGACGTACGACATCGCCGTTCACAACAATGGCCCCTCGTGGGCGCCGGGTACCATCGTGACGTTCTCCCTCCCTGAGAACGTCACGTTTCAGCATGCCACGCTGGGTCAGGGCTCCTGCGCCGAGGAGCCGCTCGGAACCCTGCAGTGCTACATCGGTACCGTCGCGCGCGACGCGACCGTGAACCTCACGGTAATCGTGCTCGTCGATCCGGAGACCGACGATCCTGTCGTGTCTTCCATCGATGTCGCGGCAAGCGTCGAAGAGTGGGATCCGCTCGACAACAGCATTGCCCTCACGAACCAGATCTACGTCGCTCCGCCGACGGCAACGCCGACGCAAACCTATACACCGTCGATCACGCCGACCGTCACCAACACGCCGACGGCGACCAACACCGCGACGGCGACCGCCAGCGCTTCGCCGACCAACACCGGCACGCCGACGCAGACGTACACGCCGACCCAAACCCACACCCCGCGGCCGACCGATACCCCGCAGCCGACGAATACGCCGACACACACCCCGACGGTCACGAATACGCCGACCATCACCAGCACGCCGACGGTGACCAATACGCCGACGCAGACGGGAACGCCGACACATACGTTCACGCCGTCTCAGACGTTCACGCCGTCGTTGACGCCGACGCAGACCAACACCCCGACGGAGACGCCGACGCCGACGCTGACCCCGACGGTCACATTGACGCCGACGCAGACCTCGACGCCGACGCTGACCCCGACCGTCACCAACACGCCGACGCCGAAGCCGCCGCCGGCGCCGGCGAACGTGCGCCTGCGCCTCACCAACAGCTCCGCCGGCATGGTCATCGTCGAGCTGTCGGGTCGTTACATCGACGGCCCGGTCGAGGAAGGCGGCTTCGCCGAGTTCTACGGGCCGTTCTTGCAGGCGCTGCCTGTTGGCACGTTCGACGTCCTCGTCAACGCGACGCTCAACTCCGGGCTGTGGGAACACAAACTCCGGGTCGTGGGTGGGGCGACGCAATTGCAGCAGGCGACGCTGCTGCCGAGCCCACCGACCAACCTGGTGCTCTGGCAGGCGCAGCCGTGAGCCGCGGCAGGAAGGTGCTCGCCGCGCGGTGAAGATCGTCGTTCTCGACGGCCACACCCTCAATCCGGGAGATAATTCCTGGGAGGGTGTGGCCGCGCTTGGCGAGTTGCAGGTCTACGCTCGCACGGCACCCGCACTCGTCCGCGAGCGCGCTGCCGGGGCGGAAATCGTTCTCACCAACAAGACCCATCTCGACGCGGCTACGCTTGCCGACCTGGAAGCGCTGCGTTTCATCGCGGTGCTCGCTACCGGAATCAATGTCGTCGACGCCGAGGCCGCGCGGGCGCGTGGAATTCTCGTTGCGAACGTCCCGGAGTACGGTTCCGATTCGGTCGCGCAACACGCCTTCGCCTTGCTTCTCGAGTTGACGAACCGAGTCGGCGACCACGCGGCCGCAGTGCGCGCCGGCGATTGGATCGGCGCCCGCGACTTCGCGTTCTGGCTGACGGCTCCCCTCGAGTTGCGCGAGCGCACGATGGGTATCGTCGGTTTCGGCCGCATCGGCCGTCGCACGGCCGAAATCGCGCATGCGTTCGGGATGCGCGTACTCGCCACGCCGGGACGGCGCGCCGCCGAGCCTCCGGGCTACGAGCCCTTCGCCTGGGCAGATGCGGGGAGAGTGTTCGCCGAATCCGACGTCGTCTCACTCCATTGCCCGCTGACCGCGGACAACGTCGGCTTTGTCGACGCAGGGTTGTTGGCGACGATGAAGCCGACAGCACTGCTGTTGAACACCGCGCGTGGCGGTCTGGTCGACGAGGAGGCATTGGCCGCTGCGCTGTGCACCGGGCGAATCGCAGGTGCAGGTCTCGACGTCGTGGCTGCCGAGCCCATGCGTGCGGACAATCCGTTGCTGACCGCGCCCAATTGCATCATTACCCCTCACATCGCGTGGGCGAGTTTGGCGGCGCGCCGGCGTCTGATGCAGACGACCGTCGACAATGTTCGCGCGTTCATCGCGGGCATGCCGATCAACGTGGTGAACGGCGCGGATTGATTGCGGCAGGCGAAGCCGCGGCGTGATTCAAGTCGGCGTGGTCTTCTTTGGTCGGATGTAGAGATCGACGACGGTGCCCGCGACCATATCGGCAGCCATGCCGACGGTTTCGGAGAGCGTCGGGTGCGGATGGATCGTTAGGCCGATGTCGTCGGCGTCGGCGCCCATCTCGATCGCGAGCGTCAACTCGGAGATCAGGTCGCCGGCGTGGGCGCCGACGATGCCGGCGCCGATGAGGCGCTTCGTCGTGCGGTCGAACAACAATTTCGACAAACCCTCGGATCGCGCCATGCCGAGCGCGCGGGCGCTCGCCGACCACGGGAAGACTCCCTTGTCGATGGCAACGCCGCTCGCTTTCGCCTGTTGCTCGGTGATGCCCACCCAGGCGATCTCCGGGTCGGTGTATGCGACAGCAGGGATGGCGCGCGCGTCGAAGGCGACTTTCTTCCCGGCCGCAATTTCGGCGGCAACCTTTCCTTGATGTGCGGCGCGGTGCGCGAGCATCGGATTCCCGGTCACGTCGCCGATGGCGAGGATGTGCGGCACGTTGGTGGTGAGTCGCTCGTCGACTCGGATGAATCCCGCATCGTCAACGGCAACGCCTGCGGCGTCGGCGCCGATGTCGCCACCATTGGGGCGACGGCCGACGGAAACCAGCACCGCATCGAATTGCAGGGTACGACTCTCTCCATCGGAGTCGCGGATGACGACGGAGATCGCTTCGTCCGTCGCGGCCGCGCTTTCGACCTTGGCGCCGATGAGGATCGCTTCGCAGCGCTCACCGAGACGCTTGGCGAGCGGTCGCACCAGATCAGGATCGGCTTCACCGACGATGCGGTCCAGCATCTCGACGATGGTGACGCGGCTACCGAGCGCCGCATAGATCGTTGCCATCTCCGCACCGATGATACCGCCGCCCACGATCAACAGCCGTGGTGGCACCGCGTCCAGTCGCAACGCCCCCGTGGAGTCGAGCACGCGCGGATCGTCGGGCAGCAGCTTCAATCGCACCGGGCGCGAGCCGACCGCGATGATCGCCTTGGCGAACGATATCGTTTCCCTGCTGTTGCCGTCCGAGTGTTCGACGCGAAGTTCGGATGGCGATGTGAACGTGCCGATGCCCTGCACGACGCGCACTTTACGGCGTTCCGCCAAGCCGACGAGTCCGTTCGCCAGGCCGGTAACCACCTCGTTCTTCCACGCCCGGAGGGCATCGAGGTCGATCTCGGGCGGGCCGAAGCGGATCCCGTGCGCAGCGAAACTCGCGGCGTCGTCGAGCACCTTGGCGGCGTGCAGCAATGTCTTCGATGGGATGCAGCCGACGTTCAGGCACACTCCGCCGAGAGTAGGGTAACGTTCGACCAGAGTGACGCGCAGGCCGAGATCGGCCGCCCGAAAGGCAGCGGCGTAGCCCCCGGGGCCGGCGCCGAGCACGACGAGATCGGTATCCCCGTGGCTGTTCTCCATCAGAGCAACACTCGGCGCAGGTCTTCGAGCAGCTCGCACAGATGGCGGGTGAAGCGCGCCGCCGCGGCACCGTCGATGACGCGGTGATCGTACGAGAGTGCCAGCGGCAGAACGAGCCGTGGAACGAAGGCGCCGTCCACGTAAACGGGTCGCGTCTGGGCGCGCGAGACGCCGAGGATTGCCACTTCGGGCGAGTTGATGATCGGGGTGAAGCCGCTGCCGCCGATTCCGCCGAGGCTGGAGATCGTGAAGGTGGCCCCCTGCATGTCCCTCGGCCCGAGCTTGCCCGCGCGCGCCTTCTCGCTCAGTTCGGCGAGTTCGGCGGCGATTTCCAGGACGGACTTCTTGTCGGCGTCATGCACGACCGGAACGAGCAGACCCTGCTCGGTGTCGACGGCGACGCCGATGTTGACGTAGCGCCGCAGAGCGAGGTTCTCGCCGTCGGCTAGCAACGAGGAGTTGAAGCGGGGAAAGCTCAACAACGCTGCTGCCGTCGCGCGGGCGACAAAGGAGACGAAGGTCAGCTTGAAACCTTTCGCCTCGGCTGCGGCCGCATGGGCGCGCCGGAATTCCTCGAGCCCGGTGATATCCGCCTCGTCGAAGTGGGTGACGTGCGGAATGTGCAACCAACTGCGGTGAACGTTGCGGGCCGTGAGTTTGTTGATCTTGGAGAGCGCGACGATCTCGACCGGCCCGAACTTCGCCGGATCGAATTCCGGCAGCGGCGGCAGCCCCCCGCTCGATCCGGGTTGACGCAATGCATGTTTCACAAAGCCGCGGATGTCGGAGGATAGCACCCTTCCCTTGGGACCCGACGGCGCGACCTTGCCGAGATCGACGCCGAGCTCGCGCGCCATCCGGCGAACCGAAGGACTAGCGTGCGGCCTGGGCTCATCGGTCACCTTCGTCGCATCGGTCGCATCGGTCTCATCGGTCTCATGCGACGTACCGGCCGGTTCCGGCGCTGCGCTCTCCGTTGCGGCTTCGGGTTCGGCGGCCGTGCTTTCCGTTGCGGCTTCCGCTTCCGGCGCTGGGCTCTCCGCTGCAGCTTCGGCTTCCGGCTCATCCTCGGATGAGCTTTCCTTCGCCTGGGCGTCGCCATCGACCTCGATGACGACGATCACGGTTCCTTCGCTGACTTTGTCGCCGACACTCGTCTTGATTTTCCTGACGACGCCCGCCACCGGCGACGGCACTTCAAGCGATGCCTTCTCGCTTTCGAGGGTGATCAGCGATTGCTCGACGTCGACGTGGTCTCCCTTGGAGACGAGGATCTCAACGACGTCGACTTCATCGAAATCGCCGATATCGGGGACGCGGACTTCCTCGTTTTGAGCCATCACTCCTCCGTTACTCAGCGCCCTTGGTGATGTCGACCGTCGCCGGGTTCGGCTTCTCGGGGTCGATTGCCAAGGCTTGCATGGCTGCGCTGACCTGAGTCGCCGCGATGACGCCGTCGTCGGCAAGTGCCTTGAGTGCGGCGAGAGCGATATAGCGCCGATCGACCTCGAAGAAGGAACGCAATTGCTCGCGCGTATCGCTGCGGCCGAAGCCGTCGGTGCCGAGAACGAGATAGCGTCCCGGAACCCAGGCCCGGACCTGGTCGGCCATCGACTTCATGTAGTCGGTGGCGGCGATCACTGGGCCGTCGTCCTGCTCGAGTTGCTCGGTCAGGTAGCAGCGACGCGGTTCGGCTTGCGGATGCATGAGGTTCCAGCGATCGACGGCGAGCCCGTCGCGGCGCAACTCGGTAAAACTGGTGGCGCTCCAGACGTCGGCGGCGACGTTGTAATCGCGCTCGAGGATCTCGGCTGCGGCCTCGGCCTCGCGGAGAATCGCGCCTGAACCGAGGAGTCGCACCCGCGGTGCATCGTCCATGGCGCTGCGGCGCAAGCGATAGAGTCCGCGCAGAATACCCTCCTCGACGCCGTCGGGAAGGGCAGGGTGCACATAGGCTTCGTTGAGAGTGGTGACGTAGTAGAAGACGCTTTCGCCCTCGGTGTACATGCGTCGCAGGCCGTCGCGAACGATGACGGCAACTTCGTAGCCGTAGGTCGGGTCGTAGGCGATGCAACTCGGCACCGTCGCGGCGAGTAGGTGGCTATGGCCGTCTTGATGCTGCAGGCCCTCGCCCGCAAGGGTGGTTCGGCCGGAAGTGCCGCCGATCAGGAAGCCGCGGGCCTGCATGTCGGCCGCGGCCCAGATGAGATCGCCAACGCGTTGAAAGCCGAACATCGAATAGAAGGTGAAGAATGGGATCATGGCGACGCCGTGCTGGCGGTACGCGGTGCCGGCCGCCATCCACGACGCCACCGCCCCGGCTTCGCTGATGCCCTCCTCCAGAATCTGGCCCTGCTTGTCTTCGCGGTAGTAGGCGAGTTGGTCGCGGTCGACCGGTTTGTAGAGTTGGCCCACCGACGAGTAGATGGCTAGTTGCCGGAACATCCCTTCCATTCCGAAGGTCCGCGCCTCGTCGGCGATGATCGGCACGATGCGCTCGCCGATTTCCTTGTCGCGACAGAGGCTCGCGAGCAGGCGCACGAAGGCCATCGTGGTCGAAATCTCACGGTCACCGCTGCCCGCGAGAACACTGGAGAAGGAGTCCAGAGCCGGGATCGGCAGTGCGGGCGCGGTCGGTTGGCGTGCGGGGAGATAGCCGCCGAGCGCCGCGCGGCGCTCCTGCATGTAACGGATCTCCGGGCTGTCGTCGGCCGGGCGGTAGAACGGAGCGGCGTCGAGATCCTCGTCCTGGATCGGGATTTTGAAGCGATTGCGCCACGCGACCAGCGCATCGTGGCCGATCTTCTTCTGCTGGTGGGTGACGTTCTGGCCCTCTCCTGCCATGCCCATGCCGTAGCCCTTGACGGTCTTGGCGAGGATCACGGTGGGTTGGCCCTGGTGTCCCACCGCTGCGGCGTACGCGGCGTACATCTTGTAAGGATCGTGCCCACCCCGGTTGAGGCGCCAGATGTCGTCGTCGCTCATGTTGGCAACGAGGGCGAGCAACTCGGGGTACTTGCCGAAGAAGTGCTCGCGCACGAACCGGCCGTCGCCGCTCGCCTTGTACGCCTGGTACTCGCCGTCGACGGCTTCGTTCATACGCTGCACCAGCAGTCCGCTCTGGTCGCGTGCGAGCAGGGGATCCCAGTGCCGGCCCCAGATGACCTTGATCACGTTCCATCCGGCGCCACGAAACACGGCCTCGAGTTCCTGGATGATCTTGCCGTTGCCGCGCACCGGCCCGTCGAGGCGTTGCAGGTTGCAGTTGATGACGAAGATCAGGTTGTCGAGATGCTCGCGCCCGGCGAGTGAGATCGCCCCGAGCGATTCCGGCTCGTCCATCTCGCCGTCGCCCATGAACGCCCAAACCTTGCGCCCTTCCGTCTTCGCCAACCCGCGATCGCGCAGGTAGCTCATGAAGCGCGCCTGGTAGATCGCCATGAGCGGTCCGAGGCCCATCGACACGGTCGGGAACTGCCAGAACTCGGGCATCAGGCGCGGATGCGGGTAGGAGGATAGGCCCTTGCCGTCGACCTCGCGGCGGAAGTTGCGCAACTGCTCTTCGGTCAGCCGCCCTTCCAGATAGGCGCGCGAGTAGATCCCCGGCGCCGAATGTCCCTGGATGAACACCAGATCGCCACCGTGCTCGTCGCTCGGCGCGTGAAAGAAGTGGTTGAAGCCGACGTCGTAGAGAGTCGCCGCCGACGCGAAGCTGGCGATGTGGCCGCCGAGCCCACTGTTGTCGTGGTTCGCCTGCAGGA
>Ga0163153_10003722_pt1 | contig 20032 bp, 17 predicted proteins | sample OliLakLV19MP6IB1_FD_148629 | JGI IMG/M metagenome (GOLD analysis project Ga0163153, IMG submission 148629) | Freshwater microbial mat bacterial communities from Lake Vanda, McMurdo Dry Valleys, Antarctica - Oligotrophic Lake LV.19.MP6.IB-1 | ecosystem: Environmental > Aquatic > Freshwater >...
ATTTTTGATAATGGGAAAAATATTGATCTGCGTTTTAATAATCTTTTTTACCGTAAGCGGCTTTATGCAAGCGGCGGAGAAAAAAGGAATGGATGAACCGGTAAAGAGCCAAACGCAATATTATGTTTCACTCAGCGGGATCCTCGCGGAATGCAATATAGACGCAGATAAGATGGAGCTTAAATTAATGAAAGATAAGGACAGCAAAAGCTACAGTCTGCAGAGTGTTTCAGCCGGACCGGTAAGTAAATTTGAAAACGCGGAGGCGACTGTGCTGATGAGTGATACAGGTATTTCAATTATCACGGAGGATCTGAATAATGTAACTTTTTTTCCGGCGGATAAATTTTCAGGACAACTGAAGTTTGAGCCGGGCTCAGTGCCGATGGAATACTATTTTACAGATGCGGTGACCAATGTATATGTGATAATGACCCCGATCGGCGCGGCGACGGGCAAATGGTATTTGCTGAAAGGAGATCCGCCAGACTTTGATTCAACATATAATACAACTTTATACGAGCTGCTCGGAGAAGACGGTAAAAAAACATTCCAGTGCTTTATGCAGGACATGAGTAATAATAATAAACTTATCCTGCTCTCACCCGATTGCAATATTAAGAATCAGACGGAGTTTTATTTGCTGAAAGAAAATTAAATTAAAATTAAAATGTCATTGGAAATAATTAGAATAATTTTTTTTGTAAAGGATGTCGCAAAGTCGGCTGAATTCTACAGAGATATCATCGGACTTGAAATTATAGGAGAGATAAATTCAGAATGGACAGAGCTAAAAGCGGGAGGTTGCAACTTAGCACTTCACCGATCTTCGGCAACATCTGCAAAGAAAGGTGATTCGGGAGTAAAAATTGTCTTCGCGACTGCCGATGTTGAAAAGTCAAAATCCGAACTTGAAAGCAAAGGTCTTAAGATGGGAAAATTAATTACATACGAAAAAATAAAATTTTGTGACGGGACTGATCCCGATGGTAATAAATTTCAGTTTTCAGACAGGGGCGTGATATAAAGTGATACCCGAACTTACTTTATTCAAGACCCGAGTCTCATTTAACAAATGGCTCACAAAAAACCACGACAAAGCCACAGAGCTCTGGCCAAGATTTTATAAAAGAGATTCAGACGTAAAAAGCATTAATTATAATGAAGCGCTCGAAGAAGCTCTTTGCTTTGGGTGGATTGACGGTATCTGTAAGAGCGTGGATGAGCTTAGCTATACGATCAGGTTCACACCACGAAAGAAGCGCAGCATCTGGAGTGTTGTGAATATAAGAAAGGTTAACGTGCTGATCGAAGCTGGGAAGATGAAACAGCCGGGACTCGATGCATTTACAAAACGTGACAAAGACAAAACCGAAAAATATTCTCACGAAAGAAAAGCCAGCCGTCTTGAAGAAGATCATGAAAGGAGATTTAAGAAGAATAAAAAAGCATGGAAGTTCTTTCAGCTTCAGGCGCCATGGTATCAGCAAGCATCCACATGGTGGGTGATCAGCGCAAAGAAGGAAGAAACAAGACTTAAACGGCTTGACGAACTTATAAAAGATTCATCTGAAGCAAGAAGGATCAAAACTCTAAACCGTCCTGTAAAAGAAAAATAATTCTAAATTTATTTCTTTGAAGTTCTGACTGGAGGTTTATGTTCAAGCTGTTTTATATCCCACCCCGCAAGTTCAGCTCCGGCAATATATGTACTCTCGCAGAATTTTAATAATTCACCGGCAGGATCATCCGAAGCTAAAATTGAATCATACGGAAGAATGAACTCGCCTTTTTCAGCGGACCAATACGCAGATGAAGGAGCTATCTTTGCATTTTCGATTCCGTCAGGCTTAGGATATGTATATCCAAAGAAGACTGGCTTCGGTGATTCATCATTTCCGGGCCAGAAGCCGACAGCAGACTGTTGCGCATCCATTGCGATCCTGTAAATAATATCTGAACCGGGCGGAGGATCGGCGGGCTTTCCATTGAAACGAACCTGCGCAAGATCAAAGCTTCCCCAGAAGAAGCTTACAGGAGTCTGCTTCCCGCTAAATTTACTTCTGAACTTTTCAAAGACAAAGCCCGTGGAAATAAGGACCTGCATCCATCGCGAAACAGCTTTGCTGTCATAAGCCTTATGAAGATCATCCGTATCCATCTTAATTGCCTCTTTCATTTCCACTGACAATGGATTGATCTTTATATTTATACCAAAGCTCTTTAGAACTTCAAAAACTTTTTTGTAAAACCCTTCTACACTAAGGTTCATCATGGAAAAGGAAGTCTGCTTCCCGCTGTCAGTGTTAAAAATAATAGTGTGAGACATAAAATCGAACTGAATATCGAGAGCTCCAATTTCAGAATGCATAAGCGGCGAGAGAAGTCCGGTTGAGGTCAAAGTGAACGGAACCTGTGCCCATTGGGCTTCCGGCGGCATAAGTGCAAGGCGAATTTTACCGATGATCTGAGTGAAGAGATGCAAGGTCATTACTGTATCTTTCCATTCATTGTAAGGAAGCGTTGGCCAGAGCTCTTTAATGGTTTTCATTATTTATAATTTTTTATAAAGATAGATAAAAATGATTTACTATACAAAGGTTTACGGCTCTTTTGAATTACCTTTTAACACATCCGTCAAAATAAATTTTTACCACAAAGACACAAAGACTCGAAGAAAAAATTTTTATAATTATAACTGAAATCTTTGTATGACTCAGTTAAAGTTTTGCTTTTCTTTGAGCCTTCGAGGTTTACAGGCCCTGTTCGGGTTCTTTTAAGAATGATAATGATTACCCTAATTGTTGATTAGTTTAAGACTACTTAAGTGTTGACAAAAATGTTTTGGACAGCACTGACCTTTTAATGTACGAAAAATTCTAATTTGAACTTCCCGTTCTCAATCAGGAGTCTGGACGAGATAAAAATATTCTTTGAGGTAATGAGTCCTGAGACTTAAATTTTTTTCAAGTTTGTATTGTGCATTTAAAATTAATAATATTTTTCTGATTTTGGTAACTTACTAATAAAAAAAATCTCTATGTCAGACTGGCTACTAAATTTGATCATTACGGTCACTAAGATCGGCGTAGTTCACATGGTTTTGCTTACGGTTGTTGCTTATACCGTCTATGCGGAAAGAAAGGTTTCAGCTTTCATACAGAACCGGATCGGACCTAACCGTGTCGGACCTTTAGGATTGCTTCAGCCGCTTGCTGATATCATAAAGCTGCTCCTTAAAGAAGACATTGTTCCGGAAAAAGCTAACAGGTTTATGCATTCACTTGCACCGGCGATCTCTGTAATTGTAGCGCTTTCAACATTCGCGGTCATTCCTTTTGGAAATACCATAACGATCGGAGATACTGTCATTAAACTTCAGATCGCAGATGTAAATATTGGGATATTATATTTTCTCGCTATGACATCGCTTGGTGTTTACGGTGTAACGATCAGCGGATGGTCTTCAAACAACAAGTATTCATTGCTGGGCGGACTCAGGTCCAGCGCTCAGATGATCAGCTATGAGCTGTCAATGGGACTTGCTGTGATCGCGATCATACTTATAAACAGTTCGCTTGAACTTGATAAAATTGTGGAATCACAGGCGGGCTGGAGATGGAACATAATTTTACAGCCGGTAGGATTTATACTTTTTTTAACTGCAGCATTTGCAGAAACAAACAGAACTCCATTTGATCTTCCGGAAGCTGAACAGGAGCTTGTCGGCGGTTATCATACCGAATATTCAAGCATGAAGTTCGCTCTGTTCTTCCTTGCCGAATACATGAACGTAGTTGTTTCCTCAGCGATAATCGTAACATTATATCTCGGAGGATGGCAGGTACCGTTTTTAGAACATGCAGGGATCCCGGCATTCTGGCTCAGCATAATACAAGTCTTCGCGTTCATACTTAAAGTATCATTCCTGATCTTCTTCTTTATCTGGGTAAGATGGACCGTTCCAAGATTCCGTTATGATCAGTTAATGAATCTCGGCTGGAAAGTAATGCTACCGCTGGGGATCGCCAATCTTGTGGTTACGGCACTGGTATTATTACTGATGAGAATGAAATAATTACATATCAACGAAATTTTATTAAAGTGAACATCGTTTTTTAAGCTACATGATTTCATAACTTCTAATCAAACAAATTGAAAAATTTTCTTTTAGCAATTTTAATTGCATTCACCCTCCCCATTACAGCTTTCTCACAATCATACAATGATTTTACATTAACAGATCTTGAAAACAACGACATTACCTTAAGCAAGCTGCTTGAAAAAGGTCCGGTAATGATCTCCTTCTGGGCAACGTGGTGCGCGCCCTGCAAGGAAGAGATGAAAAAGATGCAGCCGATATATGAGAAATATAAGGATCAGGGCTTTACATATCTCGCGGTGAATCAGGACAACCAAAAATCAATCTCGAAGGTTAAATCTTTCATAAACGCTAACGGCTATACTTTTCCGGTAGTGCTGGATCTTGATAAAAAGATCTTCGAGGCATACAGTGGAGTCGGAATGCCTTACTCGCTTTTAGTGACACCGAACAAGATTATTTTCGCGAAGCATCTTGGATATGTGACCGGAGATGAGGAAAAAATAGAAAAGGAGATCAAGGAAGCACTGGATGCAACGGGGACAAAGGAAGATTCCAAATAGTTTGGGTCAGCTTAAAAATACGTCAATAATTATTAAAGGAATGTTCGTTATTAAACGGACATTTTCTTTTTAGGTAAAATATTTTTTTTGCATAATCTTAATTAAATTAATACACGGAGAATAAATTCATTTGAAGAAAATTTTGATTCTTTTAGTAATAATTTTCAGCAGCTCGGTTTCCTATGCGCAGCTAAACCTGAATGTTGACGCAGCGGTCAGCAATCTTCTCAGATATGGTAACGGATATGAATTCACAGGTAATATCCGCAGCCCGAAAGAATATTTTGAAAATCTTACCGATGCACGGCTGAGCATTAACGGTGTTATTTTTGGTTTAAGGTATGAGATCAGCGACCCGATAGAATACGGGCTCGACTTCAAGGGTATCAGAAAAAGATACATTGAATACAAACATGAATCAGGTGTCTCTCTAAGAGCTGGAGATTTCTGGGAGACTATCTCACGCGGACTTTCCCTGAATGTCTTTGAAGACAGGGCTTTGGGCTACGACACGGGGATCGATGGTGTCAGAGTTGGTTATCAGAAAACATTCGGTAAAAAATATCCGGTCAAGCTTAAAACACAATTGATCGGCGGTAATATTAACTACAGTGATTATCTCACTCCGGAAAGAATTGAAAAGTATAAAGTAAGAAGTGCCTTTGCGGAAGTTTCGCCGATCAAGCCGCTTACTCTCGGACTAAACTATGTTTATTCAATCGGAGATCTTCCTGAAGATCAGGTCAACACAGTCGTGAAGACCAATCTGCCTGAAGCAAATTTGAATTTAAATTTTTCCGACTTCCAGCTTTATGCGGCGTATTCACACAAGACATCGCTTGTTTCACCGAATGAAATTTTCCCCGATCCCATAACTGCAAAGGGCGACGGCTTTTACTCTTCACTTTCATATTCAAGGGATAAAATTGGTCTGACACTGGATTATAAGAATTACAGATACGACATTACATTGCCGGACAACAGAAGCAATACACGTCCGACCCGCATGCTTCCTTATCAGAATCCTCCTACAGCGCAGAAGGAGCATACATCAACATTGATCACAAGAAATCCTCACGTAGTTGATTTTAATGATGAGGTTGGCGGACAAGCAGATATTGTTTATGCGCCAACGGATAAATTAAGCTTTAATTTTAACGGAAGCGTTGCCTCGAGACATTACCAGTATCAGGATATTGATACGACATCAATTACTTCCTATAAGAGAATTGAAAGAAACGACAGTTACATTCCGTCACTTGATGACGCCCTTTCTCCTTTCTGGGAATATTATCTGGAAGGTGAATATTATGCATCGGACAAAGTTTATGCAAAACTTGCCTTTGCAAGACAGAGCAGCATTGTTTATAATCAGATCAATCCTTTAAATTCGGAAAAATTATTTACCTCAACCGTACCTGTTGAAATAAAATATTCACTGACCAAGGAATACACTCTGACACTGATAACCGAAATGCAATGGGTGCATAATTCGATAAGAGTTTCGGAAAATAAAAATTTTACAAATCAGTATGCTTCACTTACATTATCAAGATCACCAAATTTAAACTTCACATTCAACTGTGAGTTTACTGACGATGATGAAGAGCCCACCGGGAAGAAATCCTGGTTTCTCGGCGAAGTGAATTATAAACTGAATCAGTCTAATACGATCACAGTCGGCTTTGGATCTGAAAGAGGCGGGTTAAGATGTGCAAACGGCATCTGCAGATTCGTAAAGCCGTTCTCGGGATTTAGGGCAACAGTGCAGACACAGTTCTGATTTATTTTTAACAAGCTTGAAAATTATTATTTACAAAAAATTTTATTAAACAGAATATGAAAAAGAATTTTCTTATATACTTAGCTTTACTTTGTGGAGTGATATTCTCTTCCTGCGAAAGTAATGACAACCCGATCACAACCATAACAACACCTCCGGTTGTTGTGCCGACAAATAAAGTTCTTGTTGAGCTTTTTACAAATACAAGCTGTATTCCCTGCGTGGATGCGAACCAGTATCTCGACGCCGTTCACGAACTTGCGGGAGTTACAAACAATGATACTAACGTTATCATTATCAGATATCACACGACACTTTTTGCAGGTGATCCGTTCTATTTATATAATACTACCGACAACAACGCGCGAATGGCTTATTATCCCAATTCGGCGATAGTTAATCCCCGTACATTTCTTATCGGAACATACATGGGAAATTTTGCCACTGCAATCTGGACTAATAAGTTAAATGAAAAGCTTGGAGAAGCAAGAAGCTTTGGTGTTGCACTGACTAAAACGTACGACACAACAGCAAGAACAGGAACAGTAAATATTGCCGTCAATCAGTTTACAGGTTCGGCTTACAGCGATCTTGTTTATCATGTGGTCATCATTGAAAACGGAATTCTTTATGCTGCACCGAACGGTGAAACACATTTTGAAAATACAATGCGTGATCTCATTACTCCGCCTGACGGTCAGACATTCACTGTCAACCAAAATCAGACAGTAAACTTCTCACACAATTTCAGCATTGGTTCTGTGATCAATCAGAGAGAAACCGCGATCGTAGTTTTCGCCCAGAGAGTTACAACGAGGGAAGTTCTTGGAGTCGAAGAAATAAAACTTTTTTAATAATCGATGCTTTCAATTATAAATTATTTATTACAAATGATAATTATTATTCATTGATAATTTGTAATTGAAAATTGTATTTTTGTCCGGTGCTTATTTTTGAATTTATGATTAATTATTATGACAACGTATGTTTTGATACTTGCGATTATGCTGACAGGCATTTCGACTGTCCTTTCACAGGCAGACAGCAATAAAATCCCCGCAGACACTACCGACCAGCGAAAAAATTTCAACGAAGAAATACTTCTCGGTGATAATGATTCCGAAAATGAAGACTCCGGACTGCTCGACTTTCTGGAGAATCTGAAACGCAATCCGTACGAGCTCAACAAGATCACTCCTGAACAACTTGAAACGATACCATTCCTGAATTCCATCATTTCCAAAAAGATCATCGAATATAAAAGTGAAATAAAAATTTTCACTTCCAAAAGGCAGTTGTTGAAAGTCGAAGGCATGACAGAGGAGCTTTATGGGAAAATAAAATTTTACCTAATAGTGCGGCAGAGCCGGCGGGACATTCTTGTTGATGAGACCGGTGACCGTGTTTCCTCAAGACATCTGAAATTGCCATCGAAATTTAAGCTAAAGCTTAATTCAAAATTCTTACAGGATCTTCAGCAGAAGGAAGGCTTTATCAATAAAAAATATGAAGGAACCCGCGCAAAAATTTACAGCCGGTTGAACATGAAGTATTCGGGTACTGACTATAAGCTTGAAGCAAATGTAACATTTGAAAAGGATCCGGGTGAGAAAAATCTTTCAGACTTTGCTTCCGCATTTATAGAAATGCGTGATCTTAAATTCATTAATAAATTTGTGATCGGAGATTACACTTTGAATTTCGGACAGGGGCTTGCGATGTCGGGCGGAAGCTCTTTTTCAAAAGGTATTGATGCGGTCAACCCGGTTAAGAGAAAAGGTAAAGGAATAGACGGATACAGTTCCTCAGGTGAAACAGGTTTTTTTCGCGGCGGCGCCTTACGGATAGATCTGAGTAAATTTAATCTTAATATTTTTTACTCCGATAATTTTTACAATGCGGTGATAGATACACTTAGCGGAGGAGTTTCTTCTTTTTATGAAGACGGGTATCACAGGACAAGTACTGAGATCAGGCGGAAGAATTCGGTGAAGGAAAAATTATTTGGTGGAAGGATAGTATATGAGAATGGAAGCTTCCGGATCGGCTCTACTTACTGGACAGGAAAATTTTCAAAGAGTATCATTCCGGATTCGTTGAAGCAGTTGTATAAATTCTCAGGTTCGGCAGCAAATATGATCTCGGTTGACTACGATTATATAATTAAGAACATTAATCTTTTCGGTGAATACGCGAGGTCACAATCCGGCTCGGTAGCGAGCATCAATTCAATTCAACTTACATTTTTAAAATTCGCGGACTTTATTTTTTCATACAGAAATTATCCGAAGGATTTTTCACCGGTGCATTCATTCGGTTTTGGTGAAAGGGGCGGTGATACATATAACGAGAAAGGGTTTTACGCGGGAGTGACTTTGCGTCCGGTGAAAGGAGTGACTGTCAACAGCTACTATGATCAGTTTGAATTTCCATACAGAACTTATTTCGATCCTGTCCCGACAACCGGAAATGATTTTCTTACGGGCATTGAATGGCGCGCGGTCAAAGGACTGATACTGAATCTGAAGTACAAGAATGAAAATAAGGAAGACACAAGAACAGTAGTGGATGAGCTTAACCGTGAGTACAGAAAGATCGATAACAGAAATCAGATGAATGTCCGGCTTGGATTAATATATCAGATCACAGAAAGGTTCAGAGTAAGAAGCAGATTTGAATATGTGATGGTGGATTACAAGAATTACGGCGGCGACAATAAGGGATACCTGTTCTATTCCGACATAAGGATCATTCCATTTAAAGGATTTTCATTTGACACGAGATTTATTTTTTTTAATACGGAGGATTATGACAGCAGACTTTATCAATTTGAGAATGATATCAAAGGGGTAATGTCTAATATAGCATTGTATGGCAAAGGTAAAAGATGGTATGCTGTATTGAAGTATAAGCCGTTTACATTTTTTGAAATTTCGGCAAAGTATGCCGAGACCTTCATTGACGGGGCTAAAAGCTTTGGAAGCGGTAATGACAGGATATCAGGCGATGTCAGCAATAAATTCAGTGCAGGAATAGAGCTGGGATTCTAAACTGTGGCTATCAGACATTGCCATGCAATTCCTTCAATTTATTAAGTAGCCAGTTTTTTGTAACAAGACTTTCGGAAGATATTTTATTGATAAGTAATTCGATTTTTATCTTATCAGGATTTAAGCTCAGCTTATAAATATTATTAACATAGCCCGTGAATTTTAAAATATTCGCAGCGGCGCTTTCAGATACGAAACGGTTGTTGGAAGCATAATGCTTAAAAGTGTCAAGTGCATACATAAGAGAGTCGAACTCCTTAAGCTCATACAATAGCATTACCTGGAGGTTTTTGATCTCAAATTTGAAGGTCAGAATCTCGAAGTTAATTTTGTTGGTAAGCTCCAGCGCTTTTCCGAACTCCCCTTTGGAAAAATACAGATATGCATTGGCGTAAATTTCCATATTTGTTCTGCTTGTTGCAGGAATATATTTTGTATAAGTATTTACGAACATCTCTAAAAATTCAACGTCCATGCACATTGCAGCGATCCTTACACTAAGAGTGTAATCACGGATATCCATATACTTATCACCCATAAGATGAATGTTCCGCTCGTGCATAAGCTTATTGAGATCATGGAGCACTGCGCTTTTATCGAGGATCACTTTATTATAAGACAACGCGGTATAAAGGCATGAAATAAAATTTGTTCTTTCCAGGTAAGAAAAAGAGAATTCATTTTCGATTACATTGTTCTTGAATTTATAATACAGTTCAGAGCTCATCGGATTTGATAGAGAATTATACATATCATAATAAAGGCTTACGATCTTGTAATCCGAAGGGGAATAATTTTCAAGAGATTCCATGAAGGAGGAGATGTTAAAATTCTTTAGAAAGCTTTCGAAAAGCACATTAGGGTCAAGCTCTTTTCTGTTAAGATCGAGTACTGAACTATTGTTATACAACTTAAAGAGCTCGATCAGGAAAGAGTAAATGGTGTAGTCGGTAATTTCTTGAACCATAGGACCCAGTGATTTTTCAGAATCGTTTACACTGGAACACACCAGCCACTTGATCTCCGCGAGCTTATCGTATTTATCGGGACCGTAATATTCCTTATCGATTTTTTTTTCTATTGCATAATATTTGGTGAGTAAAAGCTTTTCAAGATTTCTATAACTGAGATTATTCAAAAACATAATGTCCGTCTCATAATCCGACTTAAGCATTTCTTCAACACTCATAAATTTTTCCGTTAGCTGCGTCAGCTCATAGATCAGATTTTTCATTACACCATAATTAAAATTCTTTTCCGGAAACAATTCATTCCAGAAAATTTCGCGGTTGAGCTTTTCATTATCAAAGGCAGGGGAATACTTTTTCAGGATTTTCCAGAAGTTCTCAACAGGAGTTTTCTTATTGAAGTAAGGCGAAGCAACAAAATCCGAAAATTTTCTTAATTCATCTGCAGAGAATGTGCGCAATAATTCCAATACCGATGTCTTCAGCATAATGTTAAATTAATTTAATAATAGAGTTTATTTGTAACGGATTCGATTCAATTAAAAGTTACCATTTATGCAGCTTCCCGCACTGGACATTTAAATATTATTAGGTAATGGCGTTGCATTTTAAATGCAGTCAAGAAAATTTATATTAAAACTCACCTCAATTACCAATTTTAATTAAAAAAAATTTTAATGGGGAAAAAATCTACTAAGATTTTTATTCTTGATACCAATGTAATACTTCACGATTCGACCTGCATTTTCCAATTCAAAGATAATGACATAACAATACCGTTAACAGTAATAGAAGAGCTGGATCAATTCAAGCGGGGCAGTCAGGTGCTTAATCTGAACGCGCGGGAATTTGCAAGGACATTGGATACTATGACAGGAACTGCGCTTTTCAATGGCGGTGTTTCTCTCGGAAAAGGACGTGGCAAAGTAAGGATAGAGATCTCAAGAGGGCTTAGTGATGAGATAAGAGATATTTTTAGAGATGACACGCCAGATCACAGGATACTTAGCACTGCACTGGAAGTTCAGAAAAAGGATAAGAAACGTTCCGTCGTTCTTGTAACCAAGGATGTGAATTTACGGATGAAAGCAAAGGCACTGGGCATTTATGCGGAAGATTACACCACTGACCGGATCAGCAATGTTGAAGAATTATACAGCGGAAAAGAGATCATAGAAGATTTTGATGATGAGATACTTGTAAAGCTTTATCAGCCGCCTTATGAAGTGCCTCTAAAGGAAGTGGAAAAAATCCTTAAGGACAGGCTGCTGCCGAATAAGTTTTTTATTTTAAGAAATTCACACCGTTCGGTGCTCGCTCATTTTGATCCGCTGAAAGAAATTTTACGAAGGGTTGACAAGAACGATATTTATGGGATCAAGTCAAGGAATGCAGAGCAGACATTTGCAGTAGACGCGCTGACAAACCTTGACATACCATTGGTATCGATGACAGGCAAGGCAGGAACAGGCAAGACACTGCTTGCTATTGCATCGGCTCTTAATGTAAGAAAAAATTACAGGCAGATATACATTGCAAGACCTGTAGTGCCGCTGAGTAATAAAGATATCGGGTATCTTCCCGGTGATATTAATGATAAGCTCGCTCCTTATATGCAACCGCTATGGGATAACATAAAAGTAATTCAGGATCAATTCGGTGAAACCGATAAGCAGCATCAGCAGATAACTCAGATGATAAAGGACGACAAGCTTGTCATAGAGCCGCTGAGCTACATACGCGGAAGAAGTCTGCAGAGAATATTTTTTATAGTTGATGAAGCGCAGAATTTAACACCGCACGAAATTAAAACAATTATAACACGCGCCGGTGAAGGAGCAAAATTGGTTTTCACCGGTGATATATATCAGATCGATCATCCGTATCTTGATTCTCAATCAAACGGACTTTCGTATCTGATCGAACATTTCAAAGGTCAGAAGCTTTATGCTCACGTAAATCTGCTGAAAGGTGAAAGATCGGAGCTGGCAGAGCTTGCAAGCAATCTGCTTTAAAATTAACAAAGAAAAAAAATTACCATCAGGAAAAAAAAACAACGAGTTAATTAAAAAAAAATAATGAATACATTAAAGTTCGACGAATTAAATTTATCAAAAGAAGTTCAGCGTGCAGTGACCGACATGGGCTTTGAAGAAGCAACACCGATACAATCGCAGGCAATACCGATAATACTTCAGGGAAGGGATGTCATCGGACAGGCGCAGACAGGGACAGGTAAGACAGCGTCTTTCGGTATTCCGATTATCGAAGGCATTGATTCACATCTGAAGAAAGTGCAGGCGATAGTGCTGTGTCCTACAAGGGAGCTTGCAATTCAGGTATCAGAAGAGCTTGGAGAATTACTTAAATATAAAAAGAATGTAAAGATCGTTCCTATATATGGCGGGCAGTCAATAGACCGTCAGATAAGATCGATCCAATCGGGAGTTCAGATCGTTATCGGTACCCCGGGAAGAGTGATCGATCATATTAACAGGGGAACACTGAAGCTCGGTGAAGTGAAAATGGTAGTTTTGGATGAAGCTGATGAAATGCTTGACATGGGATTCAGAGAAGACATTGAATTGATATTGAAGCAGGTACCGGATGAAAGGCAGACAGTGATGTTCTCTGCAACAATGCCCAAGCAGATATTAGATCTTTCAAGAAAATATTTAACTAACCCTGAGCATATAAAGGTGGTTCACAAGGAGATCACAGCTCCGAATGTAAACCAGTATTATATTGAGCTGAAGCCCGGAATGAAGCTTGAGGTACTTACACGACTAATTGATATTTACAATCCGAAACTGTCACTGGTTTTTTCAAATACAAAAAGAGGTGTGGATGATCTTGTATCACATCTTCAGGCGAGAGGATATTCCGCCGACGGACTTCACGGTGATCTGAAGCAGCAGATGAGAGACAGGGTGATGGGAAAATTCAGAACAGGCAAGCTTGAAATACTTGTAGCGACAGACGTTGCTGCCAGAGGAATTGACGTTGATGACATTGATGCAGTGTTTAATTATGATATGCCGCAGGATGATGAATATTATGTACACAGGATCGGAAGGACAGCCAGAGCCGGAAGAAAAGGTCAGGCATTTACATTTGTTGTCGGTCGTGAATTCAGAGCTATCAAGGAAATTGAAAGATATACAAAAACCAAGATCATATCGATCCCGATTCCGTCCATTAAAGATGTTGAAGAAGTAAGAACAAATAGTTTGATCGAACAGATAAAGGAAACAATTGATAAAGAAGAGAATCTGGAAAAATATACAAAGATAGTGGAGAGACTGATCGGAGAAGAATATACATCGCTTGATGTTGCCGGAGGTCTTTTAAAAATGGTGATCGGAAGCACAATGGAAGGTGATAAGATCGACGAGAATTATGTGAAGAGTGATAGTGATTACAGCGGCGGCGGAAGCGGCAGAGACGGTAAGCGTGGTAAGGATAAGAGAAGAGATTCAGACAGAGGCAAAGACAGAGGCAGCAAGGGTAAGGGTGATTTTAAGAGGAATGAAGACATGTCAAGACTTTTCATTAACATCGGGAAGAATCAGAGAGTCGAGCCAAAAGACATAGTGGGCGCGATCGCAGGTGAATCGGGTATTCCGGGAAGATCCATTGGAGAGATAGCCATATTTGATAAATACAGTTTCGTTGAAATTCCAACAAAGCTTGCTGAAAAAGTGGTAAAGGCGATGAATAAGAATACGATCAAAGGTAAACAGGTTGCAGTGGAAATAGCTAACGAAAGGCAAACCTAAGTTTTATGACTGAAATGACAGAGTCGGAAAGACTGATTCTGAGATTACTGGATGAGTCCGATGCTCCGGTGCGTCTGGATTATTATGACCGCAATAAGAAATTCCTTAAGCCATACATTGCAGAAATGCCGGATGATTTTTGTACGTTAAATTTTCAGCTTGATCGAATTAAGGAGAATAAGGAATCAAGCGATAAAAGCTCTGAGTTCAGATATTTCATTTTTAAAAAAGACGATCCGTTAAAGATCATAGGGAATGTTTCGGCATCACATATAATCCGCGGAGTGCTGCAAAGCGCATTTCTCGGATATAGCATTGATGAAAAAGAAAACGGGAAAGGCATAGCAACAGAAGCGATACAAAAAATAATTGAATTAAGCTTTAACGATATTAAGCTGCACCGTCTCGAAGCCAATGTTATGCCTTCAAATACTGCCTCCGTAAGAATACTGGAAAAATTAAATTTTACAAAGGAAGGATTTTCAAAAGATTACTGCAGGATAAACGGCAAATGGGAAGATCACCTGAGATTCGCCATACTTAATAAAAATTTCTGACAGATGAATGATAAAGTTATAGTATTTGATATGGACGGCGTTCTGATTGATTCAGAGCCGGCTTACATGGAAATGAACAAGAAGCTCTTCGGCGAGCTTGGGATAAAGATGAATGAAGCAAATTACCATGAGCTGGTCGGCATGTCATCATTCAATATGTGGACAATGCTGAAAGAAGATTTTAACCTGTCAAGGGAAGTAAATGAACTTGTGAAGCTCGAAAAAAACAGGATGTACGAGATACTGAATTCGGATATCATTGCAGGCCCGATAAAAGGAATAACGGATCTGCTTGAATCGCTTAAGGGAAAAAATTTCAATATCAGTGTTGCATCATCATCTCCGAAAGAAAACATAAATCTTGTTGTGAGCAAGCTGAAGCTTGATAAATATTTTGATTACATTGTAAGCGGTGAGGATGTCGAGAAAGGTAAACCGGCTCCGGATATTTTTCTGAATGCTGCGAAGCAGTTTAATGCAGCTCCGGAAAAATGTTTTGTCATTGAGGATTCTGTGAACGGAATGAAAGCCGCACTCAACGCGGGGATGAAGTGCATAGGTTTTAAGAATAATGATACAAATTTTCAGAATTTATCCAAAGCGGATCTGTTAATTCAAAACTTCAGCAAAGAAAGCATCACACAGATAATTGCATTTATAGAAGCAAACTAGATTGAATTGGGAAACATTGAAAGCAAAATTTTAAAATCAAAAAAAGGTAAAGAAGTACTGATCCGCAGAGCCAGAGCCGGTGATTCGAAAAACATTATCAACATCAATGTTTCTGTAATTGCAGAAGAGCTTTATATGATGCGCGAACAGGATGAAGCAAGCTATAATGAAGAAAGCTTTGGCAAAGAAATAGAAAATTATCTACATAGTCCTAATCATGTTTACATAGTGGCGGAAACAGCAAAGAAAGTTGTAGGCTATATTGAATTCCGAAACGGATATTTCAGACGAACTTCACACAGCGGAATGTTTTCAATGTTTGTATTGAAAGATTACCGTGAAGAAGGGATCGGAAACATGCTTCTTGATGCAATGACCGGCTGGGCTGAAAAAAATCCATCAATAGAAAAGATTACTCTCGCGGTTTTTTCAACAAATGACAGAGCACAGGCGTTGTATAAAAAATCAGGATTTGTTGAAGAAGGCAGATGTCCAAAAGATATGAAGCTCAGGGACGGCTCATACATTGACAGCGTGCTTATGTATAAATTTGTTTAATTTATATGGCGGCTGGTTCAATGATGAAAGCTGTAATAGCCACTCTGGCAGGCTTCGCGTTTCTGTCAATGATAGCAGTTTTCGTAAAGCTCGAAGGCAATGGAGGAGCAAGTATTCAATGGATAGTGTTAATGCAGTATCTGACATGCCTTGTTATCATTTTAATTTTAGCGGCGAAAAATAAATTCCGGGATCTAAAAACTTCAGTATTAAAGTATCACATCATAAGAGGCATAACAGGAATACTGGCTTTTGGATGTGGGGTAGCCGCGATCACAAAAATTCCTTTGGTAAATGCTTCACTTCTTAATAACACTGCTCCGCTGTTCATTCCGATAATCACACTACTATGGTTAAAAACAAAGATCGACGAAAAGATCTGGTACGGGATAGTTACCGGTTTCATCGGAATAATCTTAATTCTCAGACCTAAACCGGGTGACCTCCTCAGTGAAGGTGATATGTATGGAATAGCTGCAGGAATATTTCTTGCTATCGCTTATGTTTCACTTAAAATTCTTACAAAGACTGAAAGTTTCATTACAGTATTATTCTATTATTCTGCAATCGCGACCATGCTAAGCTTACCATTTGCGATCATGAACTGGACAAATCCACCTCTCGAAATCTGGATCTACGGGATCCTGACCGGGATATGTTTTATAAGTTACCTTTTCCTGATCCAGTATAGCTACGGTTTAGTCGAAGCGATCAAGCTTGCACCGTTTAATTATGCTGTGGTTGTATTTACCGGAATTTTCGACTGGCTGATTTTCAAAAATGTACCGGGCTTGCTGTCATTACTTGGAATTGCTCTTGTGATCATTGGCGGTATACTTGCTATCACACTTCATGAAAAAGATAATAAGCATCTTAAGCATCACTGGCATTCCTGATCTCTTTTAAAATATTTTATCTTTTAAATTTTAGTATTAAAAAAAACAGTGCTGTCCAAAACATTTTTATGAACATTTAAATAGTCTTAAACTATTCAATTGAGGTAATCATTTATCATTCTTAAAAGAACCCGCGGCAGGCGTAGTAGCGGTCTGATGTTTCTCTCGCTCCGTAATGAACAGAGCAAGAAAAACCTCGAAGGTACAAAGTGAAAAAATTTTGAATAATTTTCTTAGAGTCTTGGAGACTTAGAGGTAAAATGATAGTTCTGAGACACTCTCTGAAATGGAGGGGTTGTTTCATATTGTCTTTAGTTTGACTGCCACTATAAGAAAAATGAAATTCTTTCCCACTAACAGGAATTCCAAAACCGCCATCTGCGCCAATTTGAAAAGGGAAAATTGCCCCGTGCTTTTTTTTAAAAAATATTGATCCCTTAAGAATCACATTGTTTAATTATTACAGCATTATTTTATCAGTGCCATTCTCTTTGTCTGCTTTATGCTGCCGGCATTTAATGTATAAAAATAAACACCACTCGGCAGATCATTCCCATTGAATGTAACTTCATAACTACCGGGATATAGTTTTTCATTGACCAAAGTTGCCACTTCTTTTCCAACTGTATTATAGACCATGAGTTTGACTTCCTGTCCTGTGTTGGAGTTTGCAATATCAAATTTTATTTTTGTAACCGGATTGAATGGATTAGGATAATTCTGATATAATCCGAATTTTTCAGGAACGATAGTTGAGGTCGGACTTATACCTACAATGAATCCATTCTGACATAGTTCATTGGCTTTCGCGGTCATTTGAAATAACGATGTCATTGAGTTAGAAAAATTAGAACCCCGCGCTATATACTGAGCAATTAATATTTTTTGAGTGTCGTTCGGAGCTACACTAAGATTATCTGAACCGTAGCTCATAACAAATCTTCGATCACCCGGGGGGGCAGGAGCTGTAAGTGTTCCGGTAACGGCTCCATTGCAGTTACCAATTCTCCCTGCATATTCTGTCCATCCTTGACGCGTTACCGGATTTCCCGGATAACAATATTTAGTTTGCTGATTAGTCTGCGGATTAATGAACGGTGTATTATCTTTTTTTCTTCCCATCATATTACGATAAGCTTCCCCGGGAGTAGATGGATCAGTTTCACAAACCAGGTCACCCAAAACCGAATTAGTATAATAAGAAAATGAAGTCATATCTGCGAAGTTTGCAGCGCAACTTAAAAAAGATATTCCGACAACAGGAGGATTATTCCCATAAGAAGGAGGAGTTCCATTACCATCTATAGTATCAGCATTGTAACAATAACCAATATTCCTGTTTGTGTCACATCCGATATAATCATCCGCTGCATCACCCAAGTCAGGATCGGCTACAATGCTGAAATATGTTTTGGTCCAAGGTGCAATATTTTTATTAATTACTTCCCATTTAATAAATTGCATATCCTGATATTGGGAATTGTTGTAACACCAGGCGGTCATGTGAGCTTCTGCGAACATCGGTGGAGTTCCACCTCCAAATCCTTCACCTTGATTATGAGATAATGGATCCGCATCAGTCATGCATAAAAATATTGATTGATCAGCACCTTTGACGCCGGGTGTGTCTATTGCGGGTTCGTAGATATTGTTATTATTGACATCGTTGTAAGGAGCGCCATATGGTACCATCAAGCCCCAGTTAGCCCAGTCGGGATTATTATTCTGATTGTCTCCACGTTTGACCTTGTACAGCTTGAAAGAAGCGTTTGTAACATAACTCTGATTCAGAACATAACCGGGTGACCATTCGCCTGTATAAGATGCAGCTGCCATTGTTAAAACATTATTTATGTTCGCAGCTAATGTTAAACCTGTTGTGAAAATTGCAAATCTATTGCTGCCTGCGGTCCATTGAAATCCCGGACTATTACTTATTGAAATATTTTGATTGAATGTTCCTGAATTTTGGATAAAAGTAGAAATTCTGTTTTGATTGAATTCGATTTGTGTTCTAACAGCATTTGAATTATCAGTGGCTTTTTTGTCATCAGCTTTGAATGCAAAAAAATTCACTAACACAAAAACAAAGAGCAATTTTTTAAGTGTTTTCATACTGGTCTCCTTTTGATAAGTTAGTTTTTCAAAAAATTAAGTCTTTACGGGTACTAAGAAATGTATTCGATCATTTCAGATCATTTCACCTCCTTTCTAATTATCTAAAACAATTAAAATTATTTGAACATCTTAATAAAGGTTTCGAACATAAAAATAAAATTAAGTAAGTTGGAATTCTTATTTCTATTTTAAGGAACTGAACTAACATAATAATTATGGATCATAAAATCAAACAATTATTCTGTTTCGGACCCGACTTTTAGAAAATTTGTCTATAGACAACGGTCGGGTCAAGCTAATTTTGTTTTGATAAGAATTAACTTATCTTTATTAGTTCGACATAAATATAAATTAACATTTAGGAAATGCAATCGAGTAGAGGAAATGTGTCAGGACCTGACGCCACTATAAAACTTCATTAAAAAAACTGTATACCTGCTGTTATTAATGGATTATGATAATAAACATCTTCGCGGGGTTTTGAAATGACAGCTAATTTTGCACTTATAAAAATATTAATCAATTTACTTACATTATGAACATAAGTTAAAGAAACTTTGGGTCCTCCTTCCAGGATCTCATTTTTCTTTGAAAATATTCCAAACCCAAATTCCAAAAAAACTTTATCCAGTTTACCAATATTAAAAATATTAGCTCCCAAACCAATTCCACCGTAACCGATACTATTGCCAAGCTCCTTGTTCAAGGATGCTCTGCCGTATTCTAATTTTAAGTACACCAATTTTTTTGAAAACGAAGCTTTGAGATATATAAAAAACGCTGAATTGATAAAGCTTTAATTGTTTAACTTCAACGGAAAGCTGTCATTTGCTATGATTTATTGCAGAGTGAAACGTAGCGAATGGATTGTTAAAGATTGCGGAATGACAGGCGAGGTACTCTAAACTTTATGAACTTTTCGCTTTGCGAACTTTTGATCTTATAAATTACTTCGTTTCGATTCACAAACCCCACCCCCTTCCCCC